>Ga0079226_10002145_pt1 | contig 15168 bp, 10 predicted proteins | sample Poulit2014_FD_76345 | JGI IMG/M metagenome (GOLD analysis project Ga0079226, IMG submission 76345) | Agricultural soil microbial communities from Georgia to study Nitrogen management - Poultry litter 2014 | ecosystem: Environmental > Terrestrial > Soil > Agricultural land | place: USA: Georgia... | reverse complement strand
TTCCCTCCTGAATTTGGTTTTGGTCAACTTTAATTCTACAGGGAAATTCACTTGTTTTCTATTTATAAAGAAAAATAAATGATGCCAGTGAATTTTCTCACCAACACCATTTATTATAGAACCGAACATTAAAAAAGACCCAAGAGTGAGCATTAGATTCACCCCCTTTAAGTAAACAGGTTTAAAACCTTAGTAACTTAGAGGAAGTGCTATCTTGGCTTGCTTCAAGGGTCTCCTTATAAAGTGACATTTTTATTATACTAACGATTTATTCAAAATGAACTAAGAAATATCTTCTTCTCCCACGACGAATAACAGTAAATGTATTATCTAGTCGGTCCGCATCCGTAACAGTATGCTGTACATCTTGATTACGTTCACCATTAATATAAATAGCACCATTCTGTATATCTTCGCGTGCCTGACGTCTCGATGAAGAGATTTTCGCTGCAACGAGTAAGTCAACTAAAGGTGTATCTTCCCTTTGCGCGGTGTAACTTGGAACGTCCTCTAGCCCTTCTTTGATTTCAGCGACTGTTAACGTTTTGATATCCCCGCTGAATAATGCAGCTGAAATTTTTAATGCTCTTTCTAAGGCAGCTTCACCGTGAACCATTTTTGTCACTTCAGCAGCCAATGTTTTTTGTGCTTCTCTTGTACCCGGATTCGTCTCGACTTCTTTTTCTAATGCTGCAATTTCTTCAAGTCTTAAAAATGTAAATGATTTTAAAAACTTGATTACATCACGGTCATCGGTATTGAACCAAAATTGATAAAATTCATAAGGACTCGTCTTATCCGGATCGAGCCAAATTGCCCCTCCAGCAGTTTTTCCAAACTTTTCACCATCAGCTTTCGTAATGAGAGGAACAGTGAGTCCAAACACTTTCACTTCTTCATCGATATCCTCGCGATTACGGCGAATATATTCCATCCCTGCTGTAATGTTACCCCATTGATCGCTACCACCAATTTGTAACGTACAATTTTCTTCTTCATATAATTTATAGTAATCATATGACTGCATTAACATGTAACTAAATTCCGTATACGAAATACCCTCTTCAATTCGTGAAGCTACAGCGTCTTTAGCTAACATATAATTGACAGTAAAATGTTTTCCAACATCACGTAGGAACTCAATAAATGATAAATCAGCTAACCAATCGTGGTTATTTCGCGCTGTTGCGCCGTTTTCCTCATCGTCAAAATCAAGTAACCCTGCTAGTTGTTGACGAATACCTTCTGCATATCCGTGAACAACTTCTTCTTCATTTAAGGAACGTTCACTCGTCCGACCACTCGGATCCCCTATCATTCCTGTTCCACCACCAATTAATGCAATTGGGCGATGACCTGCTTTCTGGAATCTTTTCAACATCATAACCGGTAGTAAGTGACCGATATGCAAACTATCTGCTGTCGGGTCAAATCCACAATATAATGTCACTTCATTTTCTGCTAAATGCTTTTTTAACGCCTCCTCATCCGTCGTTTGCTGAATGAGCCCGCGCTCTTGTAAATCGGTTAAAATATCCACTTTCATCACTCTTTCCTAAAAATAAATAAAAGCCCCGTCCACAGTAAAGGGACGAAGCTTAACATTCGCGGTACCACCCTCGTTGCAAAATAAAAATTTGCCACTTGGAGTTGTTAACGATGACTACACCGTCTTATTTTTAAATAAGATTGCTCCAGATTGTAATTCATAAAATAAATATTACTAGCTTACACCGACCGCTAGCTCTCTGTAAAGGGATTTATTTTATTACTTCGATCTTTCATTGCATTTTAATAATGTTAATTTTATTGTAACCTTATTTCCACAAAAAAATCAAATTTTATACCAAAATAACCATTATGGAAGATTATATGTCGATTATTTACGTATTCACCCGGTACAACTCTCGTAATCTATGATATAATAGTTAGTTGAATTTAGGAGGTAAGTTATGAAATTTAAACAATTCTTAACACGTGTTGAAGATAAATTAGAACAATATAATGTTGAACGAAAATTCCGGATTACATACGATATCGTAGCGAACATTGCCCTATTTTTCATTATTACAGCGGTTTTGCTCGGCATTTTTGCTGGTGGTGTCGGTGCCGGATATTTCGCTTCGCTCGTTAAGGATGAAGATATCCGGGCATACGAGGATATGAAAGACGATATTTATAATTATGAAGAAACATCAAAACTTTATTTTGCGGATAATATTTATATTGGTGACATAAGGTCCGATTTACACCGTGAAGAAAGCGAATTGGATGACGTATCTGATTTGATTAAACAAGCGGTCATCGCTACGGAAGATGAACTTTTTTATGAACATGAGGGAGTCGTTCCGAAAGCTATTGTCCGCGCCTTGTTCCAAGAAGCAACTAACTCAGATCAAAAAACAGGTGGAAGTACATTAACGCAGCAGTTAATTAAGAACCAAATTTTAACGAATGAAGTGTCTTTTGAACGAAAAGCGAAAGAAATTTTATTAGCGTTACGATTAGAGAACTTTTTTGAAAAAGATGAAATTTTAGAGGCTTATTTGAATATTGTTCCTTATGGTCGTGAAGCATCTGGTCGAAATATCGCCGGCATTCAAACAGCCGCAAAAGGGGTTTTTGGTGTTGATGCAAGTGAGGTAAACTTAGCACAAGCAGCATATCTAGCTGGTTTACCGCAGAACCCTTTCACTTACACACCTTTTACAAATAAAGGTGAAGTTAAAGATGAGGAAGGATTATCCTTCGGTATTAAGCGGATGAAAACCGTTTTATTACGTATGTACCAAACAGGTGTTATTGATGAAAAAGAATATAAAGAGGCTCTTGAATACGATATTGTCGCAGATTTTACGAAAAAATCTATTTCACCAATCGATGAGTATCCAGCTATTGTATTTGAATTGGAAGAGCGGGCGACTGACATTTTAAAGGAAACGCTGGCGAAAGAAGATGGATATACCATTGAAGAAATTAATGGGGATGAGGAATTAAACGAAGAGTACTCGATATTAGCTGATCGTGCATTAAGACGTAACGGATATAAAATCCATTCAACTATTAATAAAAAAATGTACGATAAAATGCAAAAAATTGTTTCCGAATATCAATATTTTGGCCCTGATCGAACCTTTACAAAAGAGGGCGAAACAGTTACAGACCAAGTAGAAAATGCTGTTGTAATATCTGAAAATAAAACAGGAAAGATATTAAGCTTTGTCCCTGGTCGAGATTATCGTGCAGGAGATAGTGAATTTAACTATGCAACGCAAGCAACCCGATCACCAGGTAGTACATTTAAGCCATTTACGTATGCGGCTGGTTTTGAACTTGGTAAAATCCAACCTGGAACGGTAATCGCGGATATACCGACATCTTACGGAGGATATTCACCTAAAAACTATGGCGGTGCTTACTATGGACTCGTAACCGTTCGAGAAGCGATTGCAAGTTCCTATAACGTTACCGCCGTTAAAGCTTACTCTGAAATTATCAACGATGATCCGGTAGGAAGATTCATATCGAAATTAGGCTTTAAATCTATCGATGAATCAGAATCAGGAAATAGAGCGCTCGCTCTTGGTGGATTAACACACGGGGTAACTGTCGAAGAAAATACAGGTGCATTTGCTGCATTAGGTAATGGTGGCGCATTTAATGAAACATATATGATTGATAAAATTGTCGATAAAGATGGTAATGTTGTTTATGAACATAAAGTAGAACCGGTAGAAGTTTTTTCACCTCAAACGGCTTATTTAACAATCGATACGATGCGTGACGTTGTTCGTAGTGGAACAGGAACATATATGCAATCCCAATTAAGGCATGGTGGAGTCGATTGGGCGGGAAAAACTGGTACATCTCAGGATTATAAAGATGCTTGGTTTGTTGGTGTCAACCCTAACGTAACGGTAGGTTCGTGGATTGGTTATGATACACCAGCGTCAATTTACTGTCCAAGTTGTGCTCTCTCTTATCATCCACGAAATATTAAACTGTGGTCTCAGATTGTCAATGAACTAACGGATGAATTTCCAGAGTTAATGGCTCCAAAGCATCGATTTGAACAACCAGATGGAATCGTCTCAAGAAGTTTTTGTGCTACTTCGGGACTTATCCCGTCTAAACTGTGTAATGATGCTGGGTTAGTATCATCAGATATATTTAATTCTAAATATGTTCCATCGAAAGAGGACGATAGTTTAATAGGGGGTAACATGCCTCTTGTCGTAGTCGATGGTGAACAAGTTGTCGCCCATGAAAATACGCCCTCAGAGTTTACAACAGGGTCAACCGGTGGGTTCATGTTCAATCCTGACTTTTTAAAACGTATGAACTATGATAATTTAAGTGACTTATCAATGCTCTTCCCACGAAAAAATCGAGAAAGATGGGAGAAAATTGGTTTCGGTGGATCATCAATTTCAGGTAAAGCATTTGATGAAAGCGACCGAAAGGGCCTAAGTGCACCAGGTAATATAAAAGCGTCCGAAACTAATATTAGTTGGCAACATACGAATGGTCAATTAATTGTTGGTTATCGTATCTATCATACTTCAGAGGAAGGTTCTAAATTTAGTTTAATCGGCCATACAGTAGATTCAAGTTATAAACTGCCGAATCAAGCAGGAAAATATCATATACGTGCTGTGAATTACTTTGGTGAAGAATCGGAGCCTTCTGCAAATATTATTGTCGAAATGGAAGATGAGCCGGACGATGATTCGGACAAAGATGAAGATGAGGACAAGGACAAAGATAAAGACAAAGACAAAGATAAAGATAAGGATAAAGATAAGGACAAAGACGAGGATAAGAATAAAGACAAGGACAAGGATAAAGACAAGGGTAAAGATAAAGACAAAAGCAAGAACAAGGACAAGGGCAAAGGAAAGGGAAAGAACGAAAATAAAGACAAGGATTAATTAAACAGAATAAATTGGCAAGTCGTAGGGATTTATTCTCTACGGCTTTTTTTATCTTTATTATCTTATGCATTTCATTTTACAACGACCCATAATCTTTATTCGATTTCATTTAGTTCAATTAATTAGTCTGTCTAAAATAATTTGATCAAAAAGCTTTAATATCAAGTTGAGCAACACTATTTGGCAAGTACTGTATTTGAAAAAATCACATAATACTAGGATTGGTTAGAACAGTCTAACGCCCCGAATAATTGCAAAAACAAAAAAACACAGTAGATCATCGTCCTACTGCGCCGTGTTTACAAATAATAAGGATAAAGGCTCTTATTCTGTAAATGTCCATATATAGTTATCGGGTATCTGTTTCATATTCACTATCAAGAATAACAATCTCCACGCGCCTGTTCTTACTCATGTTTGCTATTGAATTGTTATCCGCAACAGGTCTAGTATCGCCATATCCAGCAATTAAAAAACGTTCTGGATTTAAATCCTGTTCTTCAATAAAGTGACGGACGACACTGCCTGCTCGAGCACCTGATAGTTCCCAATTAGAAGGGTAACGATAGGTAGCGATTGGTCGACTGTCAGTATGGCCTTCAACACGGACTGTATTTTCAATCCCTTTTAGTAATCGGCCGACTTCATCAAGAAATGGAATACCGGAATCTAAAATGACTGCTTCACCTGAATCGAACAAAATGCTATCTTGTAGAACTAGATGGACCCCTTCTTCTGTCCGATTAGCTGAAATGACATTGCCAAGTCCTTCACTAACTAAAAACTGTTCAACATTTTCCATAAGACGAGCTAATGCGTCAGCTTTTTGTTCCCATGCTTGTAAATGATCTATCATACCGTCTAAATCAACTTCCTCGTCATCTTCAGCATCTTCACCATCAGTTGCCCCTAAATTATCTCCACTGTAGCCTTCGGTATCATTAGATGTGATATCTTCAGATGGGACGGCGGATGGAAGAAAATCTAAGACAGCTCGACTTTGGAAGGAGCGAGTAATCGATTCAAATTTATTCAAATCAATTTGTGACATCGAAAATAATAAAATAAAAAATACCAAAACTAATGTTACCATATCAGAGTACGTAACCATCCACTTAGGTGCACCTTTACCTTCGGAGCGTTTTTTTCTCCTGTTAAGTTTCATGAATTTCTTCCTTGTGAATCGCATTGTCTTTCACTAGCTTCTCTGCTTCATCTTGAATAAAAGCGCTTAATTTTTCTTCCAAAATACGTGGATTTTGTCCAGACTGTACTCCAATTATACCTTCGATAATAATTTGTTTAATAAATATTTCTTCATCTGTTTTATTCTCTAGCTTACTCGCCATCGGAACAAACACTAAATTGGCTAAAACGGTACCATACAGTGTTGTCAATAAGGCAACGGCCATATTCGGACCTAAACTAGAGGGATCTTCTAAATTATTAAGCATTAAAACTAAACCGATTAATGTTCCAATCATACCCCAGGCCGGTGCATATTCTCCTGCTTTTTCTAATAAAACCCGACCCTTATAATGACGATCTTCCAATGCGATAATTTCGGCATTCATAATTTCATTGATAACTTCGGGCTCTACACCATCAATCGCCAAAAGAACACCTTTTTTAATAAATTCATCTTCTTCGTCTGCCATTTCATCCTCTAACGATAACAAACCTTCCTTGCGGGCACGTTCAGATAAATGAACGAATAATTGGATAAGTTGCGGTATTTTTTGATCATTTTTTCTAAATGCTTCTTTAAAAACAGTATAAAATAATTTGATTTGTTCAAATTTAAAATTAATTAATAAGGACCCAATTAAGCCTCCAATAACGATAAACACTGAGGTAACATCGACAAAAGTAATGAATCCTTCTCGTCCCCCGCTTGATAAAATGGCGGCAGATATCATCACAAATCCTATCGTTATTCCTATTGGGGTTAATATATCTCTTTTTTTCATCCCTTTCGCTCCCCACTGCAACCGTATAGTAAAAATGGTCCGATGTTGATTTCGGACCTATTTCGTAGAATCACGTTTTAAAATACGATGGGGTAGAATAACTGTTTGTTCGTCTACTTCTTCTTTATTCATATATTTAGTTAGTAAACGCATCGCAACTGCACCAATGTCATACATCGGCTGGACAATTGTCGTCAATGTCGGACGAACCATTAAAGATACACGTGTATTATTAAAACCGAAAACCTCTACATCTTCAGGAACACGTAATTCCCCATCTTGTAAACTATGAATGACACCTACAGCCATTTCATCAGTTGAAACAAAAATCGCCTTAGGTTTAATATGTTTGTCTAGCAATTTTTCAACTGCCATGATCCCACCGTTATACGTACATTCTTCTTCAACAATTAATTCTTCATTGATATCAATTGATGCATCTTGTAGTGCTTGAATGTATCCTTCATATTTCAAACCATTAGACTGAATATAGTCATGTCCCTTTACAAATGCTGGTTGTTCTTCTATCGATTCAATTAAATAGTTTGTCGCTTCATATGCAGCTCGTTTATAATCGATATTGATTGATGGTAGTGTGTTCGTTTCGTCTTGGGTAGCGGCTAATACGACCGGAACGTTAGCTGTTTCAAATTGCCTAATATGTTCTTCTGTAATTTTCCCACCCATATAAACGATTCCATCTACTTGTTTTTCTAGCATCGTATCGATAAGCCTTATTTCTTTATCTTCATTTTGATCTGAATTACTTAAAATAATATTGTATTTATACATAGTTGCAATATCTTCAATTCCACGAGTTAATTCTGAGAAAAATATACTTGAAATATCAGGGATAATAGCCCCTACTGTCGTCGTCTTTTTACTTGCTAATCCACGTGCAACAGCATTGGGACGATACCCCAACCTTTCAATCGTATCTAATACTTTCTTTCTCGTTGTAGGTTTAACATTTGGATTCCCATTAACAACGCGTGAAACAGTTGCCATAGAGACGTTTGCTTCTCTTGCAACATCATAAATTGTTACACTCATTTTCCTTTCACCTCCGGCCAATAGTTTATTCTTCCTTAATCATATCTTAGCTTGAATAAAAACACAAAAAATATACAGCAAACACGCATAATAAACGAGTTTGCTGTATTGTTTTATCATATTTTTTAATCATATATTATAAATATCGTTCATCGTGCTTATAACTGATTCAATTATAGTTTTGCCGTTGCATTTTTATATTGACTTATTTCAGCATAAAAATCATCGAACATATCTAAGTCCATCTGTTGCTGAGCATCTGATAACGCTACAGCTGGGTCCGGGTGAACTTCCGCCATTACAGCATCTGCTCCGACAGCTAATGCCGCTTTTGCAGTTGGTAATAGTAAATCACGACGCCCAGTTGAATGTGTCACGTCAACTAGTACTGGCAAATGGGTTTCTTGTTTTAAAATAGGTACTGCTGAAATATCTAATGTATTTCTTGTCGCTGTTTCGTACGTACGGATACCCCGTTCGCATAGGATGATGTCCCCGTTACCACGAGAAATAATATATTCAGCTGCATGAATAAATTCCGAAATAGTAGCCGACATTCCCCGTTTTAATATAACCGGTTTGTTCGTTTCTCCAACAGTTTTTAATAATTCAAAGTTTTGCATATTCCGGGCCCCGATTTGAATCACGTCGATATAGTCGAGTGCTCCTTCGACATCTCCCGGGCTTACGATTTCGCTTACAACTGCTAGATCATACTCATCTGCAACCCGTTTCAAAATCTCTAATCCTTCTAAACCTAATCCTTGGAAATCATATGGTGAAGTTCTCGGCTTATACGCACCACCACGTAATAGCTTTAGACCTTTCTCTTTAACTGATTTTGCTACGTTAGCAACTTGGTCATAACTTTCTACACCACATGGACCAAAGATGAATTGAGCATCCCCATTACCGAAAGGAACTCCTTTAATATCGATAACTGTGTCTGTTTCCTTTCTATCTCTTGAGACGAGTAATGCTTTCTTTTTATCATCCTCTTGGATGCCGAGGCTTAACTTGAATATTTCTTTGAAAATATGTTCGACCATCGCATCTGAAAATGGACCGTCGTTATGTTTAATAATATAGTTAAGCATATCGCGTTCACGAACTGGATCAAATCTTCTTGTACTTTGTTTGCTTTTAATTTCTCCAATTTCTTGGACAATTTCTGCACGTTTACTAATTAGTTTTAGTATGTCTAAGTTTAACGTGTCTAACTGTTCACGTAATTGTTCCATAGTTCCATTACTCATCTTTTACCGTCTCTCCCTGTGAATTATTTCATATTTTAAACAATTATATCGAAAAAAGTTTCCTTTGTCACATGAAAGAATATATAATGATTGATAAAAGTGACTATATCTATCTAAGAAAGGACATGCAGAGTAATGAGCGAACACGTTTTTGCACTCGATATTGGAACCCAAACAGTGACAGGTATTATTTTGGAAAAAATCGAGCAATCATTTGTTGTTAGTGACTTTTATACGGAGCAGCATAAAGAGAGAGCAATGTTAGACGGGCAAATCCAAGATGTTGTGCAAGTAGCTGAAGTCATTAAGAGGGTTAAAAGAAGATTAGAAGAACAAAATGGGCCACTAGAACGTGTCTGCGTTGCTGCGGCGGGACGTGCACTTAAAACTATCCAAACGGCGTACACTTTTCCTATTCATGAACGTCCTATTACTTCAACTGAACAAATTAAACATATCGAATTAAGCGCTGTTCAGGAAGCTCAAATTCAATTAGCTGAACAAATGAAAGGTAGTTTCAGTGACTATTATTGTGTTGGGTATTCTGTAGTCCATTATAAATTGGACGATGAAATCATCGGTTCATTTATCGATCAAACTGGGAATGAAGTAACTGTTGAAGTAATTGCTACGTTTTTACCGAAGGTTGTCATAGAATCATTAATGGCCGCGTTAAATCGAACGTACTTAAAAATGGATGCGTTAACTTTGGAACCAATTGCTGCCATTCATGTGCTCATCCCTGAATCAATGCGTAAGCTCAATGTTGCATTAATAGATATAGGCGCGGGAACGAGCGATCTAGCAATCTCCAATGACGGTACGATTGTCGCATACGGAATGGTGCCTGTTGCTGGGGATGAAATAACTGAAAAAATAGGTGACCATTTTTTACTGGATTTTAAGGATGCCGAATGGTTAAAGCGAAAAGTTATTGAAGAAAAAATCGCAACAGTTCATGATATTTTAGGTTTTGAAATAAATGTAACATTGGACGATTTGTTAACGACTATTGAAAGTAGTGTCGATCATTTAGCAACATTACTCGCAAATAAAGTATTAGAATTAAACAAACAATCTCCCCAAGCTGTTATGTTAGTTGGTGGTGGAAGTTTAACTCCCATGATTGAAGAAAAACTCGCAGCAAATTTGAAACTTCCGAACAATCGTGTTGCTGTTCGTGGCTCGGATGCTATTCAGTATATTAATAATAAAGAATCGATTCCTTCAGGTCCTGACTTTGTAACCCCAGTCGGAATTGCCATCAGTGCGACTGAGAATCCATTCCAATATATGAATGTTTCAATAAATGATAAAAATGCATTCCTTTTTACAATGGACAAGCTAACAATAGGCAACTGTTTCATTCAAGCGGGGATTGATATACACGAGTATTATGGCAAAATCGGCCTTGCTTATTTTGTGACAATTAATGGTGAACAAATAACCATTCCTGGTTTTTATGGGAGTGAACCAACGATTACGTTAAACGGTCGGAGAACGACAGTTGATAATTTTGTACAAGAAAATGATCAAATTAATATTACTAAAGGGAAAGATGGACAATCTCCTACCGTAACGATATCAGATGTCGTTGGCAATATTAGCCCGCTACACTGTTATTTCAATAATGAGCTTGTGACGGTGCAACCTACATATCGTGTTAACGGTAAAAAAGTAAACTCTAATTATGTGCTGAAGGATAATGATGACATTGTGGCGAAAGTACCCGAAACAATCGCGGAATTTTTAGAATCAATTCGTGTTAATTACGACGAAAACGCACATTTCCATCTTTTTATTGACGAACGTCGAGTTGATTTTCCAGAGGCTAACGGAAGTATATTATTAAATGATATAAACGTTTCTCTTGCTACACCGATCCATAATGAATCTCGTATCAATACTATTCCTACTAAACCGGTAACACTTAAAACTATTTTACAAAAACTTGAATTAGTAGAATATAATCAAATTGTGGTTTCTTTTAATGACGAACCAATCACACTGAAACAACGTGTTGTTTATATTAAACGTAATGGAGAAACTTTAACATATGATGATACACTTCATGTAAACGACCATTTACATATTGAACATTTAGAACAACGGGATTTTATTTTTCAAGATGTGTTTCGTTACGTTGATATAGATGTTTCTTCGATTGGTGGTAATTATCGTATTCTATGTAATGATGAACATGTTAACTTTCGTCACGTTATTCATGAAGGAGATCGTTTATCTTTAAAATCCTGACTGTTCTTTGTAACTCAGATTAAATAAGCGATTTTACACTAGTTAGAATCATGGATTAGTACCGATGATGTGCTATATTTTGAATTAGGTGGAGTATGTAAATCCTATTCTGTTTAAATAAGACGTGTAGATTCTAAGTGGATAAATTGATTAGAGTAAAAGATGATTGACTCCGGCGAGACGGCGGCAATAAGATGTGTCCGAGGATCACTATATCGACCCAAAATGAGTCGGTATGGAAGCTGAGTCCGTCCACGCAGAAAGCAATCGTTTGATGTGAAATTCACTCGTACAATAAACATTTAAGTTAATTAGCATTTGCATTTGTTCAAAGTTTTTAAATTCAATTGATTAGCATTGTTTGACAAAAAAATGGAAAAAAAGCCCGCAGTATTTTTTATCTACGAGCCTTCATTTATAATTCTATAAGGAAATAAACGTTAAGCTATTACTCAACTGACTTTTTTACTTTGTCTGTAACTTCGTCAGTTTTTGCTTTAGCCTTGTCCACTGCTTCTTCTGCCTTTTCTTGCGCTTTATCCGCAGCTTCTTGGGTTTGATCCTTAGCCTTGTCCACAACCTCTTCTGCCTTGTCAGAAACTTCTTTTGTTTTTGACTTTGTTTTTTCTGTTACGTCTTTTGCTACCTTTTTCGTTTTCTCTGTAACATCTTCCGCAACTTCTTTTGTCTTCTCGGCGACATCTTGAGCGACTTCTTTTGTTTTATCAGAAATTTCTTTTGCTTTTTCCTTCGTTTTTTCTGTAACATCTTGGGCGATATCTTTTGTTTTTTCTGTTACGTCTTTTGTAAATTGTGTCGTTGAGTCGACTGCTTTCTTCGTCCAATCAGCGCTTTTATCTTTTAAGTCTGCTCCAACTTCAAGCGCTTTTTCAGTGTATTTGCCTGTTTTTTCCTGCACTGTATCTTTCCATTCGTCTGCTTTGTCTAATGCCTTCTTTGTACCTTTGCTAATGTCTTTTCGCAATTCTTCACCCGGTTTTGGCGCAAGTAACAGTGCCGTCACTGCACCAACTGCACTACCAATCAACGCTCCTAATAGAAAACCTTTTCCATTTCCAGATCCTTTACTCATTTGTATGCCCTCCTATTTATCTCGATTTTGCCATATATTTAATATAGCTGAACCCCATTTTACTGCTTCCTTCGCCTTACCTACTTCCTCATCATCCGTAAGACTACTGGATAACTGCTTAATTGAGCCTGTTAAATTATTAAATGAGTCACCGATATCTTCAATTCCTTCAAATACGCTATTTAATTTAGTTACTTTATAATTAACATCTTCTGCTAAATCATTTGTTTTTTGCAGTAGAAGCGTTGTTTCTGTTGTAATTCCTTCTACTTGTTTCTCTACACCTTCTAACGTATCTGCAACATTATTCAATGTACGTTGAGTTGCTTTTAATGTCATTGCTAAATATCCAACTAATATAGCAAACGCTACTGCTACGATTATCACAGCTATTGCAATTGCGGCATACATATGTTCCATCTCCTTTAACATTAATATAAATAATCTTTTTGAGAGTAACTAAAATTTATGTCGTAATTTAATCTTACCTTATTCTGACACCTTTTTACAATAGAAACAGTAAAAAAGATAAAAAAAATGTCTACATAATTAAATTAACTTATGCAAACACCTATTTTTTAAAAAATATTAGTTTTAATGTGAAGAAAACTTGCTTACTAATGTTTCTTCATATGCTGTTTGAAACTTTTGAATATCGCCAGCGCCCATAAATATAAGGACACTATTTTCATATTGTTGTAAACTTGCGACGTTCTCTACTGTTAACATTTTTCCATCGTTTACTTTTACTAATAAATCGTCAATCGTCAGATCCCCTGCTGATTCACGTGCCGATGAAAATATATCACATAAATAAACGTGGTCTGCTTCGTTCAAACTGTTAGCAAATTCGTCCAAAAATGTTTTCGTTCGTGTAAATGTATGTGGTTGAAATATAGCGACTATTTCTTTGCCTTTATACTTTGTACGGGCTGACTCAATTGTTGCCGCAACTTCAATTGGGTGATGTGCATAGTCGTCGATAATGACCTGATTTCCGATAACTTTTTCCGAAAAACGGCGTTTCACTCCACCGAACGTTGCTAACTTTTTCATTACTTCTACATTTATTCCTTCATAATGACAGAAGGCAATTATTGATAACGCATTTAATATGTGGTGTTCGCCAAATAATGGAATTAGAAACGTATCAAAGTAAGTGTTACGTACGTAAACGTCAAACTGTGTACCCGCCTCTAAAATTTGAATGTTCGTTGCATAAAAGTCATTTTTAGCCGATAATCCATAAAATACAATTGGAACTTTCGTTTGAAGCTTTTGTAAATACGGATCGTCCCCATGAGCGATAATGCCCCGTTTTACCTGGTCGGCCATCGACTGAAATGCATCAAAAACATCATTCACATCTTCAAAATAATCTGGATGATCAAAATCAATGTTTGTCATAATTGCATAGTCAGGCTTATATAATAAGAAATGGCGTTTATATTCGCATGCTTCAAATGCAAAATATTTACTATTTTCGTGCCCTTTTCCGGTTCCATCTCCGATCAGGTAGGAAGTAGGCACACTCTCATCTAGTACATGGGCTAACAATCCTGTCGTCGATGTTTTACCGTGTGAACCCGTAACTGCTATACTCGTATAATCATTAACTAGTTTTCCTAAGTATTCATGATATTTATAAAATGGGAGATTAAGTTCACGGGCACGCTTAATTTCACAATGATCTTCTGAAAAAGCATTACCAGCGATAATTACTTGTCCTTCTTCTATATTATCTGCCGCAAAAGGCAACATTTTTATTCCTTTTTTCTCTAAAATTTCTTGAGTAAAAAAGTGTTTCTCTACATCGGAACCTTGGATTTTCTTTCCCGAATCGTGTAAGATTTGTGCTAATGCACTCATTCCCGTTCCTTTTATGCCAATAAAATGGTAAGTCGACATGATAAACCTCCAAATACGGTTAAAATTTTACTTTCTATATCATACATCTTCTTGACCGATAAATTCAACTTCTTCAAGACGAGGATTCGGTCGATACTCTCGCCCTTCTTTCGCAGAATGCGTACCATTTAACAGTACGTTATCTCCTGTAAAGCCAATATTCAGTTCTAATAAACTTCTTCCAATTCCGTACATATCAACAGGAACATTTTCTTTTTCAAATTCTAAAATTCGTTCTTCATTAAATCCACCACTTGCCACAATTTTTACAAATTCAAAACCTTCTTTATCTAATGCTTCTCGCAATGCGAAAATTAATTGTGGATTAACCCCACGTGGATCGAACGTTCCCATCAAATGATGATTACGTAAAAAATACTTATCAACTAACGTTCGTGACGTATCTAGTCGAACGGCACTTAATTTTTCCCCGAATGCTTTGGCTACTTTTAGAGAATCTGTAATGACATCATTATTATAATCGACTAATGCCATTAATTCATCTTCTGGAAATATGTCATGGTATGCTTTTGTCGCAGCTACAATATCACCGCGATACATTTGAATTAATGCGTGAGGCATCGTTCCCATTCCTTCTTTACCCCGCCATTCATTCATAGTGTGGGTCGCTTGAGCAGTTGAACCACCAATGAAGGCAGCATAACCGTCTCCTGCTTGCTGAGTATAGTTGTCATCCC
>Ga0079226_10002144_pt1 | contig 15171 bp, 15 predicted proteins | sample Poulit2014_FD_76345 | JGI IMG/M metagenome (GOLD analysis project Ga0079226, IMG submission 76345) | Agricultural soil microbial communities from Georgia to study Nitrogen management - Poultry litter 2014 | ecosystem: Environmental > Terrestrial > Soil > Agricultural land | place: USA: Georgia... | reverse complement strand
TATACATTTATGTGTTATCCAGATGGAGGAGTAGTAGACGACTTTCTAGTTTATAAATACTCCGATGAAGAATACTTATTAGTTGTGAATGCGGCAAATACTGATAAAGACTTTAAATGGATGATTGACAACAAAAAAGATTTCAATATTATTATTGAAAACATTTCTGACAGCATTGGTGAAGTAGCTATTCAAGGGCCTAATTCAGAGAAAATATTGCAAAAGTTAACAGACACAGATTTATCTAAGTTAAAACCATTTAGAATTGTTAGAAATGTAAAAATTGCAGGTGTAGAAGCTATGGTTTCTAGAAATGGTTATACTGGAGAAGATGGCTTCGAAATTTATACTGATAAAGACGATATAGTAGAAGTATGGAGAAAACTTCTAGAAGTAGGAGAAGAAGATGGCTTAGTGCCTGCAGGATTAGGGGCAAGAGATACATTAAGATTTGAAGCCGGTCTTCCGCTATATGGTAATGAAATATCCAAAGATATAACTCCATTAGAAGGCTCCTTAGGTTTCTTTGTTAAATTAAATAAGGAAGAGGATTTCATAGGAAAAGAAGCTTTGAAAAAGCAAAAAGAAGAAGGCTTAACTAGAAAAGTAGTTGGATTTGAGCTTAAGGGTAGAGGTATACCAAGAGAAGGCTATGAAGTTCAAAAAGATGGTAAAAAAATAGGCCATGTAACTACTGGATATAGAACACCCACTCTAAAGAAAAGTATAGGAATGGCACTAATAGATATTGATGAAACTGAAAAAGGAAATACTGTTGATATAATGGTTAGAAAAAGACCAGTAGAGGCAGAAATAATTAATAAATCTTTTTATAAAAGATAAAATAGACTTAAATATTAACATAAAAAAATAAATATATATTTTGAATGGGAGGTAAAATTATGAAGGTTTTAGAAGGATTACTTTATACTGAGGATCATGAATGGATAAAAATTGATGGTGATGAAGCAACAATAGGATTAGCAGATTATGCTCAAGATGCTTTAGGAGATATTGTATATGTAGAATTACCTGAAGAAGAAGACGAATTTGATGCAGAAGAGGCACTTGGTGCAGTAGAATCAGTAAAGGCAGCATCTGATATATTTATGCCAGTAAGTGGAGAAATTATTGAAGTAAATGAAGATTTATTAGATGAACCAGCTTTATTAAACGAAGATCCTTATGAAAACTGGATCGTTAAAATTAAGGTTGCAGACAAAAGTGAATTAGATAATTTAATGTCAAGTGAGGATTATAAGAAGTTTTTAGATGAGGAGGCTTAAGTATGTATCCCTACATTCCACACACTGATGAAGATATAAAGAAAATGTTAGAAGTTGTAGGTGTAGATACAGTTGATGATTTATTTAAAGATATAGATTCTGAATTACAATTAAATAGAGATTTAGATTTAAAAGAATCTATGTCAGAGCTAGAAGTAACTAGATATATGTCAAAATTAGCCAATGAAAATAAAACTATCAGCGACTACACTTGCTTCTTAGGAGCAGGAGCTTATGACCATTATATTCCATCAGTTGTAAATCATATTATTTCAAGAAGTGAATTTTACACTTCCTATACACCGTATCAGGCAGAAATTAGCCAAGGTACATTGCAGTATATATTTGAATATCAAACATTGATTTGCAAGTTAACAGGAATGGACGTAGCTAATGCATCTTTGTATGACGGAGGTTCAGCAATAGCTGAAGCAGCTTTTATGGCTGTAAATGTAAGCAGAAAAGAAGAAGTCCTTATTTCAAAAACTGTAAATCCACAATCTAGACAAGTACTTGAAACCTATGCTCATACCCAAGGAATAAAAATTATTGAAATAGAAGAAAAAGATGGGGTTACAGATGTTGAAGATTTAAAAGAAAAAATGTCTAAGGACACAGCAGCAGTTATAGTTGAAAGTCCTAATCATTTTGGCATAATAGAAGATATAAAGGCTATTGAAGAAATAGCCCATAGTCAAAAAAGGACTATGTTAATTGCAAGTATGGATCCTATATCTTTAGGAATACTAAAAACACCAGCATCTTTAGGAGTTGACATAGTAATAGGAGAAGGTCAATCCTTAGGACTTGCTTTAAACTTTGGTGGACCTTATTTAGGATTTATGGCAACTAGTAAAAAATATATGAGAAAATTACCTGGAAGAATTGTAGGAGAAACTATAGATGCTGATGGTAATAGAGCTTATGTGCTTACATTACAAGCAAGGGAACAACATATAAGAAGAGAAAGGGCAACATCAAATATATGTACTAACCAAGGAATAAATACATTGGCAAGTGCAGTATATATGGTTGCTTTAGGAAAGAAAGGCTTAAGAGAAGTAGCACTTCAAAGTACTCAAAAAGCCCATTATGCATACAATAAGATGATAGAATCTGGAAAATACAAACCATTATTTAATAAACCATTTTTCAAAGAGTTTGCAGTTACAAGTGATGTAAAACCAGAAAATATTTCTAAGGGATTATTAGAGGAGAATATCCTAGGAGGCTACTCTTTAGGTAAAGACTACCCTCAATACGAAAATGGAGTTCTTTTTAGTGTTACAGAAAAGAGAACTAGGGAAGAAATTGATAATCTAGTGGATGTATTGGAGGGGATAAAATGAGAAAATATAATAACCTAATATTTGAACTATCGAAACCAGGAAGAATTGCAAGTAGGCTTCCTGAAAACGATGTGGATCAAACTCCAGTTAATGATTTAATTCCAGAAGATTTTTTAAATGATGAAGAATTAGACTTACCAGAGGTTAATGAAGTTGACATTATAAGACACTATACTAATCTATCGAATAAGAATTATGGGGTAGATACAGGATTTTATCCCTTAGGTTCTTGTACTATGAAGTATAATCCTAAGATTAATGAAGATATGGCAAGATTAGATGGATTTGCAAATATTCATCCAAATCAGCCAGAAGAAACTGTTCAAGGTGCATTAAGATTAATGTATGAAGCAGAAAAGGCTTTAGCAGAAATAACTGGTATGGATAGAGTAACTTTACAACCAGCAGCTGGTGCTCATGGTGAATTGACTGGTTTAATGCTTATAAAAGCTTACCATGAAAATAGGGGAGAGAACCAAAGAACAAAGATAATTATTCCAGATTCAGCTCATGGAACTAACCCAGCATCTGCTATAATGGCTGGCTTTGAAACTGTGGAAGTTAAATCAAATGAAAAAGGTTTAGTAGATACAGAAAGCTTAAAAGCAGTTTTAAATGACGAAATAGCAGGTTTAATGCTTACAAATCCTAATACTTTAGGCTTATTTGAAGAAGAAATTAAAGAAATTGCAGATTTAGTTCATAATGCTGGTGGACTAGTATATTATGACGGAGCAAATGCAAATGCAATTTTGGGTATTGCTAGACCTGGAGATATGGGATTTGACGTAGTTCATTTAAATATTCATAAAACATTTTCTACACCTCATGGTGGAGGAGGTCCGGGATGTGGACCAGTAGGTGCTAAAAAAGAATTAATAGAGTTCCTACCAGTACCCATGGTAGAAAAAGATGAAGAAAGATATTATTTGGACTATGATATACCAAAAAGTATAGGTAAAGTTAAAGATTTCTATGGCCATTTTAATGTATTAGTAAAAGCCTATACCTATATATTAACTATGGGTAAAGATGGACTTAAAAAAGCTAGTCAAATGGCTGTATTAAATGCTAATTATTTAGGCCAAAAATTAAAAGAACATTATTATTTACCAATAGATACGATATACAAACATGAATTTGTATTAGGTGGATTAAAAGGGGATAATTTAGAAGTTTCTACAATGGATGTAGCTAAAAGGTTGATAGATTTTGGTTTCCATCCACCAACAGTATATTTCCCACTAATTATTAATGAAGCCTTAATGATTGAGCCAACAGAAACTGAAAGTATAGAAACTTTAGATGCTTTTGTTAATGTATTAATAGAAATTGCAAAAGAATCTGAAGAAGATTCAGAAAAACTAAAAGAAGCACCTCACAATGCTCCAATTAGGAGAGTAGACGAAGTACATGCAGCAAGAAAGCCAGTATTAAAATGGGAAGGGTAGGTGCGATATTTGGCTAAAGATATAGTAATATTAGGGGCAGGTCCTGGAGGTTATGTGGCAGCTATTAGAGCAGCTCAATTAGGAGCAAATGTACATTTAATAGAGGATAGGGAAGTAGGGGGAACATGCCTCAATCGAGGCTGTATCCCTACTAAAACTTATTTTAAAAATGCCGAACTTTTCGGTGAAATAACTAATAGTGAAAAATTTGGCATAACAGTGGAAAATCCTAAAATTGATGGAAAGGTCCTGCAAGAAAATAAAAATAAAATAGTTAATCAATTAGTAAGAGGAATAGAAACCCTTATATCTTCTTATGAAAATATAGAATTTTATGATGGGAGAGCCCTTTTAATAGATGATAGAAACGTTGAAGTAAAGCTAAAAGATGGAGAAATTAAGGAGATTAAAGCGGATAATATTATTATTGCCACAGGTTCAAGGCCTACAATGACGGAGACTGAGGGTATAGATTTAGAGGGTGTAATAACTAGTGATGACCTTTTAGAAATGGAAGAAATACCAGAGACATTAATAGTTGTAGGTGCTGGGGTAATAGGAGTAGAATTTGCAAGTATTTATAACGGTTTAGGTTCAAATGTAATATTATTAGCATCAAGGATGCTTAAAAATGCAGATATGGAAATCCGTAGAAGGATTACTCCTCTTTTGAAAAAAAGAGGTGTAGATGTTTATATGAATATTCGAGCGAAGGAAATAGTTAAAGATGGAGATAAGCTAAGAGTAACTGCAAAATATAAAAATAAGGATAAGGAAATAGATGTAGTTGGAGATAAAGTTCTAATTGCATCTGGTAGGGGGCCTGTTGTTGAAGGATTAAACCTAGATGAAGTAGGAATAAAACATTCATATAAAGGCATAGAAGTTAATGAGCATTTTGAAACCAATATAGACGGTATATATGCTATTGGAGATGTAAATGATGTTGGTATTCAATTGGCTCATGTAGCCTCAGCTCAAGGAGTATATGCTGTAGAAAAGATAATGGGTTTAGAACCTACTATAAATTTAGATATTTATCCAAACTGTGTATTTAGTTTTCCAGAAGTTGCCCATGTTGGTCTAACGGAGGAAGAAGTTAAAGAAAAGGGAATTGAATGCAAAGTAAGTAAATTTATGTTTGCAGCCAATGGAAAGGCATTGACCTTAGGTGAGGCAGATGGATTAGTAAAAGTAATAGCCTCTAATGAAGACAATAAGGTACTAGGGGTTCATATCATAGGACCTCATGCTAATGATTTAATACATGAAGGGGCTTTGGCTATATCTAATGGTTTAACCATAGAACATATAGCTAATACTATACATGCTCATCCAACATTAAGCGAAGCCTTTTATGAGGCGGTTTTAGGCTTAGAAGGGCAAGCTATTCATATAGCACCACCTAGAAAGAGGAAGACTAGAAAGAGAAAGAAAAGAAAAAGAAAATAAAGTAAAAGAGAAAAATAAAAAGGTAGCAAAAAACTTGCTACCTTTTTATTTTTTTATTATAATTATGGAAGTATTTAATAAAACAAACCTTCATCGAATAAAATAATTAAAGCCCTAAGTTTAGGTTTCCAATTCATGATGCTAAATTAAGTATAAGGCCTAAAGTTAGAAAATATATCTAGAGATAAGATGGTAACCATAGCTAATTTACTAGATATAATAATAAATTCTATACTGAATAATCCATTTGACATTTAAATAGGAGGATATACACTATTATAAGAGAAGTTGAAAGTAAATAGAGATTAGAAGTTTAAGGGATAATGACATTACAAGAATTAGATTAAATAGGATATTATAGTATGGATTAAATAACTAAATGATTGAACAATCAAATTATTAAAAGATTTTCTAAATAGTAGATTAAAAAGAATAGGTAGAATATTAGATATATATAATAGAAAGTTTAATAGCACTTTAAAGTATAGATATCTACCACTATATAATATATTGGAGGTGTAATATGAAGAATAAATATATGAAATTAATTGCAGTTGCTATACTTATAATAATATTTGTTTCTCTTGGGCATAAAGTTAAGGGATCTAAAGAAGGTATATATTTTGATGAGAAGATTTTAAAAAAGGTAGACGAAAATATTACTTCTGTTAAAACAAAAGTTATGAAGATAATTACCTTTTTTGGTTCATATAAATTTTTACTCCCAGTAGGGTTACTTATTTTATTGTTCATGGTTAAAAAGAAAAATTGGGTTAGTGCTACTTTTTTAATATTGTCCTCTATAGGTAGTTTTGGGATAAATACATTATTAAAATATTATTATATAAGAACTAGACCTATAAAGTATTTTTTAATAGAAAAAAGTGGATACAGTTTTCCTAGTGGCCACGCTATGGTTTCTATGACTTTTTACACTATTATTACTTATTTACTTACTAGGGATAAATTAAACAATAGAAAAAATATTATGCTATGGATATTAAATTTTATTTTCATTGGATTAATTGGCTATAGTCGTATTTATTTAGGGGTCCATTGGCCTACAGATATAATAGGAGGCTATACAGTAGGTATATTGTTTACTTATTGTATAATACTTAATGAGGATACGATAGAAAGAATTAGTTTAAATATTAGAAGGAAATAAAAAATGAGAGGATTTTCCTCTCATTTTTATCGGTTAAAAAACCGTTTGCTATTTTTACTTTTTATAATCTTGTGAATTCCTTCTATTTCAAGGTCTTTTTCTTTACATATAGCAAAGATTTTTTCTTTCTTTTCACAGTCTACTTTGGCAGCAATGCCACAACTAGAACTAACTTGCCTAGGCACTGGCATAAGCTTTATATCTAAACCTTCTTTTTTTAAAGCTTTTTCAAAAACTAAAGGTTGCTGGGTAGTATGAAAAGTAACTACACAATAATAATTCTTCATTTGTATTCCACCTATTTTTTAATATGCAAAGTAAATTTATTTCCTTTACTATCTACTTTTATATCATATCCTTTACTTTTTGCAAAGCGTTTTATATTTTCTACTGCTACTTTTGCATCAACTAAAACTTCTAACTCTTCATTAGGAAAAGAATCAATTGCGTTTTTAGTCATTATTACAGGTTCAGGACAAGACCTTCCTCTAGCATCTATAATTTTAGACATATTCTTTTGCCTCCTTTTCTTCTTGGCGTTTAGCATTTTTAACAACACTATATCCTATAGCTAGGACGACAATCAATCCTATTATTACTGCTATTTTTCCATTCGTTGTAACTCCTTTTGGACTTGAAGCAATATCAAAATTATGAGTTAAGGCTGCTCCAACAATTAATCCCAATACAGTAATTCCAGCATCTGAATCTCCTTCACTGGCAAGTATTGTTTGTCTTAATGGACAACCACCAAGGAAAATTGAACAAATACCTGTTAAAGTCATGCCTAAAAAATTCCATAAATGTTCTGAATGGGCAACTGGTTGTTCTGAAAAACCAAGATTGAAAGTATCAAAATTAAGTATTAAATTACCTACTAAATTAAATAAAAAGATTCCAATAAGACCCCAAAAGAAATAATTGTCTTTTATAAGTATAAGATCTCTAAAACCCCCAGCTGTACATATACGGCTTCTTTGTAGTATGATACCAGCTACTATACTTAGTATTAAAGCAAGAGCTATAGGAGCTGTCATTGAACCAGGTCCTTCTGTACTAAAAAAGATAAATGCTGGTTTTGCAAGTAGTAATATTAGTAATACTAGGGCTAGTCCTGGAATAATGTAAGAAGAGGTTTTTGTTTGTTCATAACTTCTTCCTAAAGTATAGCCCTTTTTAAGGAATTGGACACCTATGTATATGCCTAGTATATATCCTAAGAGACCTACCAATGCATTTAAATCGCCATTTCCTAGTCTTAAAATTATTCTTAAAGGACAACCTAAAAATACTAATGCACCAAACATTAAAAAGATTGACAATGTAAATCTAATAATAGGAGCTGATCCACCTCTAGGTTTAAATTCACCTTTTAATATTGAAATAATTAAAGCTCCAGATATAAAACCAATTATTTCAGGCCTTATATACTGTACTACTTCTGCTCTATGCAGTCCTAAGGCACCTGCTATATCCCTATAAAAACAAGCCACGCAAATTCCCATATTTCCTGGATTGCCAAACTTCATTAAAATAGCACCTATCAATCCAAGAATACCACCGGATATAAATATCTTCTTTTTACTATCCATTTTTAACCTCCCCTTTATGAAAAAAATATCAATCTATACTAATTATATAGGACTTTACTTCCTTATTAAAATAGATTATATTTATATAGTTTCTATTGTTATTGATGAACCTTATGGCAAATTTAATTTATATTTAAACCACCTTAACGTTAAGTTAAAGTAAAGACATAATTTACCCTATTGTCAAAGCGGTTGACATGTAAAAAAGACAATGATACGATTATCATACGTTTATTTTAAAAAATAAGATTATAATTTCAATTTATTGTATATAATTTAAGGTTAAGGAGTGATAATTTTGGAGAAGAATAAAATTGTTGCAGATAGTAGTTGTGATTTAACGCCAGCTTTGAAGAAAAAGCTAAATATTGGATTAGTACCCTTAAAGATCAATGTAGGTAGAAACTCTTATGTAGATGATGAAAATATTGACACAAAAAAATTGTTAGCAGATATGAAAAATAGTAAAGAGCCAGTGAAAACAGCAAGTCCATCTCCAAATGATTTTATGAAGGAATATGAGAAGGGAGAAAATATTTTTGTAGTAACAATATCATCAGCTTTAAGCAGTACTTATAATAATGCAATGTTAGCAAAAGACATTATTCTTGAACAGTCAAAAGAAAAGTTTATCCATGTATTTGATTCCTTAAGTGCATCTATAGGCGAAACTTTGATAAGCATGAAGATAAACGAATTGATAGAAAAGAAATTTGATAAATTTGATATAATTGAAGAAGTAGAAGGGTATATAGAAGATATGAAGACTTTTTTTGTACTAGAGTCTCTTGATAATTTAGTGAAGGCGGGTAGGATTAGTAAACTTTTAAGCCATATAGGTTCAATATTATCAATTAAACCTATTATGGGAGCTAATGATGATGGCACAATAAGATTAGTGGAAAAAACTAGAGGGAAAAAAAGGGCTTTTAAGAGATTAGTTGAAGTAATAGGGGAACAAGGCGAAAAATTAGAAGAAAAGATATTAGGTATAGCCCATTGTAATGCTCCTGAAAAAGCAGAAAAGTTAAAAAAACAAATAGAGGAAATGTATAATTTCAAAGAGGTTATAATAGTAGAAACTGCAGGCTTAAGTTCTGCTTATGCTAATGATGGTGGAATAATTATAGCTTTCTAGGAAATTTTTACATAGAAGGAGATGCATATGGAAAAAACATTTACTAAAAAAAGAAATATTCTTATTATTTCTCTTATATGTACAGCACTATGGGGAAGTGCATTTCCTGCACTAAAAATTAGTTACGAAAGATTAGCTTTAGAGATAACTGATATATATTCAAGAATATATTTAGCAGGAATTAGATTTTTTTTGGCTTCAGTACTTGTGTTTTTATATGGGAAATTTATTTTTAAGGTAGATATAAATGTAAGAAGAGAATCTATAAAACCTATAATACTACTAGGATTATTGCAGACTTCTCTGCAATATTTTTTCTTTTATATTGGCATAGCAAATACAACAGGTATAAAAAGTGCAATAATACAGGCTAGTGGTACTTTTTTTGTAGTAATTGCTGCTCATTTCTTATATTCTGATGATAAAATCAATAAAAGAAAAATTATTAGCCTTATTTTGGGCTTTGTTGGAGTTCTTGTCGTAAATATGAATAAAGGTTTTGATTTAAATTTTGAATTTATTGGAGAAGGGTTTTTACTGATATCTGCATTAGTTAGTGCAATTGCAACTATTTATGTAAAGGATATTTCTGGTAGAATAAATTCAATATTATTAACTGGTGGCCAAATGTTTTCAGGATCACTATTGTTATTATTAGTAGGGAAAATAGGTATGAAAGGCAGCAACCTTATTTTTGATGGACTTTCTTTAATGCTTCTACTATATACGGCGTTTCTATCTGCTACTGCCTTTGTACTATGGTATATATTATTGAAGTATAATAAAGCAGGAGAGGTTTCTATATATAGACTGTTTATACCAATATTTGGTTCTATTCTATCGGCGATATTTATAAAAAATGAAGCTTTTACTCTAAATATAGTTATAGGCCTTATATTAGTAATTCTAGGTATATTTGTTTTAAATTTAAAAAGAGAATAGAAAATAAAAATCTACATATTTATTGAAATATGTAGATTTTTTATTTTCTAAAAAAGTATACTTTTTCAAACAATAAAAATATAAAAAATAGGTTTTCTTTTAGTTTTATTTATAAAATACATAGCATATAAATAATAGATGAGGGGGGAGTTTAGGTGAAAAAGAGAGTGTGGATTATACTCCTTAGTTTTACTTTAACTTTAGTAGTTATTGTATTGGGACATTATATCCATATTGAGCAAACCAAAAGGGATATAAATTATGAAAAACAGGGAGTTTATTTAAATTATGAAGATAAAAATCTAGTTATACTAATAGATGTAAATACTAAATCATTATATTTAATAGATATAGATACGGATGCAATATTAAAGGAATATGTTGTAGCTACTGGAAAGCCTGATACTCCTACGCCTTTAGGGACCTTTAAAATTGTTGAAAAGGGAAAATGGGGAGGAGGCTTTGGTTCTAGATGGCTAGGTTTAGATGTGCCCTGGGGAAAGTTTGGTATTCACGGGACTAATAAACCTCAGTCAATTGGATACGATGCATCTCAAGGTTGTATCAGAATGAGAAATAAGGATGTGGAAGAATTATATTCTTTAGTTGATTATGAAACTAGAGTTACAATTATTAATGGCTCTTATGGTCCTTTTGCCAATGGGTTTAGAACATTAAAACCTGGTCATAGAGGCTCAGATGTTCAAGAAGTCCAAAAAAGGTTAAAACAAAAAGGGTATTATGAAGGAACTATTGATGGAATTTATGGAGATGGAATGAAAGTAGCATTAATTGAATTTTTTAAGGATCATAACATGCCTATAACTGATAATATTGGTTATGAAGTTTATAAAAAATTAGATATTTTTTTAATGGATTAACCAAATAAAATTTTATAGTTTGATCCATAGATTATTTAATAAATAATTGGGTATATTTACTATGCTGATAAAAATAAGGAGGTAATTATATGTTGTCGGAAAAGTTATTAGAGGAATTAAATTTACAAATAAAGCATGAGCTTTATTCAGCCCATTATTATTTAGCTATGGCTGCTTACTGTGAAGGGGAAGATTTAAGTGGATTTGCTAACTTTTTCTTAGAGCAAGCTAAAGAAGAAAAGTTTCATGCAATGAAATTCTTTGATTTCGTCAATGAAATGGATGGAAAAGTGAAAATATTGGGACTAGAGGAACCAGAAAATGATTTTGGTTCACCACTAGGAGTGTTTAAGGCTGCATTAGAACATGAAAAATTTGTTACAGGTAGGATCTATGAATTAATGGATATAGCTATGGAAGAAAAGGAACATGCTACTATTAGTTTTCTTAAATGGTTCATTGATGAACAAATAGAGGAAGAAAATATGATGAAAGATATTATAGCAAGTTTAGAAAGAGTACAGGAAAAAGCAGAAGGCTTATATATGATAGACAAAGAATTAGGCCAAAGAGTCTTTTCACCAGAAGAGAACTTGAACTAAAAATTAAAGTTGAAAATAGGACTAAAAATTAAAGGTGAAATTGAATTTTAACATTAAAAAAGGAATTAAAAAAGATAGGTCTTTGACCTATCTTTTTTAATATATTTACTTATCTAGTAGTTGTTCCTCCACCACTCATGTTTTGTTGAGCCATTTCAACTAATCTTTTTGTCATATTTCCACCAACATAACCATTTTCTCTAGATGGAAGATTACCTTTATCCATTGATTCATAATTTGCCATACCTAATTCACTTGCTATTTCAGTTTTCATTTGATTTAAAGCTTGACGTGCTTCAGGTACTAATATTCTATTACTTGTATTTCTAGCCATTTTTTCATCTCCTTTTCAAATTATAATTGTTTATTAATAGTTGCGTATTAGTATTATATGTAGAAAAAAATCATATAAACATGTAATTTTTAGTCATGTTAAATTAAATTTCTAAAAAAGCCAAAAAAATCATTAAAAATTATTATGTGAAATTATATATTGAAATTAAAAATTGATATAATAATATAGTTTCTAAGTATTCTAAAAATATCCAAAGGCCATTGGAAAGGTAATTCTTATTTTATTAATAATAGATTTAAGAAGTGTAAATAACTATTTTAAGGGAATACAATATTATATAATATTAATTGCGGAGGGAAGATTATGAGACTAAAAAAGAAAGTTTTAATATATTGTTAAGTGTGGTTTTTCTTTAATAAATTATATAAAAAATTTAAAGAGCAAAATCTATGTGTTTAAATACACTGTTATTTTTAACACTGGGATGAAATAGAAAGGGTGAAAAAATGAACAATATGATTTTTGCAGAATGTGATGTAGTTAATTTAGCAAAAAAATATGGTACACCATTATACGTAATTTCAGAAGATTTCATTGTAAATCGAATTGATGAAATCAAAAATAAATTTTTATACAAATATGAAAATACTTATGCTGTATATGCAAGTAAAGCGTTTTTGACAAAGGAAATGGCTAGAGTTATTAAAAGAGAAGGTTTAGGTATGGATGTAGTATCTGGTGGCGAGCTATATACAGCTTTGGAAGTTGGCTTTCCTATGGAAAAAGTTATTTTTCATGGAAACAATAAAAGTTATGATGAACTAAAAATGGCAATTACTAATGATATTGGAAGAATAGTAGTAGATAATTTATATGAGCTAGAATTAATTGAGGAAATTTCAGAAGAATTTAATAAAGAAGTAAAAATATTGTTTAGGATTACTCCAGGTGTTAATAGTGATACTCATAAATATATTCAAACAGGGCAAGTAGACTCAAAATTTGGAATACCCCTTAATGGAAAAATTCTTAAAAATGCAATTGAAAAAGCAATGGATTCCAATAATATAGACCTACTTGGCTTTCACTTTCATATAGGTTCTCAAATTAATACAAAAGATTCTTATATGGAAGCCATAAGAATAATAACAAGCTTAATGAAGAAAGTCAAAGAAGAGTGTAATTTTGATACTGTTGAATTAAATGTTGGTGGAGGTTTTGGGAGAAAACTAATAGAATATTATACTGATGCCATTATGGAGGAGTTAGAAAGTTATTGTAATAAGTATGAGTTGAAAAGACCAACAGTTATAATAGAACCAGGTAGATGGATTATTGAAAAAGCTGGTATTACTCTTTATACAATAGGTTCTATAAAAGAAATACCAGGTGTTAGAACCTATGTGTCTGTAGATGGCGGAATGCCAGATAATCCAAGACCAAGCCTATACGGTGCAAAATATAATGGTGTAATAGCAAATAAAATGAATTTAGAGTCTACAGAACTTGTGACTATGGCTGGTAAATGTTGTGAGTCTGGAGATATATTAATCTGGGATTTGAAAACACCTAAAGTGGAACAAGGAGATATACTAGCTATTTTATATACAGGGGCCTATAATTATTCAATGGCTAGTAACTATAATAAACTACCAAAACCAGCAGCAGTAATGTGTAGCAAGGGAAAGGACAGGCTAATAGCAAAAAGGGAGACCTACGAAGATATGCTCAGAAATGAAATATAAGTCGAAAGATTGAGAAAAAAGGACTGTCCTTCTTTCTCACTTTAAAAAAATACTTTAATAAAAACACACTAGATATGAAGAAAGTTTGCCTTTATATCTAGTTTTTTGTTTAATAAATTATAGAAAGTTTTTATATTAAATTTGATATATTAGCGGTTACATGAATAAATGTAAGAAAATATATTCAGAAAACATAATATTCAGAAAAAATGCAACCTTGCAAAAAATGTGATTATAGTGTAATATTGATGTAAATATATTAAGCAAAAAATGTCGTGGTTTGTAAAATGATATAAAGCATTAAAGTTGTACCTTAAGACATATAGATATATATATGTATATAGTTTAATTTTGTATTTATGTCTCTATTTTTTAAGGAATCAGATAGTGGCATAATTTATCTTCAAAGCTATTCTCAAAAGTACAAAGACAGAAAATTGAAATTATAGATTGAATATTAAAAGGACATAGCAAAATAAAGAATTTACAATTATTTAAATTTATAAGTCTTAAGTCGTGAAATTTAAATCAGGGTGCTTTTGATAATATAAAAATTATTTTTTTGAATAAGACTATAGCATTAATAGAAACAATAGATAAATTTAGCTGTTAGATGAAACTGGCATAGAATTTTCCTCTTATTTTTAGCTTAGTTATTCATCGAGGATTATTTAATATATTCAAAATAGGGGATTCTGGCCATTTCAATATAGTATAATGCAGTATTTACGTAAGATACAGCATTATGCAATTAACTAATTTAATAAATTGAAGGGGGAGGTAACGTGTTTAGAAGTAAAAAAGTTCTTATTTTGTTAGTTGTATTATTAAGTTTAACTGTTGCTTTATCAGGTTGTAGTGGGAAAAAAGATGCATTAGTAGTAGCCCAGGGTTCGGACGCAAAAACATTAGACCCACATGGATCTAATGACCAGCCTTCATCTAGAATCAATAGTCAAATATATAATACTTTACTTGATATGGATGAAAATATGGAAATAGGGCCAGGCTTAGCAGAGTCTTGGAAAAAAATCGATGATGAAACTTGGGAATTTAAATTAGTAGAAGGTGTTAAATTCCACAATGGTGAAGAACTAAAAGCAAGTGATGTAAAGTTTACTTTTGAAAGAATGATGGAATCTAGTGAAGTGGCTCATATCGTTGAAGCCTTAGAATCAGTAGAAACACCAGATGATTATACAGTAATATTAAAGACTGAATATCCTTTTGGACCATTACTTGCTCATTTAGCTCATCCAGCTTCTTCGAT
>Ga0079226_10002143_pt1 | contig 15176 bp, 16 predicted proteins | sample Poulit2014_FD_76345 | JGI IMG/M metagenome (GOLD analysis project Ga0079226, IMG submission 76345) | Agricultural soil microbial communities from Georgia to study Nitrogen management - Poultry litter 2014 | ecosystem: Environmental > Terrestrial > Soil > Agricultural land | place: USA: Georgia... | reverse complement strand
GGGCACGGCTTAAGCCTCGAAGCACAGGACGTGCAAATGCAAACGTTGCGACAGGACGTCGTGAACTTAGTTTGCCTCACTCGCAAAAACCGCTCGTTACGGGGTCTTAAGACTCGTGCTGTTCCCACAGGAGTCGCCGCCTTACGTTTCAGCCATTAGACATGGTTTTTATAAATGCGTACGTTTGGATTTCTTATTGTGTTTTCGTTCGGATTTTTACTATTAATTATGAAATTGACTCGCTTGTAAAATCAGTAGCAAATAAAACGAAGATTTTTATCATAGGGGGGATTGTCATAGATTTGTTCCTTACGTATCATTGGGAAGTGTTCATTACGATTGAGGTATTATTAATTCTTTCGATATTATTATTCGGTCTGTTTCGCTATTTTCTCGATAAGAATACACTGAGTAAACTATTTATCGGGAGTTTCTTTTTATTATTGGGTTTCGAAGCTTTACTCGGATTGTATGTATATCAACAGACGGGTGAGGTTTCGACCTTTATTATCGTCATTATGATTTTTTTAATTTATGCGTGTACATTCGGTATCATCGATTTTATCCGGTTGGATCGATGGATGCGAGATAAAATAGGTAAGCTTCGTGGTATAGAACTCTTAACGGAAAAGGATTATCGTATTATGGAGCGAAATAATAATCCTAGATATCTCGCTAAGAAATATCGCATCACATCTACTATTCATTTGATCATATTTGTTATCGCACAATCTATTTTTTGGTCCATGGGGACAGATACAGTGTCAGAAGCGATTGGATATTTAACTGACTTTTCCTGGATCAATGATGGTGTTGCAGAAGGGTCTCCATATCCTAATGACGTTGTTTTTGGAATCGGTATTATTTGGGGAATCGTATTTATTGTTGACTTCGTCTATTCATGGTCTTATACATTGTTTCCAGATAAATAAAAGACTTGATGATTGCATTGGCATGAAGGTTTATTGTATGCATTCATAGCATGGAACTAGTACAATAATCTTACGAGGGATAGTTAGGAGTTTGATAATGATGCGCGGAATGCATGGTATGCATGAAGGTTATGGATACGGATACGGTTCTATCGTTATGATTGTTTTTTTGGTAGTTCTTATTCTCTTAGTTATGGGAGTAGTAGTCTTTTTACTAGCAAAGTTTTTAAATGGAAATAAAAGTAAAACGAGTAACAAGTATAAAAGTAATCCGACCTATCCACCATTAGTAATGCTTCAAGAGCGATTAGTTAAAGGGGAAATAGATGAAGCGGAATATGATCGATTAAAAGAAATCATTGAACGTGATAGGGATTAAATAAAGTACAAATGTTTATTTAGGTAAATGAGCTGATATATTTACCATATTAGTCATCATGTGACTCCAGATCAAAGTAGTATAGGTAAAAGTGGAGAGACGATCATGAAAATATATTGTGGTAGATTGGCAAACATACATAAGCATAAAAAAGTAAGGAGATGAGTGGAGTGGATTTATTTATATGGGCGTTGGTGATGCAAGTTTTATTATTTATTTACTTTGAAATAACATCGCTTGTGCCCCTGTTTCCTTGGAATGATTTATCGAAATACTCTACAAAAGAAAAAGTAGTAGAAGCAACATCAAATGGCATTATTATCCTACTTGGTATTGGCTTATTTATCACACAAGTCAAAGCGTTGATGATTCTTTCTGCCATATTATGGGGGTTATTTTTAACCATGCAACTTTTAACGTGGTGGTTGCCTTACCTTACAGGAAAGCATTTAAAGCAATTTTCACGTGAACTGTACGATACTCATTTTCAACAAACAGTAAAGTTGCTACCCAGAATTAAAGACCATATTATTCCTGATGCTCAGCATCTCGTCTTGCAAGTACTAACTTTATCAACACTACTTACGACAACCATTGCGGTTGTTGGTTAAACGTACATCATGATAACTAGATAGGACATTTAGTCACTTTCTGCATCTATTCATTCATAGGGCAGAAAGTTTTTTTATGTGCAAAATAAATGCTGTTTTACATTTCACAATGGATATCTCCACCTGCGTAGTTTGAAATAAGGACAAGAAGTGAAAAAACGATGCAAGTTAACGCAGTTAGCATCCTTAAAATAGAGTTGTACTAAAAATACCGTCATGAACATATTAATACAATAAGTAATAATGGATGAACATGACTTCATACATACTTATTTCAAAAAGGGGGAGAAACATGAAAAAATTATTGCCATTTATAGCATTATCTTTTTTAGTGTTAATCATCGTCTCAGCATGTTCCGACGCTTCAGAGGATGAGACAGGGAACGACACAATCGACACCATAAAAATAGGTGTACTTTACCCTACATCAGGTGAAATGGCTAGTGCGGGCCAGGACCAGACATTGGGGATTGAGTTTGCAACAAAGCTAGTAAATGAAAGTCATGATTTAGATATTCCTTTGGCAGCAGAAGAAGGATTGCCCAATTTTGATGATGCAAAAATAGAATTGATAACAGCAGACACGGAAGGAGAACCGGAAGTCGCTCTAGGGGAAGCAGAAAGACTTATTACGGAAGAGAATGTTGTTGCTCTTATAGGTTCTTACGCAAGCTCTAATACTGCAGCAGCATCACAGGCTGCGGAACGGCATGGGGTACCATTTATTAACGTGGAATCCACACAAAGAGATTTAACAGAAAGAGATTATGACTGGTTTTTTAGAACAATGCCTCATGATTTTGATTTCACCGAAAATTTATTTAGTTTCTATGATGATTTAGAGGAAGAAAAAGATATATCAGTCGAAACCATCGCATCTACGTATGAAAACACACAATTTGGTGAAGGTTCCAACGAAGCTCAAATTCATTTCGCTGAGGAAACGAAGAGAGAGGTAGTTGAAGATATTCCTTATGCAAGTGAGACAACGGATGTGACGAGTGAAGTACTTAAAATTAAAGATGCTGATCCAGATGTTTTGATGATGACATCTTATGTCAACGACGCGGTGCTTTTTCAACAAACATTTAAACAGCAAGATTATTTACCAGAAGCAATTATTGGTATGGAAGCAGGGCATGTCGATAAAGACTATGTAGGTAATTTAGGTGAAGATGCGGAATATATTATGACAAGTGCAACATGGAGTAAAGATTTGATGGAAACAAAGCCAATTGTTAATGAAGTAAATGAATTGTTTAAGGAAGAACATGATAGAGATCTTGCTGGCTATATTCCACAAGCGATATCAGGAATGATGGTCGTTGCAGATGCAATTAACCGTTCGGAATCTCTTGAACCAGAAGATATTCGTGATGCTTTACTAGATACAGATTACGATGAAGAACATTTAGTCGTTCCATGGGATGGTGTCCAGTTTAATGAGGAAACACATCAGAATGAATTAGGTAGCAATTTATTATTACAAATAATCGATGGAGAATATCGCCTAGTTTGGCCATTTGACTTAGCAGCTGAAGAGCTTAAGTGGCCGATGCCAAGTTTTGAAGAACGTTAATCAATGTATGAACTTGATTAAGGGGATTAACCTTTGATCAAGTTCATTCGCTTACATATACAAAAGGAGATGACATACATGGAGGTATTACCACAAATTATTGTTAGTGGTGTACTAATAGGATTATTATATGCGTTGATAGCGACAGGATTAACTATTATTTATGGTGTGATGGATATGATTAATTTTGCACATGGTGCCTTTTTGATGCTAAGTATGTTTATTGCTTATTGGTTAAGTACACTGTTGAATTTTGACCCACTGTTATCCCTACCAATATGTGCCGCTGCAATTTTTATTCTAAGTTGGATAGTCTATAAGTTTATTATAAAGAAAGTTTTAGATGCACCTCCAGTTGCACAAATATTTGCAACGTTTGGTGTGATGGTATTTTTACAAAATTTAGCGTTATTTTTGTGGAGTCCAGATTTCAGAACTGTAAAGGACCCATTAATAGCGGGAGACTTCAGTATATTAAGTGTCAATATTAGTGTACCTAAATTAATAGCTGCCATCGGATCATTAATTACGACATTACTCATCCTATGGTTCATGTCTCGAACAAAAACAGGTCGTTCTTTGAAAGCAACGGCAATTAATCGGGAAGCGGCACAACTTATGGGAATCAATACAGATCGGATGTTTGCTTTAGCATGGGGAATCGGGGGCGCATGTGTCGGAATTGCAGGTGCTTTACTTGTGAATTTTTATTATGTTTTTCCAGAAGTGGGAGCGACATTTAACTTACTAGCATTTGTTACCGTTGCACTTGGAGGTTTTGGTAGTGTTATTGGTACACTTTTTGCAGGAGTCATGATTGGTATTGTAGAAAATCTAGCGGGATTTTTTATAGCGCCGGCATTAAAGTATGCGGTTGTATTTACCATGTTTATTATTGTACTTGTCGTAAGACCGCAAGGCTTATTGGGAGGTAGATGATAGATGAAGGGTAAAAAAATAGCATATTTTGGGATTCTTGTGATTGCTCTAATTTTATTACCTCTAATAATAAATAAGGACTTTTTGATTCACGTATTTATATTAATACTTATGTACGGTATGGCTGGTCAAGCTTGGGATTTGATCGGTGGTCAAACAGGACAAATCGCGCTAGGTCATGCTGTATTTTTTGGTATAGGTGCATATACATCGGCGTTTCTATTTATTACTTTTGATATTACTCCATGGATTGGGATGATAGCTGGAGGTTTTATTTCAGTTATCGTAGCCCTTATCATTGGATATCCTTGCTTTAAACTAAGAGGGCATTACTTTTTACTCGCAACATTAGGGATTGCCGAAATAGCTCGAACCATTTTTGCCAATTGGGATATGGTAGGAGGCTCGCAAGGGTTGTTTATTCCGCTTATGGATGAATCATTTTTAGCCTTTCAATTTCACACTAGTAAATTACCCTATTACTATATTATTTTAGGACTTGCTGGGTTAGCATTCCTCGTTACAGTATTCGTTAAAAGGTCTAAGCTTGGATATTATTTTAATGCCATTAGAGAAGATGAAGAAGCTGCCAAGGCAATGGGAATCAATGTTCAAAAGTTCAAATTTATTGCATTTTCGATGAGTGCTTTCTTAACATCTATTGCCGGAACGTTTTATGCACAATATTTAATGTATGTTGACCCTGGAAGTGTTGTTCCATTTATGTTATCTGTGCAAATTGTTCTTATTGCTATATTAGGAGGAATGGGAACAAATTATGGACCGTTCTTAGGAGCACTTGTCCTCATTCCGCTGTCAGAAGTATCTCGTCAAATCTTCGGTGGTGGGGGAGCAGGATTCCACTTAATTATTTATGGTCTGTTGATTGTATTGATATCCATTTATCAACCAGCAGGACTAGCTGGATGGATAGAGAGTCTATTGAAAAAACGTAAAAAAAGCGCGGAGGTGAATTAGGTGGCGCCATTATTAAAAGTCAGTCATGTGACCAAGGAGTTTGCTGGATTAACTGCTGTCGATGATGTCAGCTTTAATGTGGAAAAAGGAGAAATAATTGGATTGATTGGTCCAAATGGCGCAGGTAAGACGACACTTTTTTCATTAATAGCGGGAGCTCAAAAGGTAACAGCTGGGTCTATCCTATTTGATGGCAAAGAATTAACTAAAAAAAGCGCCAATCAAATTTGTCATGATGGAATTGCCAGGACCTTTCAAATTGTACGGGTGTTAAAACAAATGACTGTAAAAGAAAATGTAATAGTAGGTGCACTTGCTAGAACAAATTCAGTAAAATATGCGAAAGAATTGGCAGAAAAGACATTAGAATTTACAAGCTTACTTCATGTGAAGAATCAATTTGCAAGCAACCTGACGATAGCGGATATGAAACGTCTTGAAATTGCCAAATCTTTGGCGACTCAACCTAAGCTACTGCTATTGGATGAAGTAATGTCAGGTTTAACTCCATTGGAAACAAAAGAGGCAGTCGATTTAGTAAGGAAAATTAATGAACAAGGAATTACTTTATTCATTGTAGAACATGTCATGGAAGCTATTTTACCAGTTTCCGATAGAGTGATTGTATTAGACGCAGGAGAAAAGATAACAGAAGATTCCCCGGAGAACGTCGTAAAAAATAAACAGGTAATAAAAGCATATTTGGGAGAGGATTATGAACATGCTTAATGTAAAAAATATTATTTCTGGCTATGACAACCTTCCTGTTATTAGAAATACGTCATTCACTATTCCTAAAGGACAAGTTGTATCCATCGTAGGTTCAAATGGTGCTGGTAAAACAACGTTACTAAAGACAATATCTGGCTTGCTTCAAAATTCAGAGGGAGAAATCTTATTTGAAGATAACCGTATTGACCGACTCACTGTTCACGAACGGGTTGAATTAGGTATATCCCAAGTACCGGAGGGTAGATTAATATTTGATACGATGTCTGTATATGAAAATTTAATTCTAGGTGCGTACACACAAAGTGACCAGACCATTAAAGATTCCCTTGAAAAGGTATATACGTATTTTCCGATATTAAAAGAACGTACCAAACAAAAAGCAGGAACAATGAGTGGGGGACAGCAACAAATGTTAGCCATCGCTCGATCCTTAATGTCTAAACCAAAGCTAATTATGTTTGATGAGCCGTCTTTAGGGTTAGCACCTGCATTAGTGTCAGATGTATTTAATATCATTAGGGAAATTAAAAAAGAAGGGCTGACCATCATCCTTGTAGAACAGGATGTTCATCATGCATTGAGTTTAGCAGATTACGGATATGTCATACAGAACGGAATAATAACACAAGGAGATACGGGCGAGAATCTACTTAACAGTGAAGAAATAAAAAGTGCTTATTTAGGCTTTTAACTTGTATATACGAACATTCTCGCCACTTTGTTATACATCAAAGTAAATTGCATGATGATTTCTACAGTTTTCATTAAAAGCGGATGAACATGTCGGACATGTATTGGTATTCATATACGATTCAATGGTTTGTTCTGTTTTACAAACTCCACACAGAATTGCCTTCTGATCAAATGCATCACGTGGCCAAGGTTGGATACTATGTCCGGCATCTATTTCATGACATTTATAACATGGATAATATGTATCGCAACAATAAAATTTAATCGCAATAATATCCTTTTTTTCCATATAATGTACGCATCGAGTTTCCTTATCTATTATTCTTCCTTTTACTCCTATCATATTATTCCTCCTTTCATTCACTTAATGTTAACCTATGTATAATTGAGTTGACAAACAAAGCCATTCTCACGTATTCTTATACTAGCATAAATACATGAATGGAGAAACGACAAATGAATTTACGAGATATGATGTTTATTTCCTTATTTACAGCAATTATCGGGGCCATGGCATTTTTTCCACCAATTGTGGTTCCTATTATACCAGTTCCAATTACTGCCCAAACTCTTGGTGTTATGTTGGCTGGAGGGTTATTAGGTGCCCGTCGTGGGGGGATCTCACTATTGGTATTTGTTGCATTAGTTGCTGTTGGTGCTCCGCTACTGGCAGGTGGAAGAGGGGGATTAGGGGCTTTATTTGGTCCTGGTGGAGGTTATATTATCTCTTGGCCCATAGCTGCTTTTGTCATTGGTTACTTAGTTGAGAAAAACTTTAATTCATTAGGTTTCTTTAAAGTATTACTTTTTAACATTATTGGCGCCATTATTATGGTGTATGCCGTCGGTGTTACTTATTTATCTGTTGCTTCACAGCTACCATGGGGACCAACAGCTTTATCATCACTTATTTTTTTACCAGGTGATCTGACCAAAGCAGTTATAGCAAGCGCAATCATTCTAAAGATAAACCAAGTATATCCATTAATAGGAAAAGCCGAACGATGAGAAATTTGAATACACATTCCCATGAAGCAGCTGGAATTGGTGCAAATCTTGAAAAACAAGCATACTTGAAACCTGAAAAGATAGCTATCTACTATAACGATACTGAAATTACCTATAAAATGTTCGCACAACATGTGGCAGCTTACCAAAAGAAATTATGTCAAAAAGTCGATGCTAGCAAAAGTCCAAAAGTGGCACTTCTTCTAGGTAATGAGCCGATGTTTTTGGAAATATATTTTGCGGTTATTATGTTAGGGTGGACGGCCGTTCCTTTTGATCCTAAATGGTCAATGGTAGAGGCAAAGCATATAAAGAACATGGCAGAACCAGACGTAATGATTACAAATGATTCATTTAAACAGACGGCGAAGTATAATTTTGCGGAGGCAATCAATGTTGATCATGCATATGTAAACGATGACGATAATGATCACTTAATGGTGGCAGATGCTACCAAGGATTTTTATTTGGGCTTTACTTCAGGCTCTACTGGATTACCTAAAGGTTTTATTCGTAATCAACAATCATGGCTTAGCAGCTTTGAAGCAGGCGAATTTGTCTTTACCTATGACGAGGATGATGTCTTAATGGCTCCCGGTCCTTTATGTCACTCATTATCTCTATTTGGAGCAACGCATGCACTACATATTGGTGCTACATTTTGTTTAACACCTATTTTTTCAGCGTCGACAGTAATAGAGATGATTCACACAGCTGATGTGACAGTCATATACGGTGTACCAACAATGTTTCATCGCTTAGGTTCACTCGATGTCTATTGTAATAAGTCAATCATATTTCTTTCTTCAGGAGCAAAGTTACAACCAAAGGTTAAAACAAAGTTAAAGTCTGTGTTTCCCAATTCGATTATATATGAATATTTTGGTGCTTCTGAGTTGAGCTATGTCACTTATGCAACGGACACATTCAACAAAGCGTATCCAGAAAGTGTTGGCATGCCATTTCCTTCTGTTAGGATTACCATTCGAAATGAGGATGGCGAAGAGCTACCAGCTAACCAGATAGGTGAAATATATGTTGAGAGTGATTTCCTTTTTTCAGGATATGTACAAAACGAAAAAGGAACAAAAGAAACATTAACAAAGGATGGAGCATTTATTGGTGATATTGGTTATGTAAATAGTGTTGGTGCACTAACCGTAGTTGGACGCAAAAATAATATGATGATTATTGGTGGTCAAAATGTGTATCCAGAAGAAGTGGAAAGAATTATTAAAATGTCTAACTCCGTGAAAGAAGCGATCATTATAGGAATCGAGGATATTCATTGGGGCGAACGAATGGTTGCCTTTATTGAATGGAAAGATGGAAAAAATCACGAATTAAAGCGTGTAAAATCTCTTTGTAAAAAATATTTATCCGTGTATAAACGACCAAGAAACTATTATACTGTTACAAGCTTTCCTTATACGAATACTGGCAAAATTGCACGGCAACAAATAAAGGAAAACATAGAGGAGTGGATGGGGTGAACCGTACTGTCATTGTAGATGCGAAAAGAACGGCTATTGGTAAAGTTGGTGGAATATTTAAACACACTCCTCCCGAAGAATTAGGCGCTGCTGTCATTCGTGCGTTAGTAACGGAGAACGCTTTGAATCCATCCGAAATTGATGAAGTCATTTTAGGGAATGCAATTGGTCCTGGTGGAAATATAGCAAGGTTAACTAGTCTAACGGCAGGATTACCAATTGAAGTCCCAGGGGTTACAATTGATCGGCAATGTGGATCAGGACTTGAAGCAATAAATATCGCTTGTCGACTTGTTCAAGCGGGTGCAGGGAATATCTATATTGCAGGCGGTGTAGAGAGTAGTAGTTTAGCACCTTGGAAGCTAGCAAAACCTAGCAATCTTTATACATCCCCAACTCTGTTTGAAAGAGCCCGTTTTTCTCCTGAATTTATTGGGGATCCGGACATGGGACTTGCTGCAGATAATGTTGCTCAAGCTTATCATGTTACACGGGAAGATCAAGATAATTTTGCTTTACAAAGTCATCAAAAAGCATGCATCGCGCAGAATGAAAAACGTTTTAAAGAAGAGATTGTTTCCCTACATGGAAGAGAAGCGGATGAAGGGCCTCGTGTAAATTTAAACAAAAAGATATTAAATCGATTGAAACCAATATTCGCGGAGGATGGAACAGTTACGGCTGGGAATGCTTGTGCCATTAATGATGGTGCAAGTGCGATTTTGATTATGTCTGAAGAAAAATGCCTCTCACTCGGTCTAGAACCGAAGTTAGTATTTAATGAGGCAATGAGTGCAGGGGTAGATCCTAATTTCTTAGGTATAGGTCCTATTCCTGCTGTGAAAAAGGTTTTAACACGTGCAAATGTCACGATGGATGATGTGGATGTGGTGGAATTCAATGAAGCATTTGCTTCGCAGGTGTTGGCGTCTGTTCGATCATTGCATATACCTTTGCATAAAATGAATTTAGGTGGGGGTGCTATTGCATTCGGTCATCCTTATGGAGCATCGGGCGCAATATTAGTAACACGACTCGTAACGGAAATGATGACAGGAAATAATAAGCTTGGTTTAGCCACATTAGGTATAGGAGGCGGGCTTGGTTTAGCGACTCTGTTTGAGAGGTATGATGCAAGTGATTGATAGTCGATATGAAAAGGAGAAAACTAGCTGGGAGGACTTTTGTGTTTCTTACGATGCATTACAACAGTATATCCAAATAATAGATGAGACAAATACATTTTATATGTGTTCATCTACTGCCAAACAAGCAGGCTTTCCCGATATACCCCTCCCTGTAACGTATATAGCTTTGTTTTGGCACACGTTTTCTATACCCTGGTTAAAAGATCAAGTTTCTACCGTGTTAACAACACAAAGTTTTGATTACCAAGCACCATTGTTCATCAATCAACCATATCGAGCACAGATTACGTTAGATAAACTACGATGCCACCATGATAAACAGTGGGCGTCACATATATTACACGTATATAATCAAGGAATGGTTGTTGCTACAATGAAAACGACACTTGTACTGACGACGGGAGAGTAGTTTGAGTGAACAATAATGAACTTAAAGTACATATATCCGAAGAACTAATAAATCACTATGCAAAAGTATCGAAAGATGTCAATCCAATTCATTTAGATAAAGAAAAAGCTCTCGCAGCTGGTTTGCCGGATAAGATAGCCCATGGCATGTTATCTATGGCACTATCAACGAAAATGGCAACCCCATATCTATGTAAAGGATGGTTCGTAAGTTCATATGAAGTGAAGTTGTCATTTCCAGTCTTTGTTGATGATACAATTGTCATAAAAGCAAATCTAATAAAACATACTAATTATGTACATTGTTATAAAATAATCGGCTTAAACAATTTGGAGAAGAAGATATTTCAAGGTACTATAAAACTTCAGAAGTTAGCAAATTGATAGGGTAGAAATCAATTGTAGACTAGGTTTTGTGTCGGTTAGAATAAAAAAAGTAAAAAATACAGGATATCTGTAATTTTCTCTAAGTAAATTAGAGTCATAAAGCATTACAATCCCTTTCTATCATAAGAAAGGGATGTTGTATTTTATTTCAACGATATCATTAATTTATTTTTAATGTTTTATATGGAGATTTTTATCTAATAAATAAGTAGTTTCAATTAGATGTTTGAGTAAGATAATTATCTCGACAATTAAAGCTATTAACACAACCCAAGCCCATATTCCAATTACAACTTCCTGAAGACTATACAGATACTCCGATAAAAAGTAATGCGTATTTTTATACATCATTATTGTGAAAACGTAAAACATGCCAAAGGTGAAGTTTCTCGACCATTGTGAAACATGATAACTAAAGATCCCTTTGTTCCATCCGTATTTTTGAATTCGACTTTTAGCTCTAAATATTTCTACACCCTCAACAAACAATAACAAAATAAACGTGATGATCCATAAAAGGTTGACCATTAGTGGCGTAAAAGCATTTGTTGTCACCATGGCAAAGCCAGTAATGGATAGTGCACCGTGAATAATGCAGTTTGTGTTTGACCAATCTTCAGCAATGGTCCAATTACTTTTTGTAGTAATCCACATCATTATGAGGAACATACCAACCACATAAAATACTAAACCAATAAGAATGACTGTTTCAGACAAAGCAACTGGTAATTGGAAGAAAACATTATATAACAATACAATAATGGATTGTGTTCCTACTGTTGAAAGCAATAAAATACCATGGACTGGATAATCATGTACGTCAAATAATATTTTTTTGAAATTAAAGATGCACGTGATGAAAAATAAAATCCATAGGAGGCTATTCAATAATGCCATCATTTGTGTAAGTCTTATTATACTAGGAAAATATTCTAAAAACACATTACATAAAACCGAAACTCCTGCAATCCAAGTTCCCATTGCAAAGGAATGAACCGGATGTTTAATAAAAGGAATAAGAAAATCTCGTTGAAAAAATTGCAATGATAACAATCCATAAATCACTACCCAGGCGATGAATAAAATGAATGCGAAGAGTTGTCCCAAATGAACATTTAAAAAGGGGAAAGCCTCAATGGTGCCGATTAAAAATATCCCGATTGCCATAATAATTGCGGCAGAGGCTGGTTCAATCTTCTTATAACGTCCTTGCAAAAACATGATGTTCACGCCCAATCTATTTCGTTTCCATTAGTGTATTGAAAAATTAGCTTATTACATTTACTACTTTATGACCGATGATATAATTCGTCAACAATTTATTAATGTAATAGTATTCAATGATAAGCTTCTTTTAGCATGATAATGGGCTCAATTCCTAGCACCTTTTTTCATCCATTTCGCTGTCGACGTTGTTGCTGTTAACATTTCCTCTGGTGTGCCTTCAAATATAATTTGACCACCTTTTTTACCACCACCTGGACCTAATTCGATAATCCAGTCACTAGCTGCAATAAAGTCTAGATTATGTTCGATGATGATAACAGAATTACCTCTATTAACGAGGCGTTGAAATACTTCTAATAGTTTCCGATTATCCTTTGCATGCAGTCCTAATGAAGGTTCATCTAAGATATAAATTTGGCCTTCCTTTTGTAAATGGCTGGCCAGTTTTAGACGTTGTACTTCACCACCACTGAGTGAACTTGTTGTCTGTCCCAATGTGAGATAACCTAAACCTACCTCCTGCAGGGTTGTGACTTTATTCATTATTTTAGGCAGCGTGAAAAATGTTGTCGCTTCATCTATCGTTAACGCTAAGACTTCTACAATGTTTTTACCTTCGTATCGATAAGATAGTGCTTCTTCGGAATACCTTGTACCGGCACACGCTTCACATTGTACTGTTACAGGATCGGCGAATGCTACATCAGGTGTCGTGACTCCTTTCCCTTTGCAAACAGGGCATGCACCTAAAGAATTAAAGGTGAACAACCCCGCTGGTTGTCCAGTATTTTTGGCGAATATGGAGCGAATATTATCCATGATTCCCATATATGTTGCTAATGTTGAGCGGCTTGAGATTCCAATCCTATTTTGTCCGACCATAATGGTTTCTGGATATCTTTCAGGAAATTCCTCCAACATTAAAGTGCTTTTACCTGAACCAGATACCCCACAAATAGAAACGAAGATATTTTTAGGAATAGCCAAACTTATATTTTTTAAATTATTTGTAGTTGCTCTTTCTATCATAAAATGGTCTTCTGATTTTCTTGGATGTGTATTAATTTGTAACGGATGGTCTAGTGATGTGGAAGTAGGAGCATCTTTTAGTCCTGCTGTCTTTCCCTGGTAGACAATCTCTCCCCCGTGCGCACCTGCACCTGGCCCCATCTCAATTATTTCATCGGCTATTTTTATAATGGATACATCATGCTCAATCACAATGACGGTATTATGGTGAGCCTTTATACTTTTTAGCATTTGGATAAGCATATTCACTTCTTCTTGATGGAGTCCTGCACTTGGTTCATCGAAAATATATGTCATATTATTGAGACTGCTACCTAGTTGACGAGCAATTTTCACTCTCTGTGCTTCACCTCCCGACAGCGTGCTCATTTTTCTTGCTAAACTCGTATATCCTAATCCTAATTCGACGAGTTGGCGAATGGATAAAATTGCTTGTTGTGCAATTGGCTTGCCGATAGGGTGGTGTATTTTCTTCAGTTCAGCGAGTAATTCTGTTAGTTCTAACTGATTATATTGTACAATGTTATGATCGTTTATTTTACATTCTAATACGGTAGGATTTAACCCGGAACCATCACAAGTAGGACACTGTGAATGAGTGGATACAGCTAAGACATCCTTTTGATTCACTTCTTTTAATTTAGATACATCTCGATTAATATAAAGGCGTGTAAATCTTGGTAATAATCCATCCCATTGGTGGGGCTGAGGTCCGTTTTTCGTATGAAAAGGAGCATACACCTTCTCACCTGGAGGAGGGCCATATACAAACAAGTTGTAAGTTTCTTTATTAAATGCTTTTATCGGTATATCTGGATTGAATAGCCCACCAGTAATCATCCATCTCCCTTGCCAACCAGAAGGAGATAATGGTTTAAACTGTACTGCATAGTCTCTAAGCGACTTATGTACATCTACTATTTTATGTAGGTCAGGTTCCACTACTTCTCCGAATCCACTACATGTTGGACACCTGCCAAAGTTGCTTTGACGTGTTAAGTCAGTTGCAGATTCGACTGGTGGATCACCAATTCTTGAAAATAAAAGCCTGATAAGTGGATCTATGTCCATATATGTACCAACAGTAGACCTAGAATTACCTCCAGCAGGACGTTGTTCTACCACAACGACTGGGCTTAAATTTTTCATCAAACTTGCATTAGGTCGTTCATATCTTGGCATTTGATTTCGAACATATAGAGGATAGTTCATTGTCATTTGCCTTCTGCTTTCTGTTGCTAATGTATCAAATACTACTGAACTTTTTCCTGACCCAGAAAGTCCAGTAAACACATTGATTTGTTCTTTAGTTATGTTTAAATCTATATTTTTTAAGTTATTTTCCTTCAAGCCTTGTAAGATAATTTCATCGTTTATTTTAGACATGTCATCATCCCTTTTGTCCGAATTCACAAGATTATGTTTTCTCTATATTGTCCATTTGTTATTTGTAATAAATACTTACTACCTTTGATATTAAAGGTTTATAATCTTTATTCAAATAATCTAAGTTTATTTAGTTGATGGATGAATCGAGACTATTCAAGACTATTCAAGACAAATACTAGTTGACTAATAGCAGTAATCATTTTTCATATCATTCATAAAGTTTTTTAAAAAATATATGCATATT
>Ga0079226_10002142_pt1 | contig 15181 bp, 22 predicted proteins | sample Poulit2014_FD_76345 | JGI IMG/M metagenome (GOLD analysis project Ga0079226, IMG submission 76345) | Agricultural soil microbial communities from Georgia to study Nitrogen management - Poultry litter 2014 | ecosystem: Environmental > Terrestrial > Soil > Agricultural land | place: USA: Georgia... | reverse complement strand
TCTTCATCAATTGGTAAATAACCAATTTCATCAATGATGAGTAATTTATACTTAGAATAATGTTTTAACCTTGTTTCTAATCGATTTTCTAACTGTGCTTTTTTCAGATTTAAAATGAGATCATTACATTTAATAAAATACGTGCTTGTTCTTTTCTTAGCTGCTGCTATGCCAATAGATGTCGCTAAATGGGTTTTACCAACACCACTAAAGCCAAGGGAAACGATGTTTTCCCTGCGTTTAATAAAACGTAATGTCTCAAAGTCTATTATGTTTTCTTTATTAATCTAAGGCTGAAATGCAAAGTCAAAGTAAAAGTTTTTTAACTCTTTTAAATATGGGAAAGCTGCGAGTTTTACCATCGCCTTCACCATATTAATTTTATAATCTGTTAATTCAATTAATGCGTCAGTAAAGGATAATTCATTTCGATTCATAAAATCAATGGTCTAATCTAAATGAAGAGATATGTGCGTTACCTTTAGATACTCTAAATTTTCCACTAACTTAGAATAACTACTATTCATTTTTATGCACCTCATTCATTGCGGCTAAATTCTTTAAAGCTAGTTCATCAATCTTATCTTTGTATGGAAGATGGGTTGACAATGTTTCAACATAATGTTCATGTTTGAAGTTGAGCATATAATTACTAACAGGGTGTACCACAATTAAATCCGTGTTATAATAAACTTGAATTTGGTTATCATATACTTGTAAACCTACGTTTTTTCCGATGTATCCTGGTGGGATAGAATACATTTTGGACTTGAAAGAAAGCATATTTGATGTGTTCACCTTCGCAAGTGTATGGTCTATTCTATAGAGACCTCGTATGTTGGTACTGCACCCTTAAAGTTTGATATGTTCCAATTTAGGTAGACACAGTAAATAAAAAACTGTGACTATTCTAAAAGGGAGTATTTTTATGTCAATAAAGAAAAGATATATTGGACAAGAGAAGTATGAAATACTTTCATTTTATATATCAGGTTTATTTTCAATCAAAGAAATTTCTGAAGAGTACCAAATCAATCGTAAAATATTAAATGAATGGAAATTTCAATTTGATACGTGGGGGTAAGGGTCTAGAAATTAAAAAAACATAGACAACATATTCAAGGGCAGTAAAATTAAATGCAGTTCAAGATTATATAGAGAGTGATTTATCTTTAAGGGAAGTGCGCGCTAAATATTCTATACTTTCTAAAAGCTCGCTAATTAATTGGATTAAAAAGTATAATAGTCATTTAGATTTAAATTCGACGAAAGGGAGAATTAATCACATGCCTAAAAATGATACACGTTCGTTAAATGAAAAAATTGAAGTCGTCCATTTTTGTATTGGTAAAAATTATAACTATATAGATACGATGAATCAATATAAAATCAGTTATCAATAAATCCATGGTTGGGTTCAAAAGTATGAAAAAGATGAACCTTACGGTCTGATTGATCGACGAGGTCAACGCAAACCAGCCGAAGAACTAACTGAAGCAGATAAAACACGTTTTCACATAAAAGAATTGGAAGCTCGAAATCTAAGATTGGAGGCTGAAAGCGCCTATTTAAAAAAGTTGAAAGAACTAAAAAGGAGGGAATTTTAAGTAGAGTTAAATAAGAAACAGCTTATCGTGCGATTGAATCGTTAAGTAATCAGTATGCCATTAAATTACTTTGTGAGATAAGTGAAATTAATGTTCATCTTATTATAAATGGCGAAGCCGTAAAGAATTTGATCAAGAAAAAGATAATAAGCAGCTTCTTTATGAAATTAAAAAAATGTACAATAAAGTAGATGGTATTTTTGGTTATTGTCGAATGATCACACATATTAATCGAAAACTTGGTTTGAACTATACTCATAAAAGAATATATCGTCTTATGTGCCTTATTGGCCCGAAATCCGTTATTCGTCAAAAGAATAATGGTCACGCTGTGTTTCTGACAATCAAGTAGCTGATATTATTTTGAATCGCAAGTTTACTGCTGATAATTCTAATCAAAAATGGGTGACAGATGTAACAGAATTTAAATATGGTCATGATAAAAAAGCTTATTTAAGTTCAATTTGGGACCTTTACGACAATTCTATTGTGGCATCTGTCATTAGTCATAAAAATGGTAATCCACTTGTTTTTGAAACAATGTAGAAACGCAATAGAGCAAAATCCTGGAACTAAACCGTTAATTCACAGCGGCAGAGGTTTTCAGTATACATCACATGGTTTTTGCAAAATAGTCGAAGAGCATGAACTTACACAAAGCATGTCACGCGCAGGAAAGTGCATAGATAATGGATGCATAGAATCTTTTTGGGGGACTTTGAAAGTTGAGAGGTACTATTTACCTGAATATGATTATTATGAGGAATTGGTTGATTCTATTACAGATTACATTCGCTTTTATAACGAAGATCGTCTTCAGGCAAAATTTAACGGCCTCAGCCCCATGGAATTTAGAGCTAAAGCCGTTGCATAGTTTTATTTCCACAGTCTATTTGACAGGGGAGTTGAGAGGTAATTTATCGTTTGTTAAAGTCATTATTTATTTGCAACTGCAAATGCTTCTACCTCAAGCAAAAATTCCTCTTTCACAAGTCGTTTTACAACCGTTAATGTATTCGGTGGGAAGTCTCCGTCGAAAATTGTCGGAAAATATTCGGAACGTAGTTTTTTAAATAGATCAATATACTGTTCATGTACTAAAATGGTGTTAAATTTAATAATATGATCATGGGTTATACCTAGACCATCAATTACTGCTTTTAAGTTTTTAAAAACTTGATGGAACTGAGCCGCAAAATCATTTGTTCCGGCAACACTACCATCTTCTGCAACAGAGAGTTGTCCTGCGATAAAGTACAATGAACCACTGTCAACTTTCGCGACATGTGTGTACTGCCCTTGAGCTTGACTAGCACCTTCTGGATTAATGTAAACTGGCTTGTTACTCATAATTTATCATTCTCCTCTTTGATTATTTGTAAAAGGTTACTGAAATTTTAAATATTCACTTTATCATTAGCTGAATTTCTAAGATTCTCTGCTACTGTGGTACAAGTGTTTGCTAAATGTTCATGCACTGCTTGTTGAGCTTTGTTGGGGTCTCTGTCTATCATTGCATTTATAATTTGTTTGTGATATTTATTAGCTTTTTTTAAATTCATATCTTCGGATAAGTACAGTTTAACATATTTAAGAACTTTATTTCTCAACTGTGTAATTAAATTTATTAATATTTCGTTGTTGCTTAATTCATTGATCATATTATGGAAATTATTATTTAGTTTCATAAAAACTTTAGAATCCGTTGTTTTTTCCATTTCAATAACGATCGCATATAATTCCTTCATTTCCTTTTCTGTTGCCTCTTTAGTTGCTAATTGCACGGATAGCCCTTCCAATTCAAAACGCATATCGTATATCTGTAGAACCTCTTCTGGAGATAATGTTACGGCAACGGCTGGCTTATGTGGTTTTAAGGACACTAAACCTTCACTTTCTAGCTGTAATAAAGCTATCCTTATTGGCATTCGACTAACTCCTAATTTTTCAGCTAATCCAGCTGTTGGAATGGATTCTCCATCTTTGAAATAGTTATTCAAAATTCCCATCCTAATAGTGTCAGTTACCCACTCTTGAGTAGTCATCTTTTGATCTAATGTTTTGGAAATCAATTGATCAAGATTACTATCCATCTCCTCCCTCCTTTTTAATAGAATTATTATTCTTTACGAAGCTTTTAAACATTGGACATTGGATCCACGAATAAAAGATACCACCTTTTTTGAAAATAGTCAAATTAGTTATCGGAAAATTTAAATTCATCTGATTATTTAACTGTTTTCTTCATAACCATTTATATAGCAATATTTATTACTGACTAATTTATTATTTTGTTGGGTATTAATAATTTTAAATTTTCTGATAATAATATTGACGAGTTATAAAATGTGTGATATCTTCTATTTAATCTAGGATATTGGATCCAATAATGTCACTGTTTTATTAAGTTTATGGATTTACTTTATGTTAATAATTTGTTGTAAAGGAGGTGTTTTAATTGACGAATGGCCTTGAAAAACTTATTAATGATAGGGGTTATCAACGTTTAACAACTCAGGAATGGGTGATTACAATACTTCGTGAGGGAGTTTTAAATGGTTATATTATGGATGATGAGTTGGATACAACTACGCTGGCAAAAAAGATGGGAGTAAGCAGAATGCCAGTAAGAGCTGCACTTCATCAGTTAGAGTTTGAAGGGTTGGTTGTTATGGAGCCACATAGAAAAGCAGTAGCAACAAAACTTTCCCTTGATGAGTTTAAAAAAATATACGAAGTAAGATTTAAACTGGAATCATTGGCCATTCGACTCGCAATTGATAGAATCACCGATGCTGATCTTGTGTATTTATATGATCTTGTAATTAAAATGGATTTTTGTAATGAAAAGGAATTTGTGGAGTTAAATAAAAGTTTTCACAACAAAATAAATGAATTAACTAGAAATAAAACCCTTTATGATATGAATAATACCTTGCGAAATAATGTAGAAAGATATTTAAAATTATACTTAGCTAAAAAAACAAATTTAGAATTAGCTAACAAAGAACATAAAGAAATTATGTCAACTTTAAAAAACAAAGATAAAACAAAAGCATCTGAATTGATTCAAATCCATTTAAATCATACGTGTGAAAAGGTAGTAAATCAATTGTATAAGTATGGATACAACAAATCTAAAAATAGTTAAATGCACATGTTGGAAGAATGGAAGCAAGAGTGAAAATTTCGCTATTCAATAAAAGGAATGCTTAAAGGGGATGTTTACGATGTAAAATATCAATGTATCAAAACATTATAATAAAAGGGGAGGAAAATATTGAAATTTATAACATTTTTAACTAAAGATGAGCAAGAACATGTAGGAGTTATTAAAGAAAGCGGGGAAGTCATTGATATTACAGTTTTAGGAAGAGAACATTTATATTTTAATAGTGTATTAGATATTATTCTTGGCGGAAAAGAGGCAATGGATGTATTAGGTGGATTGCTTAAAACGGTTGCAGAAGAATCAATAGTAAAAAAAGAAGAAATAAAGATATTAGCGCCAATTCCTGTACCAATGCGGAATATCTATTGTGTAGGTTTAAATTATGCAAAACATACAGAAGAGTTTTCAAAAGGAAAAGGTGAAACGATAGAGCATCCGATTATTTTTTCTAAAGTACCTACAACCGTTATTGGTTCAGAAGAAGATATTTGTGCACATGAAGATGTAACGAATGAAGTGGATTATGAGGCAGAACTAGGAGTTATTATTGGTAAGGACGGAAAGGATATTCCAAGAGATAAAGCTTACGAATATGTATTTGGATATACAGTTATTAATGATGTCACAGCAAGAGATTTACAACGAATGCATAAGCAATGGTTATTAGGGAAAAGTCTAGATACATTCTGTCCGATTGGACCTCATATCATTCATAAAAATGAATTAAACAATCCAGATAATCTAGATATTTCTTGTAAGGTAAATGGAGAGGTTAGACAATCTTCTAATACAAAACATATGATCTTTGATATTCCAGAGATTATTTCAACAATTTCAAAAGGACATACTTTAAATGCTGGAGATATTATTGCAACTGGTACATGTGAAGGAGTAGGGATGGGATTTGAACCTCCTAAATATCTAAATAAAGGTGATGTTGTAGAGGTGGAGATTGAGAAAATAGGAGTTTTACGTAACACTGTATCCTAAAAACACGGGAGGAGAAAATATGAAAAAGCAAGTAATCCCTTTTGGTGATGCATTAGGGTTGGAGGTAGCATATTCAAATGCTATTTCCATCGATATTTCAGAATCAGCAAGAATGGTATATATATCAGGTCAGCTCGCATTCAATCAAGATGGCAAGTTGATAGGAAAGGGAGATGTTAGTGTACAAACAGATCAATGTATAAAAAATATAAAAGAAGTTTTGACTGAGTTTAATGGTTCGCTGGATGATATTGTACAAGTCACAGTCTATGTTAAAGAAATGACGAATTTAGTTGATATTCATAAAGTAAGGTTGGAATATTTTAACAAACCATACCCAACAAGCACATTGATACAAATATCCGATTTTGCCTCTAAGGATGCACTAATCGAGATAGAGGCAAGTGCGATTATACCCATCTAAAAATAAAAGGTATTTAAAACACTGCAATGAAAGCGCTTTAAATATGTGTTTTAAATTACGTTAAATTTAGGAGGTAAGATAAGTGAATAAATATATAAAGTCTTTATTTGTTGTATTTATAATGGTTCTTGTATTTATTGTTGCAGGTTGTGGGCAGGGAGCATTGAATGAAAAAAAAGGTGAAGGGGACACAAAAGATTCTGGCAAGGGAATGGAAGAAACAGAAACAACATTTGAGGATGGAGAGGTAATTGAATGGAACATGCAATCTACTTGGGCATCTGGGTTAGAGATTCAAAGACAAGCAGATTCCTTTGCTGAAAAGGTAAATGAAATGAGCGGCGGAAGATTACAAATAAATAGTTTGCCAGCTGGTTCTATTGTTGATGGATTAGAAGTATTTGATGCTACAGAAAATGGTGTTATAGATGTGGGCTATGGTGCAGCATTTTATTGGATAGGAAATGAGCCGACCGCTCCGTTTTTTGCTGCTGTACCAGCTGGATTAACTGCAACAGAATATATCATGTGGTTATATCATGGAGATGGACTGGATCTGTGGAACGAGGCTTATTCTGATTATAATTTTGGTTATGTTGGAGCTGCTGGATTAAATAGTACGGAAATTTTCGCATGGAGTAATAAAGAGATAAACAGTTTAGATGACTTTGATGGTTTGAAATTTCGAACAGTGGGTTATTGGGGAGAAATTTTAACAGAGTTAGGAGCTTCTGTTGTGACATTGGCAGGTTCTGAGATTTATGGTGCTTTAGAACAGGGAGTAATTGACGCTGCGGAGTTTGCAAATCCAGAATCAGATCTTATTTCAGGTATGCATGAAGTTGCCGAATATGCGTATGTTCCTGGAATTCATCAGCCAACATCTTTGATGGAAATGTTCATTAATAAGGATTCTTGGGAAGCATTACCTGCTGACTTACAAGCGATTGTTGATGAAGCAGCAAAAGCAACAACTATTGAAGGATTGGGCAATACATTATATAAAGATGCTGAAGCTTTAGAAGAATTTGAAGAATATGGAACAAAAATAGAAAGGCTTTCCCCTGAGATTATGCAAGAAATTGATGATTTAGCTCATGAGTTATACGAAGAAAAAAGTGCTGAAGACGAATTTTTTAAAGAAGTATATGAATCCCAAATGAAATATAAAGAGACTTATGAATATTTACAGAGTTATATGGAGATAGACTACTGATTTATAAAAAAATAAGGGAAAGATGCTAGTACACTTCTTTCCCTTAACTGATTTTAAAAAATTTATCCTAGAGTATTGTCACAAGAAGGAGGAGTCTCAAAATGCTAATGAAGATCCCTCAAATAATTGATCCTATTATGGAGTGGATAGCAAAAGTAGTGAAATGGCTTATTTTAATTATTGCTTTAATTAACTTTTATGAGGTCTTAATGCGTTATGCCTTCGGTAGTCCTTCTATGTGGGCTTATGACGTTAGTTACATGTTAGGAGGAAGCTTTTTTACTTTAGGGATGGGATATACCTTATTAAAAGGAAAACATGTAAGGATAGACGTTTTTTATGTTAAATTAAAAAGAAAAACACAAGCCTTTCTTGATATGGTGTTAACTTCATTACTTTTTTTTCCAACCTTTGGACTTTTGCTATATAAGTTAATACCTTGGGTAATTACGTCTTGGGAAAGAAAAGAAAAGGCAAGTGGAAGTTATTGGTTACCTCCAATTTATCCTTTGAAAACAGTACTTTTAATTGCTGTAATTCTTCTTATATTACAAGCGATATCTGAGTTTTTTAAGGATTTGCATACATTTACGGGTAATGAAAAGGAGGATGCTAGGTGAACTTTTTAACACCAGAGTTTATTACGATTATGATGTTTATTACTGTATTAATTGGAATAGTTTTAGGGTATCATTTAGCATTTGTTTTAGGCGGAGTTGGTCTTTTTTTCGGCGTTTATCTACTTGGTACCAAGTATATCGGAGCACTAATTAATGGTTTTTTTGGAACGATGACAAATAGTGTGTTACTTGCAATACCTTTGTTTGTGCTAATGGGGAACGTTATGCAACACTCAGGGGCTGGGGATCGAATATTCAGTAGTCTGTATGTTATTTTTGGGAGAATTAGGGGTGGATTATTAATTTCTACCAACTTTTTAGCAACAATTTTTGCTGCAACAACCGGGGTGGTAGGTGCGTCTGTTGTAACAGTTGGTACTCTTAGTATGCCACCTATGATCGATAAGGGATATAATAAAAAATTAGCTTCTGGTGTCATTTGTGCAGGTGGGGGATTAGGTGTACTTATTCCTCCAAGTATAATGATTGTTGTATACGGCCCTGTTGCAGGTGTTTCAGTAGGAAGTTTGTTTATGGCAGCAATTGTTCCTGGGCTACTTCTAACATTAGCTTACACGATTTATATTATAGTTCGCTGTATGATTAATCCAGATTTAGGACCACCAATTAGTAAAGAGGATAGAAAAAGAGAAATAGAAAGAACAGGAGTTCCACAACTTCTACTAGCGCTTTTCCCCCCATTATTAATTATTATGGCAGTACTTGGATCAATTTTCTTTGGGGTAGCCACTCCAACAGAAGCTGCAGCTGTAGGTGTTATAGCATCGTTAATTTTAGGGTTATCATATCGTTCATTAACAATGGAAAAATTAGCAGGAGCTTTAAAAGATACATTAACAACAACAAGTATGATATTAACAATGACAGCTGGAGCAGTTATGTTTATTTCCTCATTTGCTTCCATTGGTGGAGTAGATGTTGTTAAAAAGTTTATTTTAAGTATCCCATTGGGTGCTTGGGGAATTTTATTTCTCATGCTTATAACTGTTACAATTTTAGGAATGTTTCTTGATTGGATTGGTGTTGTTTATTTAGTTGTCCCCTTATTTACACCGATCGCTTTAGAACTTGGTTTTGATCCTGTTTGGTATGCAACCATGATAATTTTATTTTTACAATTAGGTTATATTACACCGCCATTTGCACTCTCAGTGTTTTATTTTAAAGCTGTCGCACCACCTGATTTATCAACAATGGATTTATATAAGAGTATTATTCCTTTTATTGGATTACAAATAGTGGTATTTTCTCTGTGTATTATATTTCCAGATTTTATTTTGTGGTTACCAGGTATTATGCATTAGTGTTGAGAATGTAAGATGATTATTAAATAGTCTGAGATGGAGGTAGTTCCCTTGATTTTTACTGAAATAACAGTGAAGGGCGGTTATGCAGAATGTTTCGAGGTCAAAAAAGGACAGTACGTAAAGATTATTGATGTAGAAGGTAAACAAGTCGCTGATATGATTACAATTAATCTTTTGAATAATAAAGAATATGTTTCCACAGCACATACACGGATGATGAATAATAATATATCTATTAGGAAAGGAGATATATTATATACTAATTATCGAAAGGGATTATTTCTATTAACTGAAGATACTGTCGGTGTTCATGATACACTATATCCTTGTTGTGATCCTTGTAGGTATCAGTTAGATTTTGGAGTTAAGAATCATAGAAATTGCAGAGAAAATTTTGCTAATATATTAGATTTGTACGGCATTGATTATTGGCGTATACCAGACCCGATTAATTTATTTCAAAATGCTCCAATTAATAATGATGGTAGTTTTGGTGATATTCGTGAGCCGGAATCAAAAGTTGGTGATTATGTAGTGTTTGAAGTATTATGTGATAGTGTCATGGCAATTTCTGCATGTCCAATGGATGTCACACCTCTATGTGGTTGGAATATAACTGATATCAGGGTAGAAATATTTGATACGTATGAATGAATAACATATTAGGAGGCAGGTAGCTTGAAATTTAAAATAATTCTATATAGCGAAATTAAGGAAGAAGTTAGAAAGGAACTTGAGAAAAAATGTGAGGTTATTTATATAGATATGGATGACCCGAAATTTGATGAAAAATTGGCTGTATATTTACCCGAAATAGTAGGAATTATGGGCGATGGATTAATGATTGATCGATCCATTATTGAAGCAGCTCCACAACTCAAGGTTATCAGTAATATAAGCGTAGGTTATGATAATTTAGATATAAAGGCAATTAATGAGCGAGGGATAATAGCGACAAACACTCCAGATGTTTTGACGGATACGACAGCGGATTTAATGTTTGCATTGTTAATGTCGACAGCGCGAAGAATTGGACAGCTTGATCGATATGTAAAAAATTGTAATTGGAGTGGAAACATTGGATTTGAATTATTCGGTAGTGATATTCATGGAAAAACATTGGGGATTATTGGAATGGGTAAAATAGGCTGGGCTATTGCAAAACGTGGGAAATTTGGATTTAATATGCCGATTTTATATTATAATCGTTCGAGAAAGTTAAAAGCAGAAAAAGAACTTAATGCACAATTTTGTACACTTGAAGAATTACTACAAAAATCTGATTTTGTTTGTTTAATGACGCCATTGACAGAAGAAACACGTTATTTGATTGGGACAAGAGAATTTAAACTAATGAAAAAGTCAGCATTTTTTATCAACGGATCACGAGGACATACAGTTGATGAACAAGCATTGATTACTGCTTTAGAAAAAGAACAAATTGCCGGGGCAGGGCTTGACGTATATCAAAAAGAACCAGTATCAAAAGATAATCCTTTATTGAAAATGGAACATGTCGTAACGTTACCACATATTGGTTCTGACACACACGAAAATAAATTAGCAATGGATAAACTAGCTTGTGAGAATCTTTTAGAAGTTTTGAAAGGTAATAAACCGATAACAGCAATAAATCCAGAAATTCTAAATCAAAATTGAAATATAAAAGAAGTTTATTTAATTTTAATTAATGTGTAGTTTTCATTGCTACTTTTCATTTTAATATAAAGATAAATTGTTGATTGAAAAAATAAGAAAGAATTAGTAGCTAGAACTTCCGATTTTATCTAGATTTTCTGTTCATTTAAAATATTGGGGTGAAATAAATCTGTTTACATTATCAGCTAACTTCACATTTGTTCCGTAATAATATGCTTGCACAACCCATTTGGAGCAATAATTTTTCTCTAGTATATCGCTGTCTGTATTCAGTACTTGGTAATCTTTTATTAAATGTAAGTTCTCTGTTGTCCAAATAGCAGCTTTACCTGCATTTACTTTAGAACGAAGTAATGTGATTCCGTCTCTCCGACGATGCCTATTCCAAAAAAATTCTGCTGTTAACATATAGCCAGACGGTTTTCCAGGAATGGATTCTTTCATTAAAAAATATGTACCAACAATAACAGTATGACCGACAAAATAGGTTGACCTACCAATGGTGGAATATAAAATATCACCAGGAAGCATGTTGATATCGTTGCGGGGATATTGCTTGTTTGTTTTTTCTGTCATGGTGGAGGCCCCTTTACTATTCTTAATATATTTTATTATATAGGATGTAAAACTTGAAATGATTACATTTAATACAATGTGCATTTATGAATAGTAAATTGTTGTTCATAAAAATAAAAAAGCAGTCTACTTGCAAAAGCATGTACTGAACCCATAAAGTTAGACTAAATAATTAAGCTGATAATTGGCTGGTTTGATTTCGGTATTCAACCGGACTCATTCCAGTCAATTTTGCTTTTATTCTATGATGGTTATAGTAATAAATGTAATTATCAACTGCATATTTTAACTCTTCAAATGATTCATACACGACGCCATAATACATTTCTTGTTTCATGTTCCCAAAGAAATTCTCCATTGGAGAATTATCTAAACAATTCCCTCGTCTTGACATACTTTGAAAGATATTATTATCCTTTAACCGTTTATTGAATGCTTTCATTTGATACCCCAACCTTGATCTGTATGAACCGTTGTCCGATACGGACAACTCTTTGCTATTGTTATTGTCTCATCTAAAGCATCTAGTATCGCTTTCGCATTTGGTCGTTCCGATAATCGGTACGATAGTATTTTTCCATTAAACATATCTAAATAAGAATCAAGATACGCTTTTTGAGTCATAGGTTTATCGTTCTTATCTTTCGTATAATATTTAAATTCAGTTGTATCTGTTGTTATTTTTTGATACGGAATATGAGTATCGAATCTACGATCGATTCGATTATTAGCAACCTTCCCAATTTGCCCTTTATATGAACTATACTTTCTGGATTTACGTGTGAACTGTTTACAAGCATTATTAAGCTTATTCATAATACGCAAGATTTTTTTGTGGTTAACAATACATCCTCGCTTTCTTAATTCCATATCAATTCTTCGATAACCATAGTTTCCGTTGTTTTCATCGAATATTTCTTTGATTAACATTTCAACATTCTCATCTGGATTAGAATCATTTAATCTATTTTTTCCAATACATATAAGTAGCCTTTGGAAATCCTGTTGCTTCAAGGATTACTGCTAATCTGAACTCTTTTCTGAGTTCTTGGATGATTCGTGACTCTGTTTTCGCAGTCGGCTAGGAATATTTATCCCTGAAGCTTGGAGCTTTTTTAAGTAAATATTCTCCGCACGGAGTAATTCAACTTCTCGTTCAAGTTTTTGTTCCCTAGTTAACTTTTTAATCTTTTGATTTTGCTTCTTAGGTTTATTTGACATAGTTGGACGCCCCTTTGTTTTTGAGAGTCCATTTATTCCTTCCTTTTTCCATAGTCTCATCCAATTAGCGATAATGGAAGGTTTATGTATACCAAATTTTAAAGCGACATTTTGATAGGACTCACCTGTACTTAGTTTATAGTTTAAAGCATTCATTTTAAATTGAACAGAGTAAGTTTTATGTGAAGTTCTTCTATCTAACCCTGGTTCACCCAGAGCCTCATAAATTTTAACCTATTTTCTACCTGTACTATAACTAGCAATACCAAAATTAACAGCCGGCGTTCCATATCCACCTTCTCCTCCTAAGTATGCTTTTACAACTGTCATTTTAAACTCCACATCATATTTAGCCATACAAAACACCCTTAGATTTAGATTTTTGGTCTAACTCTAGGGGGCACATCAGTATTGATTACTTTTTCTTATTAAATTCTTTTTCTGTTACTTGCAATTGTTTCTTTAATATTTCTTTCCATCCATCACGCACACAAAATCGTTCTGTATCCCTCCACCTTGGCATTTAATTAATCCTTTTATTTCTTCGGTATTATTCTTTGTTAGGACATTCATAATATAAGGGAACTCCTCACGTCTATTTGGAGAATTGAAATATAAATTAAAATTCTCTTGGTATTCGTTTGAATCAATTTCATAATTCACTTTGATCTTTTTAAATACGAACATTAATAATGGAGATAAATCCGTTTCCGTTCAGTAAAGCCGACTGCTTTCACCATAGGCACAAGTGCAAGGTCTGTTCAAGCTTCCTTCAGTCGCTTTCTCAGTGTTTTCTTTGCTACGGGTATAGCTTGAACCTTCGATGCACAGGACGTGTAAGTGCAAACGTTACGACAATGGTTTTTGGTAGGACGAGCGTTTAGTGCAGTTCTAGGACGCTGCGAACTTAACCTGTGTTCCTTTTGTTTTCCTTATCCCGCAGGAGTCAGCCGGCTTTCGTTCAAGGAAACTTAAATAGACGAGTTAAACAAGAGCATTTAAATCCATTTATTTTGTATCGTTCGTGTTTTTAATCAAATATTGTTTTATGAAATTGATTCATATATTAAGGTGTTATTTAATAATCTTTTAAAAGTGCTGGTGATGGAAAATCATTAGCACTTTTTTATGTGCAAATTGAAAACTATGGAGGTCGTAGGTTGAATGTAAGTTGTTAGAAATGAAAGCCTGTGATTATCTGTTGTGATGGTACCTAGTGCATCAAGAATTATGAATGTGCATGTCCGATATCTAGCGTGTATATTTAAATACTTATTTCGATATGACTAAAGCATTTAAGGTTTTTCCACTTTATGAATATGAATAGAAGGGCTGGGTAAAATAGGAAAACCAATATAATTTATTAGAGGTGTTCAAATGAATCATACGTCATATAGTTATGTAGGAAAAGCTGTTGAAAGAATAGATATTCGTGATAAGGCATACGGAAGGGCGAAGTTTACAAATGACAAAGCAAAAGTAGGAGAGTTGCAAATCGCCTTACATACAAGCACAAGTGCGCATGCGAATTTCACTATACATAATTTAAAAAAAGCATCCCAAGCACCTGGAGTACATGCAATCATTACAGGCGAGGATTTTCCTTATCCAGTGGGTCCTATTATTGCTGATCGTCCCCCTTTAGCATATGAAAAAGTACGTCATTTCGGGGAAGCAATTGCGGCAGTGGTCGCTGACACGTATGAACAAGCAAAATATGCTGCAACAATTCTTGACATACATTATGAAGAATTACCAATCATCCAGTCTCCACGTGAAGCAGCAAAGGAGAATACCTCACTTATACATGAAAAGTTAGGAACTTATCAAGCAATGGTAGAGGACGCTCATGCTATCCCAGAGACTAATATTGCGAACTTAACCAAAATTCGTAAGGGGCAAATGGAGGAGGGTTGGGAAAAAAGCGATGTAGTTGTGGAAGCGGACTTTGCTTTTAACCCATCTGATCACGCGGCTTTAGAGCCAAGGGTTGCAACTGCGGAAATAGGAGAAAACGAGCAAGTACGTATAGAGTCATCTACCCAGGGTCCATTTTATGTGAGGAAATTATTAAGTCACTTTTTTCAAATTGATGCCGGAAAAATCACAGTGGAAACACCTTATGTCGGAGGGGCATTCGGTGGAAAAGGGTGTGTTCAACTGGAGTTTATTGTATATCTAGCTTCTTTAGCTGTTGGGGGTAGAAAGGTTCGTCTACAAAATAGTCGAGAGGAAGATATAGTGACATCACCTGTTCATAGTGGGTTAGAAGCTACGGTGAAACTAGGAGCAACAAAAGATGGTAAACTCCAAGCAGCGGTTTACGATTTTTATTTTGATGCTGGTGCGTATTCAGATATGGGAGGTG
>Ga0079226_10002141_pt1 | contig 15186 bp, 17 predicted proteins | sample Poulit2014_FD_76345 | JGI IMG/M metagenome (GOLD analysis project Ga0079226, IMG submission 76345) | Agricultural soil microbial communities from Georgia to study Nitrogen management - Poultry litter 2014 | ecosystem: Environmental > Terrestrial > Soil > Agricultural land | place: USA: Georgia... | reverse complement strand
CGGGCGCCGAACAGCGACGTACGAGGATCCCATGCCGAAATCCAAGGTCCGCAAGAAAACGGCTTACACCCCTCCTGCCGACCGTCACACGCCGACCAAGGTTCACGCTTCCGGCTCGTCGCACCCGCTGTACCTGGGTGTGATGTTCGGGCTGATGCTGCTCGGACTGGCCTGGTTGGTCGTGAACTACATCGCCGCGCAGCACATCCCGTTCATGGCCGAACTCGGAAACTGGAACTTCGCGATCGGTTTCGCGTTCATGATCTCGGGACTACTCATGACGATGCGGTGGCGCTAGCGGAACCCGCATCAGGACGACAAGAATGACAACGACGTAATCCATCCCCATGTGAACAACCCTGTGGAGAACTACCGTTCGAGCTGGTCACCGAGCCCGGCAGGAGCCATTCTGAGCTGGCTACTGGTTCTCGGCCTGGTGATTACGGTAACCATGCTGTTCCGCCACGGAGACGCCCCGGGTGCGCTGTTGACCACCGGTGCCCTGATGGGCGCGTGCTTCGCGGGATGCTACACGAGCTTCGCTCGACCGCGGCTCGCCGCCGGCGACGCCGGAATCCGGGTCCGCACGCTCGGCGGCAGCTACGAACTCGGCTGGGACGACGTCGAGATCAGCACGGTCACCACACGCCGACGTGGCAGGCCGTCACACACCCTGGAGATCGACGCCGGGGAGCAACCACCCCATTTGCTCGTGTTGGGAAGAGTCGAACTCGCCGCGGACCCCGCCGACGTCCGGGACACCCTCGACGAACTACGTCGGCACTCCTGAATCGCCGACCGACCAACAGGCAATCTGGTTCCCGACCTGCGAACAGGCCACCTGGCCGAGCTGTGCGTCGCGGTAGGCGATCAGGCTCAACAACACCAGTGTCAGTACCAGCAGGCCACCCACCTGCCAGGGGACACGATTGCTGGCAGGCGCGTACACCAACGCCACCATCACCAGCAGCCCGACCACCAAGCCGCCGAGATGTCCGTACATCGAGATGTGCGGAACTGTGAAGGTGATCACCAGGTTCAGCCCGACGATGAACAGGATCCCCGTCGCGTTGAGCCGCATCTTGATGACCGCGATCACCAACGCACCCATCAGCCCGAAGATCGCCCCGGATGCACCGGCCGTCGGCGTCGCCACCGGGGCGAACAGATACACCGCGGTGGACCCGCCCAGCAGCGATACCCCGTACAGCGCGAGGAACCGCACCTTTCCCAGCACAACCTCGAGCTCACGGCCGATGATGTACAGCGCGAGCATGTTCAGGCCGATGTGCAACAGCCCGTAATGCAGGAAACCACTGGTCAGCAGACGCCAGAACTCGGCGTTGTTCGCCACCGCCGGGCTGAACAACACACCCTGGTCGAACAGGGAACCACCCGGATTGTCCAGACCGGCCCCCATCGCGGCCGTGATGACATACACCAGGATGTTGATCCCGACCAGCACCGGAGTGACCAATACCCGCTCGGACATCCGCGCACCGACCAGACTGCGCCTGCCGAACCCGGCCTTGCGGTAGCTCGCCTGCTGCGCCCGCTGTTGACGCCTGCTCGCGTCGACGCAGTCGATACACTGCTGCCCGACCGAGGCGTCACGCAGACACTCCGGACAAGCGGGACGTTGGCAACGGGTACAACGCAGCCCCGTCTGCCGGTTCGGGTGCCACCAGCAGTTCGGCATCGTTTCCTGCTGGCCCTGATCTGACGAGTACGGTGGTTCTGTCACTACACACCCAGGATACCTATCGGTGTAGCCGCGCTATCCCGGACCGAGAACGCTAGGAACCACGCTCGATGACGACCCGCTCGAGCACGATGTCCTCCAACGGCTTGTCCGCCGCCCCAGTCGCGGTGGTGCCGATCCGGTCCACCACGTCCCGCGAATCCTGATCGAGCACCTCGCCGAAGATGGTGTGCTTGAAGTTCAGGTGCGTTGTCGGCGCGAGCGTGATGAAGAACTGGGAACCGTTCGTCGCGGGACCAGCGTTCGCCATTGCCAGGAGGTACGGCTTGGTGAACTGCAGATCCGGGTGGAACTCGTCATCGAACTTGTAGCCGGGGCCACCACGACCGGTTCCGGTCGGGTCGCCCCCCTGAATCATGAAACCGTCGATGACCCGATGGAAGATCGATTCATTGTAGAACGGGCCGTTCTGCTCACCGCGAGCGTTGGGCTGCGTGTACTCCTTGGTCCCCTCCGCGAGCTGAACGAAGTTCGCCACCGTCTTCGGCGCCTGATCGGGGAACAACTTCAGATGAATGTCACCCTGGTTGGTGTGCAGGGTGGCAGTAACGTTGGTACCAACGAGCGAGCCATTGCTTTCAGTCACGCGCGCCATCTTGCCATTTCCGGTCGGAGGGAACGGCACCGGGCACGCGGACAGCGGAACGATCGATCATATGGTCCACCGTGATTCCAGTCCGCTCGCCGCCAGCGACGACATCGACTATGGGGTCCAACGACTACGTGGTCCAACGTCGTACGAGACAGTAAACTCTCGGACGAATCCACACGGTGCGTCGTGCCACACGCCCGGGTGGACAATGGCGGAGCGACACTGTAGGTGTCGTAGACACCAACTAGGGTGTCCACAGGCGTACGATCATGGACGAAGATCGAATGGTGAGGTGACGATACATGACTCAGACCTTAGACACGGCGGGTGATCCAGCGGTGACCAACGTCCGCAAGCAGGTCAACGACGCCGCGCAGACGGCTGTCGCAGCCGGGCGTCGCGAGCGGAAACGTCTCAGCCGTGAGGCGAAGAAGGCCAGCAAGGAACTGGGGCGCAGCTCCAAGCAGGCACAGCAGACCGCCGCCGACCTCGTCGAAGAGATGCGCAAGCCCGGCCGCAAGGCGAAGAAGGCCACGATCGCCTCGGCAAAATCCTCGGGTGAATCACGCAGGCAGGGTAAGAAGGACTTCAAGAGCGCCAAGAAGGACTTCAAGGTAGCACTCAGCGAGGCGAAGAAGGCCGCCAAGGAAGAAAAGGGCAAGAAGCGCAAGTGGCCCTGGTTGGTACTCATCGCCGCGGCAGGTGCGGGTGCCGCCTACGCACTGCGGCAGCAGGACGATGCACCGGCCGCCGCCAACCCACCGAGCGCCAACAACACCCCCACGAACCCGGCCCCGAGCGCCAGCGGAAACAGCGGGCAGTCGACGAGCCAGTCGGCACGTGGATCGAACTCCACTACCTCGTCCGGCAACTCGGAAAGCTGACGCGAGCTGCTGCCGGCGGACACTCGATCGCGCCACGACAACGCCGGGTCTCGGTGCCGTCTTCCCGTGCCAGGGCAGACGGCACCGACACTCCGGGACGGTCAGGCTGAGGCCGCGTGTTTGTCGATCAGTTGCCCCAGCGCAGGCAACGCCTGTTCGACGTTCTCCTTGCCATGCGGGCGGAGCTTGTCGTAAACCTTCCTGATCGCCTCGCGGTTACTACTCTCCGCGCGTGCATCGGTAACGGCCAGCAACTCCTCGGCGACGTCGCTGCCATGCCCCTTCAGATACGATCCGAAGTCGCTACCGCCGGAGGAACGGTGATCGCTGTAGAACGGCTCGAGCTTGCCGACGAAGTCGTCGAGCAGGCTGTCCACAGCCGCGTCGATGATGCCCGGTTTGAGCTTTTTCACCGTGCCGTAGCCGGTTTTCACGACCGTTCCGGAGACTCCGCTCTTCGCGGAGACTTCGTTGTCGATCAAAGCTCCCATGTCGGTGACGACGGTCGAACGCCTGCTGTCGTCGAGCAGGATCTCTTTCAGGGTGTCAGCCACGAGATTCCTATCCTCTGTCGTGTTCCTATGTCGCAATGCGACCGTGCGTATCCCCTCCACCGCGTCGAGCGCGGCACCGCGACCGCACTAGCGTAATACAAGATCGACAGTGGGCTGCGCAGCCGGGTCCGATCACAGCCCCAGCTTTTCGATCACGCGCTTGACCACACTACGTGCTTTGACACTCTGGCCCTGGTTCGTCGTCACCACGACTGCCATGTCGTCATGTGCGACAGCGTAGGTCGCCCCGTCCTCCCCGGACAGGTAACCACCCTTCCACCCCGCCGGCTCATTGGCAGGATTGGACTCGTCGATCGGCGCGGCGGAATCCACGATCGCGGTCGCCACGTCGGGATCCCCCGTGTAGACACGACTCATGAGCTGTTGATCGCCATCCAGGGTGTAGAAGAAGCACGCGGGCGGTTCGTCGTCGGAGACTCGTACCTCCGAAACGCGTTGCCCATTGGTGCGTGCCACCCACGCGGTCCGCAAATACGGGCAGGACTCGGTCGCCGCCGGCTCCGGAGCCGGCGGTGCACTCGGAGCGGACGTACCGGACACCACGGTCGTGGACATTGGGGGTGACTGCGCCGATTCGGTCGTTCCCGTGGGAGAACAACCGCCCAGTGCCACAGCAGTCGCGGCAGTCAACACACCACTCATCGACAGAGAGCTACGCATAACGCCGACAGTCAACCAGAACGACCCCACCGGCTGCGAGCACCCCGGGAAACAAGCCGGTCGATCGCCGCCTGGTCACCGCACAGCAGGCTTCGTCCTTTCGGCGCGCTTCTGATCCGGGATAAATCAATTCTTTGATCGATCCCCTTGATGACGTGCCTCTTGACCCGTCGGAGCGCGGCAACCCACACTGCTGTCCATATCGCGAAAGAGTAAATCCGGCGAACGGAACACTCAAGTCTCATATACGGAAAGCATGCGATGACAGCCACCGGGCCACGACACGGTGCCATCCCCGCGGAAGTCAGCCCACAGCTGTACAACGAGGACTTGGCGCCAACCAAGAAGGAAGGGCGCCCATGGAACGCCTACAACGTGTTCACACTCTGGGCGAACGACGTTCACAGTCTGGGTAACTACGCCTTCGCGATCGGCCTCTTCGCACTGGGACTCGGTGGCTGGCAGATACTGCTCACCTTCGCCATCGGTGGGCTGATGATCTTCGCGTTGTTGAACCTGTCCGGTTATGCGGGGCACAAGACAGGTGTCCCGTTCCCCGTCATGAGTCGCATCGCCTTCGGCATCCGTGGTGGTCAGATTTCGGCACTGGTACGGGGTGGCGTCGCCATCGTCTGGTTCGGGATCCAGACATACCTGGCCTCAGCCGTGCTGCGAGTCCTACTCATCGCTGTGTTCCCGCCCCTGCAGGCCGTCAATTCCGGTTCGATCCTCGGGCTCTCCACACTCGGCTGGGCCACGTTCGTCTTCCTGTGGATCGTGCAGACCATCATCGCCAGCTACGGCATGGAGATGATCCGCAAGTACCTCTCGTTCGCCGGTCCCATAGTTCTGGTCACGATGCTCTCGCTCGCAGTGTGGCTGTTCGTCAAAGCAGGCGGCAGCATTGCTTTCCCGACGAACAGGGAAGTGACCGGGCCGGGCATGTGGCGACACATCTTCGCGGGCAGTGCGCTCTGGGTGGTGATCTACGGGACGTTCATGCTGAACTTTTGCGACTTCACCCGTTCAGCCAAGTCACAACCGTGCATCACTCGCGGAAACTTTTTCGGGATCCTGTTGAACATGCTGTTCTTCGCAGGGATTGTGACAGTCATGTCCGGTGCACAATTCAAGATCAACGGACAAATAATCGAAAACCCACAGGACGTCGTGGAGAAGATCCCGAACACCGCACTGCTCGCGGCCGCGTGTATAGCACTGACGGTATTGACGATCGCGGTCAACCTGCTGGCGAACTTCGTGGCACCGATATACATGTTCACCAACCTGATGCCCCGAAAGCTCAACTTCCGCCGTGCGGCCGTGGTCACAGCCGTGCTGGGCATCGTTATCCTGCCCTGGAACCTTTACGACAGCCCAACAGTGATCACCTACTTCCTCGGAGGGCTCGGCGCCGCGCTGGGACCGGTCTTCGGAATCATCATGACCGACTACTGGGTCATCCGTCGGAGGAAGGTCGACATCCCCGGTCTGTACAGAGCAGACCCTGCCGGCCCGTACTACTACCGCGCCGGGATCAACCGTCGTGCGTTCGCCGCCCTCATCCCGGCCATGACGGTCGCCATCGTGCTGGCACTGGTGCCGGTGTTCGACGCCGTGTCCGGCTTTTCGTGGTTCTTCGGAGCGGGGCTGGCAGCGCTGATCTACCTGATCGTTGCCGACAGAAAAAGCCCGATCGAGGACGTCGATGGCGAATCCGTCGCCGTCGACTGTACGGGGGCGCACTGACACGAGCCAGTACTGACCCCACCCGGCACTGGGACCATCCAGCACTGGGACCATCCGGGAACGAACACGGACCGCTGCCGAGGAACTGAACCATGCGGATACTCGTCGTCAATGTGAACACCACGGAATCCATGACCGAGGCGATCGCGGCCACGGCGCGCGACGCGGCGTCCGAGGACACCGAGATCGTCGGACTCACACCGCGGTTCGGGGCAGAATCGGTCGAAGGGAACTTCGAAAGCTACCTGGCAGCGGTCGGCGTGATGGAGCGCGTCCGGTCGTATTCCCAACCGTACGACGCGGTGATCCAGGCCGGGTACGGCGAACACGGGAGGGAAGGGCTGCAGGAACTTCTCGACGTACCCGTCGTCGACATCACGGAGGCAGCTGCGAGTACGGCCATGTTCCTCGGCCACCGTTACTCCGTCGTCACCACACTGGACCGAACGGTGCCACTGATCGAGGACAGGCTGAAGCTGGCCGGTCTCGACGCACGGTGCGCCTCCGTACGGGCGAGCGGGCTGTCCGTGCTCGCACTCGAACAGGACCGTGCAGCGACCGAACATGCCATTGTTCAGCAGGCGGACAACGCCGTCCACAACGATCACGCCGAAGTGATTTGTCTCGGCTGTGCGGGGATGGCCGGAATCGATCGACAGATCAGGGAACGAACCGGTGTGCCCGTGGTGGACGGTGTCGCCGCCGCGGTCACCCTGGCCGAGGGGCTGGTGCGGCAGGGTCTGACGACGTCGAAGGTCCGCAGCTACGCAGGCCCGCGACCCAAGTCCATACTCGGTTGGCCGCCCACCGACGACTCCCGATGAGTACGCGGACACGTCACCGACTCGCACTCTCGGGCAGAGAATCCTGTCGACACAGTGCGGTGGCCCACCGGCGTATGCTCGGGGGAACCGAAGGAAGGGAGGTCGTGTCATGACTGCCGAGGACCCCGACAAGCACACCCGGGACCTGGCTGCCGATTCGTTCGCCGAGAACGACCCGACAGCGTGGTTCGACCGCCTGTACACCCAGGCGAACGAAGGGGAAGCGACCGTACCGTGGGATCACGAGCAGCCCCAACAATTACTCGTCGACTGGGTCGATCAACACCACGTCAGCGGAGACGGTCAGCGTGCCCTGGTCATCGGGGCCGGTTTGGGTCGAGACGCCGAATATCTGGCAAGCCTCGGCTTCGACACGACAGCCTTCGACGTTTCCGGCACCGCCGTCGAAACCGCCCGTCATCGCCACCCGAACTCTACTGTGGACTACCGGGTCGCGAACCTGCTGGAACTCCCCGCCGGATGGCTATACAGTTTCGACTTCGTGTTCGAGAGCCTGACCGTACAGTCCTTGCCGGAACCGCCGCGGCACGAGGCGATCGCTCGGGTGCGTAGCCTCCTCCGTCCCGGTGGCATCCTTCTGGTTGTGGCGAACGCGCGGGGCGAACAAGAGGGAGCAGACGGACCACCGTGGCCGCTCACACCGACCGAAGTGGAGCTTTTCGGTGACGACAGCGTCACCGAGATCAGCAGGGAGCGCGTACCGGACGAGAACGACCCCGCCATACACCGGTGGCGGGTCGTGTACCAACGGGCGTCGACAGAAACGGCCGAGTAGCCCGGATTCGGACACCGCGACACTACGAGGCGAGCCACATCAGAACTGTTGGAACGCCACAGCGTACTCGCAGCCGAAACGCTCACCGGTGTCCCTGCCGATCTGCTCCAGGAACCCGGAAGCATCGGACATCACACCGCCTCCCAGACCAGCCAGATAGGCGGAATGCGCCTCCAGGGACTCGACCCCCCGTTGGAAATGCTCCGTGACCTCGACCGCGTGTCCGGCATCGGGAGACCCTCCGACGAGCACCATCCGAACCCCTTTCCAGGGAGCGTGCCCCTCCTCGACCAGCTCACGGAAAACCCAGCGGTTGTCGGCATCCCGCACCGCGTCGACCGCGGCTCTGCCGACAGCTATGTGATCGGCCTGATTGGGAAACCCACCCGGCCACGCGTCACTGTAGTTGGTAGTGATCACCACATCGGGCTGGTGCCGCCGAATAGCCCGGGCGATATCGCGACGCAACGACAGGCCGTACTCGACCATCCCGTCCGGATAACCCAGGAATTCGACCGTGTCCACACCCACGATTCCCGCCGCAGTACGCTGTTCGGCCTCCCGCAGTGGTCCGGCCTCTTCGGGGGGCGTGCCGTCAATGCCCGCCTCACCACTCGTAGCCAGGCAGTACACCACGCGTTTGCCCTGCGCTGTCCACCGGGCCACGGCCGCGGCCGTACCGTATTCGAGGTCATCGGGGTGTGCCACGACAGCCAGCGCCAACGACCAGTCCTCGTCGAGCGCCTGTAATTGATCCGTCATGTCACGGACGTTACCAAGGTTCGCTCGGCAGAGCCCGGCGTTACCGGCCGAGATCGTCTACAGTGTGTCCACCCGCAGCAGGAAACCACGCTTGTCGACGAATCCCGAGAGGAACTCGCGGTGCTGGTCACAGGCCAACCAGGTCTTCTCGCGGTCCGGCGTGTGCACCTTCGGGTTGTTCCAGACGACCGCGTATCGCGCTTCCTGCTGACATTCCTTCGCCGAGCAGACCAGCTGTTGGCCCTGCGAAGATTCGTCGGTTGACTCGTCGCCCGATCGATCGGCGGAAGAAGACGAAGGCTGCATGCCCCCACTGTGCCAGTTCCGCGTGTCGGTTCCGCGTATCACGGAGGTGGCCGACGTCCATGCCTTATACTATACAAATGGATAGTTCACGTGATGACGCTTCGAGCGCTCCCGGGGAACGGCTCTACGTCGGCGGCAGCCTGACCACCATGAGCACAGCCGAAGCCGCCGGTGCCCACGCCATCGCCGTGCGCGGAGACACGATCGTCGCCGTCGGCACCGCAGAACAGGCGCGTGCCGCACTGAGCGCATCAGCGAAGGTCATCGATCTCGAGGGCGGCCACATCATGCCCGGCATCAACGACTCACACGCACACATCGCGGCACTGGGGACATCACTTCCACCACTCGCCGCAGACTTGAGTCACCCGGGGGTTCGGAGCATCGACGAGGCACGCACCAGAGTCGCTGAACAGGCACGAAACAGTGTCCGATCGGAATGGGTCAGAGGTAGCGGATGGAGTCCCACCACGCTACGGGAGTGCCTCGACACGCCCGGACGCATGCCCACGCGACACGAACTCGACCCCGTGGCACCGGACATCCCGGTGGTCCTCGACGACGACTCGCTGCACGCCTACTGGGTCAACAGCGAGGCACTGCGTCGGGCCGGAATCGACACGACCACACCGGACCCCCCAGGCGGAACCATCGAACGGGACACGGACGGCACCCCGACCGGCATACTCAAGGAATTCGGCGCCAAGGACCTCATCGACCGCGCAATGCCGACGTTCACCCGGCAACAACGCAAAACGGGAATCCGCAGGGCCATCGCTGAGTTCCATCGGCTCGGTATCACCAGTGCGACCGACCCCGCACTCGGACCGGGGGGCGGCTCCGGGCCCATGGGCATCGAATCGCTGCGCGCCTATGAGGAGCTCGCCCATGACGGTGAGCTCGGCCTACGAATGTCAGTGCTGTTGCTTCCCGGCAGGCAGGGCACGGTGACCGCGGAACACCTACGACACGACCTCGAGACCCTCCGATTCGACAGTGACGACGAAGGAATGCTCAGGCTGGCGGGCATCAAGGTGTTCGCGGACGGAATCCCTCCGTTGCGTACGGCATGGTTGCACGCTCCCTACCAGGGCACGGACACGACAGGTGCACTGGCGATCGGTGGCCGTGACGAGGCGACCCGGCTCGCCGAGCTCAACGAGATTGTGCGTCTCGGTCACACAGCCGGGCTACAGCTGGGAGTGCACGCGACAGGAGACGCCAGCATCGACGCGACCGTGTCGGCCATCGCCGCCGCACAACACACACACCCCGGACCCTCTCGCAGGCACTACATCATCCACGGTGATCTCATCCCGCGCGCCACGATCGACACGCTGGCCCGGGAAGGGATCGGTCTCAACACCCAAATGGAGCTGCACGCCTACGTGCAGGAACACATGGCACAACTCGTCGGCCGGAACCGCAGCGACACCCAGTGGCCGTGCCGGAGTCTGCTCGACGCCGACGTGGACCTCGCGTTCAGCAGTGACACACCCGCCTCGCCGTCCATGGACTGGCGGCGCGGTGCCGCCGCAGCCGTCTCACGCAGCTCTGCATTCACCGGAGACGTCGCTGCCCCCGAGGAACGGATCACCGTGCATCAGGCGCTGCGTGCCTACACCGCCGCCGGAGCGCGACAGGACCACGCCGAGCACTGGAAGGGAACCCTCCGAGCCGGCAGGGTCGCGGACCTGTGCGTCCTGGAGCGGGATCCGCACACCGTCCCGCTCGAGCAGCTTGCGCAACTTCCCGTGACACACACCGTCCTCGGCGGTGAACTCGTCTACGAGGCCTGAGTCCCAGCACCACCCGCGGCTCTGATGAGCTCCCGAAGCCGGTCGATGCCCTCCTGCGCCGCACCGGGACGACCAAAGACCAACTGCTGCAACACGAGACCGTCCAATGCCGCGAACACCACTCGCGCCAGGGTGTCGTCATCCTGCGTGATCCCTACGCGATCGAGTTCCGCACGGACGGTGCTGATGTAGTTGTCGTAGACGGTGCGCATCTCGACTCCGAGCTCCGGCCTGCGCAACGATTCCATCGCGAGCTCGTACATCATCGCGTGCTGGTTCGGTTCGGTCCGCACGTTCTCGACCAGTCCTGCCGCGAAACCGTCGAGACCGCCGCCCTCGGATTCCAACGAGGTCAGTCTGATGGACCGCTGGGCCGCCCGATGCACGGCCGCGTGGACCAGTACGTCCAGCGATTGGAAATGGTAGCGAACCAGCCCGTGCGTCACCCCGGCTCGCAGTGCCACCGACCGGTACGTGACCGCCTTGAGCCCCCCGTCGACCAGAATCTCCAGCGCCGCGTCGATGAGGGCGTCCCTGCCTTCCCCTCGGCCCAGTTTCCTGGACGAAGCCGGTGTGTCACTCACACGCGGAGTTTAGCAAGATTCACGTTCCTTCCCGTTTTCCTGCTGCTGCCATCGACCTCTTGACGCGTAACTATCCAAATGTATAGTTGTGATCCACGACACGAACGCCCCTCGAGCGCTCGCCAACCCAGCCACACGGAGGCTCGATGTCCGCAACCAGCGAGCAGGAAACAACCAAGGAAGTCGGTGCCCTGCGGGGCGGTGTTCTGGGCGGGGTGGGCATCGTGTTCTTCGTCGTCGCCGCGGCCGCCCCCCTCGCCGCCGTCACCGGAACCAGCCCCATCGTGTTCCAGGGTGTCACCATCGGCGCGCCGGGCATGTTCCTCGCTGCGGGACTCGTCTGCCTGTTGTTCGCCGTCGGGTACGCCGCAGTGAGCCGCCACATCACCAGCGCGGGCGGGTTCGCCGCCTATATCGCCAGACTGCTGTCGCCGCGCACGGGAGCCGGATTCGCTTTCGTCGCCATCGCGTCCTACAGTGCCTCACTGATCGCGGTGTACGGACTGTTCGGCTCCATCGCACACGAAGTGTTCGCTGCGGTCATCGGGATCGAGCTTCCCTGGCAGATATGGACATTCGCCACGCTGGCAATCGTGGCGATTCTCGGCTACTTCGAGATCAGGGTCGCCAATCGCGTCCTCGGCGTACTACTGATCGCAGAAATCGTCTTCCTGGCGGTCCTGGCAACAGGAATCCTCGTTCACGGCGGGGCCGAGGGGATGAACCTCGACTCCTTCATTCCGAGCAACATCGTCAGTGGCGCCCCCGGCATGGCTTTCATGCTGGCCTTCCTGGCATTCCTCGGGTTCGAGGCAACCGCACTGTACGGCGAGGAAACCCGCAACCCGAAGCGAACCGTCCCGGTAGCGACGTACGCCGCCGTCATCATCATTACCGTGCTCTACGCGGCGAGCACCTGGGCGATCGCGCTCGGATGGGGATCATCCGAGGTCGCGAACGCCGCCGCCAACGACCCCGCGAACTTCGTGTTCACCACCAGCGAGCGCTACCTCGGCACACCGTTCACGAACGCGATGCAACTGCTGGTGGTGCTCAGTTTCTTCGCCACACTACTGTCTATCCACTCAGCACTGTCGCGGTACGTATTCTCACTCGGTAGGGATCGTATTCTCCCCGCCGCCGTAGGAAAAACACACCACAGATTCCGGTCACCACATGTAGCATCCATTGTGGAGAGTTTACTGTGTCTGTCGATTCTCGGACTGTTCGTACTGTACGGGGCCGCACCGATCGATGTCATCTTCTCCTGGCTCAGCGGGGTCGCTTCGGTGGGCATCATCGTCACAGAAGCCGTCGTGTCGGTCGGCGTGATCGTGTTCTTCCGGAGAACTCGGCTGGACACCCGACTCTGGCACAGCCTCATCGCACCCGCCTCGGCGGTCGTCGTGCTGTGCGGGGCAGAGTACCTCGCACTGGCAAACTACCGAGAACTCGCAGGCGTCGACAGCAGCTGGGTCCTCGCGCTGCCCGCTACCCTACCCCTCGTGTTCGTGATCGGATACAGCATCTCGACACGCAGGGAACGATCCGGATTCCGCTCCTACGGCAGCACCATCGACACATAGTCGTGCGCTCTGAGACATGTTTTTCCACCACGCACCGAGCAACCATCGAACACGAGAGCACCGCGAAAGGGGCTACCATGCTCGACACACGCTACTTTCCCGTGGCCGACACGTTCCCGGCAGTGAACGACCTGATCGGGAAGCGCGCCAACTTCCGTTACGGCTCGGGCAACGTGCTACAGCAGTACTACCGCGACGAGACCACCATGGTCTGGCGAGGTATCGAAGGCGACTTCGTCGGCGTCGAACAGGCCGAACCGACTCTGCATGTCTTCCGAATCGCTGCCAACCAGTATTTCATCACCTGGTACGAGGAAAGCACCGTCGCCTCGGCGGTTCAGGGAACCGTTTTCGACGGCGGGTACCCCATCTCGGTCATCGCGGACTTCGCCCACTGGGTCGCCACGGCCGCGTACACGAACCCGACCGAGGACGGTGGCCAGTATTTCCTGGTGGACCAGGCCACCATCGAGCCGATCGAAGGATTTGACCAACACACATAAGCAGCAGGCGGACACCAGGCAGACGAATACGAGGCACGAATGAGCAACGACACCCGTGACTACCGCGACTACAACGACTTCCACGATGTCGAGGACGGCCCCGCGTTCCGGGAATGGACGAAGGGAATGGACCAGTTCCGCCCCGGGCACACCGACGCACTCGACGGCACACTCGCACTGCACCGCGACGACGGCGCCGTACTGAACCTGACCCTCGACGGCAGGCGAGCCACCTGGTCGATCACCACCGCGCCGGTGGCACGTGACGAACCGGACTGGTTCGCCCACGACGGCGAAGGCAGCCTCCGGGTCATGGCGCTGGCCAACGATATCTACTACATCGACATTCTCACCGCGGAAAACACGCCGGAACACGCCACCTGCACCACCATCGTCCACGACCGGCCACGCGACCGTGCGCTCGTCATCCACACCTGGACCTACGACCGCGACGACACCCGCCGCACCAGGTCAGCGATCGACCCGGTCGGTGTGGGCGGCCCGACCAACCGGCCGATCAAACGTACCGCTGAGCTGGTGGGACGTCGCGCCATGTGGGTCTACAGCGAACACCACGCCTACGAGCACATCTACCTGAACTACGGTACCTACGCCTGGCACTGCCTGGCAGGCCCCGAACGATCCATCGCCGACGTCGACCGCACCGAAACATACAAGATCACCGACGACGTATATCTGTTCTTCGTCACCGAAACCGTCTTCCCCTGGGACGGCGCGTTCGTCCTCGATTTCACCCCCGGCGCGTGCACCAACATCGGCCGGTTCTTCGGGTGGGACCCCAAACCCGACACGCTCTCGCACCAGACATTCGGCGCGAAGGGACGCATCCTCAACGAAACCGACTACTCCTTCACTGTGTAACGGCACCGAAGGCAAGCACGCCGACGACCGTGCCGAGTACACCACCGTCGATGCCGGCTCGACCCAGCGTCGCTCAACCTCGCGGGAGAAGGTCGCGGGCAGCGTTCGCGACACACCCAAACACGGAAAAGTGATGTACACCACTCACCCGGCGCAGCGACTTCACGTCATGGTTACTCAAGATCCTCGTACCACCGTTGGAACCTTCGGACGTTCAACTTCGTCTGAACGCGGACGACAACCAACAGAAAAGAGGAACCATGCAGAAGCATCGCGTCGTAGCGGTCGCTGCGGCAGCAGCCCTGACACTCGGGATGTCCGCCTGCAGCAGCGAGGAGGGCACCGCATCGAAAGCCGAGGAAGTCTCCACATCCTCCGAGGCGCCCAGCCAGGACATGGACGACGAAACAGAGACCGAGACGAGTACCTCCACCGAGTCGAGCGACTCACCGGAGAACAGCTCGTCAGCCGACATCACCGAACCCGGAACAGAACTCGAGATCGGTGAGACGGCAACAGTGCCGTTCGAGTACGCCGGAACGAAGAGCGGGACGATCGCCATCACGGTCACCGCGATCAAAAAGGGCGAGGAGTCCGATCTCGAGAAGTACGGAGACCAGGCAAAAGGGCTCATACCGTACTTCATCGAGTACAAAGTGGAGAACGTGAGCGGAACCGATCTGTCCGGCGCCGCCCCCAACCTCCGCGCAGTCACCGAGAACGGCAGCGGCACCGGCGTGGTCATCAGCGGTGGCGTGCCCGGCAAATGCGAGAGTGAGTACGCCGACGACGACTTCAACACCAAGGGAGCGACATTCGAAAGCTGCGAACTCTCGGCAGCCCGATCCGCACTCGACGTGACCGGCGTCGAGTTCAACGAAGGCGACAAGTACCGGGACGACGCGATCGTTTGGACCAAGTG
>Ga0079226_10002140_pt1 | contig 15188 bp, 10 predicted proteins | sample Poulit2014_FD_76345 | JGI IMG/M metagenome (GOLD analysis project Ga0079226, IMG submission 76345) | Agricultural soil microbial communities from Georgia to study Nitrogen management - Poultry litter 2014 | ecosystem: Environmental > Terrestrial > Soil > Agricultural land | place: USA: Georgia... | reverse complement strand
TAACATGTCGCCCGAATTCGGCAGCACCTGCGCGATCTTCCCGATCGACGAGGAAACCATTAAATACATGCGCCTGACCGGCCGTTCCGAGGAACAGGTCGAACTTGCCGAAACCTATGCCAAGGCGCAGGGCCTGTGGCGCGAAGCTGGGGCGCCGGAGCCGCTGTACACCGACACGCTGGAGTTGGACATGGGCACTGTGGAGCCGTCGCTGGCGGGCCCGAAGCGGCCCCAGGATCGGGTGCTGCTGTCGGACATGCAAAAGACCTACCGGCGCGAAATCGAGCCGTTCCTCGCCGAGCGCGCACAAAAAGCGGCCAAATCCGCAGACGTGGCGCGCGAGGAAGGCGAAGGCGGCCTGCCCAGCAACGGCTCTGGCGGCACCGCGGCCGTGCATTATCAGGGCGCCGATTTCGAACTCAAGGACGGCGCGGTCGTGATCGCCGCCATCACCTCCTGCACCAATACGTCGAACCCGGCGGTCATGATCGGCGCCGGCCTGCTGGCGCGCAATGCCCTGCAAAAAGGCATGAACGTCAAACCCTGGGTCAAGACTTCACTGGCACCGGGCTCGCGCGTGGTGACCGATTATCTGAAGAAGGCCGGGCTCAACGACGATCTTGACCAGCTCGGCTTCAACCTGGTCGGCTACGGCTGCACCACCTGCATCGGCAACTCCGGCCCGCTGCCGGAGCCGATCGCCGCGGCCGTGCGCGAGCACGATCTGAACGTGGCCTCGGTGCTGTCCGGCAACCGCAACTTCGAAGGCCGCGTGCATGGTGACGTGCGCATGAACTTCCTCGCCAGCCCGCCGCTGGTCGTGGCCTATGCCCTGGCCGGCACCATCGACACCGACCTGTCGCGCGAGCCGCTCGGCCAGGATAAGGACGGCAACGACGTTTACCTCAAGGACATCTGGCCATCGCAGCGGGAAATCCAGGCCATGATCCGCAGCTCGCTCGATGCGGACATGTTCATCGCCGGTTACAGCGACGTCTTCAGCGGCGACCGGCGCTGGCAGGAGCTGGACGTGCCGGAAGGCGAAATCTATCGCTGGGACACGGACAGCACCTATGTGCGCAACCCGCCCTACTTCGACGGCATGAGCACGGAAGTGGAAGACCTGCAGCCGATCAGCGGCGCCCGCTGCCTCGCCCTGCTGGGGGATTCGATCACCACCGACCACATCTCCCCGGCCGGCGCCATTACCAAGGACTCGCCCGCGGGCAAGTATCTGCGCGAGCGCGGCGTGCGTCCGCTCGAGTTCAACTCCTACGGCTCGCGGCGCGGCAATCACGAAGTGATGATGCGCGGCACGTTCGCCAACGTGCGCCTGCGCAACCAGCTGGCGCCCGGCACCGAAGGCGGCTGGACCCGGCATCAGCCGAGCGGCGAGGAAATGAGTATTTACGACGCCGCCATGAAATACGCCGACGAAGGCACGCCGCTGGTGGTGTTGGCAGGCGCGGAATACGGCACCGGCTCGTCGCGCGACTGGGCCGCCAAAGGCACGCTGCTGCTTGGGGTCAAGGCCGTGATTGCCGCCTCCTACGAGCGCATCCACCGCTCCAACCTGGTCGGCATGGGTGTGCTGCCGCTGCAGTTCCAGGACGGCGACAACGCCGAGTCGCTGGGGCTCGACGGCACCGAAACCTTCGCCGTCGACGGCCTTGCGGTCGGCACCCGCGAAGTCAGCGTCACGGCCACGGCCGAAGATGGCAAGAAGACCGAGTTCCAGGCCCGCGTGCGCATCGACACGCCCAAGGAATGGGACTACTACCAGAACGGCGGCATCCTGCACTACGTGCTGCGCAATCTGGCCAAGGCGGCGTAGCCTGCCTGCCCGGGTTTTCTGCGAAAACCGCGACCAGCCCCGCTCCGGCGGGGCTTTTTTGCGCTATCCCTGCATGGCAGGCGCAAACTCTTAGCCGCCAAGTTTCTCCAGCAAGCGCGCGACTACGCGCAAATCGGCCTCGGTATCCACGCCGGGGCCAGGTGCGGTCTGGGCCTGCACGACCCGGATGCGCAGGCCGAGATCAAAGGCGCGCAGCTGCTCCAGCGATTCGCTCTGCTCCAACAGGCTGGGCGCGGCCGCGGCAAAGCGCTGCAGCGCGCCGACGCGATAGGCATAAATGCCGATGTGCTGATACACGGCGGCAGGCAGTGTCTGGTTGGCACTGGCGCGGTGATACGGAATCGGAGCGCGGCTGAAATACAAGGCATGGCCGGCGCGATCGCACACCACCTTGACGTTGTTCGGATCATGGAATGCGGCCACATCGGCAATGGCGCTGCAGGCGGTGGCAAGCGCGGCCGTGTCGGACTCGGCCACGGCCGCCGCCACCTGGTCGATCAGCCGTGCCGGCATGAGCGGTTCATCACCCTGCACGTTGACCACGATCGTGTCGTCCGGCCAACCCAGATCGGCTGCCGCCTGGGCGATGCGATCGGTGCCGCAGCTGTGATCGGCGCGGGTCATGGCCGCCTGCACACCAGCGGCAGTCGCCACGGCGGCGAGCTCCGCGTCGTCGGTGGCGACCACGACCTGGTCTGCCCTGCTCGCCCTGGCCCGTGCACAGACATGGGCCAGCAACGGGCGCCCGGCCAGCTCGCGCAGCAGCTTGTCCGGCAGGCGGGTGCTGGCGCGGCGCGCGGGAATGACTACCTTGAACGTCATGGCTTACTCCTGTGTGGGTGCCGCCTGTTGCACGCAGGCCTCCAGCAGCGCGGTCAGGCGCTCGTCGCTGGCCGGCTCGAGGCGCACGCTGACCGGCACGAACCAGTGCCGTTGATCAGCCCAGGCGCGGCACTTGACGGCATCTTTCTCGGTCATGAGCACCGGCCTGTCATCGGCAAAACGGATGTCTTCGGCAACAAAGGCATGATGGTCGGCCAACGGATGTTCGATCAACTCCAGCCCGTGCGCGCGCAGCATGGCAAAAAAGCGCTGCGGCGCCGCGATGCCGGCGACTGCATGCACCATTTGGCCGGCAAAATCGGCCAGGGCGCGTGCCTGCCCGGTGCCCGTTTGCAGCGGCTGCGCCTTGTCCGGATGCAAAGAGAAATCACCCGCCGGACCCTGCACGAGTTGGAGATCGCTCGCGCGCGCCCGCCGCCGCGGTTCGCGCAGCGGCCCCGCCGGCAGCAGCCAGCCGTTGCCGTAGCCGCGGCGGCCATCGACGACGGCGATTTCCGCGTCGCGACCAAGCGCGTAATGCTGCAGGCCATCATCGGCAATAATGATATCCACCGCGAAGCGCTGCACCAGCAGGCGGGCGCCGCGCGGGCGCTGCGGATCGACCACAACCACGGCATGATCGCGCGCCGCCAGCAGCACCGGCTCGTCACCGGCCAGCGCCGGATCGGTGCCGGCTTCGACGTGCAGCGGATAAGCCGGCGCGCGCCCGCCATAGCCGCGCGAGATGATGCCGACCTTGAGGCCGCGCGCGTGCAGGCGGGCAGCAATCATGGCCGTGAGCGGCGTCTTGCCGCTGCCGCCGACGGTGATGTTGCCGACCACGATCACCGGCACCGGCAGGTGTTCACTACGCAACCAGCCGCGCCGGTAAGCCAGCCGGCGCAGCACGATCGCCGCACCGTAAAGCAGGCTCAACGGCGCCAGCAGCAGCGACCAGCCGCAGCGGCGGTACCAGCTGCGCTCCAGTGCGCTGTTCAAGCCCTGGGTTCCGCAAACTGGATGTCGTGCAGGTCGCGATAATGGCCATTGCGGGCCATGAGTTGCTCGTGCGTGCCCTGTTCGACCAAGGCGCCATCATGCAACACGACGATGCGATCGGCGTGCTGAATGGTGGACAGGCGGTGCGCAATCACCAGTGTGGTGCGGTCGCGCATGAGATTTTCCAGCCCCTGCTGGATGGCGCGCTCGGACTCCGTATCCAGTGCCGAGGTGGCCTCGTCGAGAATCAGGATGGGCGCATTCTTGAGTAGGGCGCGGGCAATGGCGAGGCGCTGGCGCTGGCCGCCGGAGAGAATGATCCCATTTTGGCCGACCTCGGTGTCGAAGCCATCCGCGAGTGCACGGATAAACTCGGCCGCATGCGCCCGCTCCGCCGCATCCTCGATGGCGGCGCGATCGGCGCTGCCGAGGCTACCGTAAGCGATATTGCGCGCCACGGTGTCATTGAACAGCACCACGTTCTGCTCCACCAGACTGATCTGGTTGCGCAAATCCGCCAGTGGATAGGCCGTGACGGGATGCCCGTCGAGGTGCAGGCTGCCGTGCTCGATTTCGTAAAAACGCGGCAACAGCGACAGCAGCGTGGATTTGCCGCTGCCGGAGCGCCCGACAAAGGCAACCGTTTCGCCAGGCTGGATCTCGACGTTGATGTCGCACAGCACTGCATGCTGCGTACCCGGATAACTGAAATACAGGTGCTTAATCTCGATGTGGCCCTGGGCGCGCTGCAATGGCCGGGTGCCAGCATCCGGCTCGCCGGGCAGGTCGAGAAAGGCAAAAATCTCGTCGGCGGCGGCCATGCCGGCCTGGATCTGGGCGTTGACCTGAGTAAGGCGCTTGATCGGGCCCATCATGCCCATCATGGCGCCGAAGAATGCAGCCAGCTCGCCCGGTGTCATCAGGTTGTTGCCACTGTCGTTCAGCACCAGGGCAACAATGCCGGCCACCGCGAGCGCGGCAATGATCTGGATGATGGGCACGCTGGCAGCCTGGGTGGCCTCCTTGCGCATCGACATGCGCCGATTGCGCTCGTTGGCGCGGTGGAAATTCTCCGTTTCACGCGCCTTGCCGCCGAATATCTTGACCACCCGCTGACCGGTCAGCACCTCTTCGCTGATGCTGGTGATGTCGCCCATCGAGTGTTGGATGCGGGCGCTGTAACGGCGAAAGCGCCGCGAGATATGCGACGTCAGCCAAGCAATGATCGGCCCTGCGATCAGGGTAATCAGCGTCAACGACCAGTTCAGGTACAGCATGAGTCCAAGAAAGCCGAGCACGCGCACGCCATCCTGCATGACTGTGGTCAATGCGCTGGTGGCGGCACTGGAAATCTGTTCGGTGTAATAAGTCAGCTTGGCGGTGGTCTTGCCAGTGGAGTTTCGGTCGAAGAACGTGTTCGGCAGCTGCAGGTAGCGGGCGAAAATGTCGCCGCGCACGTCGAACACGACCGCCTTCGCCACCCAGGCCATGCCGTAGCGGGATAGAAAACCGCCCAGCCCGCGAATGATGAACAAGACCAGCAGGAAAATCGGGATCCAGGTGATCAGAAACGGATCGCGCTCGACGATGCTGCCATCCAGCAACGGCTTGACCAGGTAAACCAGCATGACATCGCTGCCGGCATAGGACACCATGCCGACAATCGCCAGCGCCAACCAGTGCTTGTAGCGCCAGGTATAGCGCAGCAGGCGCGGATAAATGCGCTGCATCGAAGCGATGATGGATTCCCCGCGATCCTGCACCACGCTCAGCTCCCCTCCTCTAGCACGGCGATGTCAACCGTGGTGAATTCCCGGCTGGCGGCAGCATCCAGCACGCGCACGACAGCGCCATGCGTGGCCTTGCGATCGGCTCGCAGGAGCAGCACGTGCTCGGCATGGCGCTGCTGCCAGGCGGCCATGGCCGCGGCCAGATCAGCCGCGGCAATCGGCTCATCAGCGATGTGGTACTGATTCTTGGCATCGACCACGACCTCGAGGAAGGCCGGCGCCGCGTCCTGCTCCGCCGAAGCCGCTTGCGGCAAAGCCAGCGACAGGCTTGATTCAGCGACAAACTGGGTCGAAACCATGAAAAAGATCAACAGCAGAAACACGACGTCAATCAACGGCGTCAGGTTGATTGGCGGTTCTTCCGGCTGGCGTCGGGCGATGCGCATCAGCCACCCACCTTCTTGGCACGTACCTGGGCATCCAGCAGCTTCGCGGTATAGGTTTCGATGCCGAGCAGCAACTCGTCGACACGCCGCTGGAACAGGCGATAGGCAATCAGCGCCGGAATGGCGACGCACAAACCGGCGGCGGTGGTCAGGAGTGCCTGCGAAATACCGCCGGCAAGTGCCTGCGGATTGCCGGCGCCATGCAGGGTCATGGCGGTGAACACCTGAATCATGCCGGCTACCGTGCCGAGCAGTCCCAACAAGGGCGAAATGGCGGCGATCGTGCCCAGCGTACTGAGATAACGCTCCAGGTCATGCGCCACGCGGCGGCCGGCCTCTTCGACTCGCTCGCGGCGCACATTTTCGTTGGCATCGCGAAAAGCCAGGGCCACCGCCCACACCTGGCCCAGCGGGCTGTGGCCGCGCAACTGGCCGATGTCCAGCCAGTACGGCGGCTCGCTTGCGGCAAAGGCCGGCAGCTGGCCGGTCAGGCTGCGCGGTAATACGTATGACCGGCGCAGCACCCACAGCCGTTCCAGAATAATCGCCAAGGCCAATAGTGAACACAATATGATGGGCAGCATCAGCCAGCCGCCCGCTTTGAGTAAGTCCATCATGTGGATCGTGGAATTTGCCTGCCAATAGGGTACGAAAAGCGCTATATTACTTGCTGGCGGCAAGAGCCCGCCACCACGGCCACGCTAGTTCGGGTCGGGAATCTGCCACAGCCGCGGCCGCAGCACCCGCCAGCGCTGCACGACAATCGGCGCCTGTGGCCAGACGGGCGCGATCAGCGCGCCACTGTCTGCGGTGGCAAATACTTGTGCGCCCTGCTCCCGGTAGCGCGCCACCACCTCTGCTGCCGGAAAATCCCAGCGATTATGCCAACCGCTGGGGATCAACGCATAAGCCGGCGCCGTGGCAGCCACGAACGCGGCGGTCGATGACGTGGCGCTGCCGTGATGCGGCACCACCACGATATCCGCAGCCAGCGCCGTGGCCGCACGCTGCACCAGCGCCTGTTCCACCTCGCGTTCGATGTCGCCCGCAAGCAGCGTCACCCCGCCCGGCCCGCTGACGCGCAGCACACAGGAGCCGTTGTTCTCGCTCAGGTCGGGATTGGGCTCGAGCGGATGCAGGATCTCGAAATCGACGCCATCCCAGTGCCAACTCTGGCCACTCTGACACGGTCGTGTTCCGCCGGCGCCGGAATAATGCCGCACCGGCACGAGTTGCTGCAGGGCCGCCGCGCCGCCGATGTGGTCATTGTGGCCGTGGCTGACAAGCAGTCGATCCACGGTCTTGAGTCGTGCCTGGCGCAAGTAAGGCACGACAATGGCGCTGCCGGCGTTGAAACCAGTGCGATACGCAGGACCGGTGTCATAAACCAGCACATGATTGCGCGTTTGTACAACAGCAGCCAGCCCTTGACCAACATCCAGCACAACAAGCTGATAGCCACCAGCGGGAATCGTCTGTCCGGGTGGGCGCCAGCTGAGCAGCAGCGGCAACAGCAATATTGCCCCGAGCCAGCGCCCGGGCAACCCGCGCGGCGCAAACAGCAGCGCAACACCCAGCAATGCGAGCGCCACCGCCAACAGCCCGGGAGCGGATTGGGCAATGGCCGCCAGCGGCCAGGCAGCCATGTGCGCCAGCAGCGACCAGCCGGCGGCCAGGACATCGGCGCCATACTGCAACAGCGGCGTGCCCAACGCCGGCCACAGCAGCAGCAACAGCACGCTGAGCAGCAGCAGTGGCAGAAACAGACCAGCCAACGGCAGGATCAGCGCATTGACCAGCGGCGACACCAGCGAAGCCTGGCTGAAAAGGTACAAGGTCAACGGCGCCAGCCCGAGGGCGAGGCCGAATTGCAGCCATAAAAACAGACTGCGCCTGCCGCGCGGGCGCACGCGCACCAGATACACGATCCAGGCAACGGCACCAAACGACAGCCAGAACCCCGGCGCGAGCACGGCCACCGGATGCCAGAGCACGACCACAAGCGCCGCCAACGCAAGAATACGGGAAAAACTGATCGTGCGCGTGTACAGCAGCGCCGCCAGCGCCACCGCCAGCATGACCAGCGCGCGCAGGGTCGGCAGCGCCAGCCCCGCCAGCATGGCATAGGCACCGGCGCCGATGAGTGCCGCCAGCGCCGCCAATGGCAGCGCCGGCACGGGCCTCGGCAGGCGCAACAGCAGCCAGCGGCCGATGAACAACAGCCAGCCGGCGACAAGACCGATGTGCCAGCCGGAAATGGCGACGATATGGGAAGTGCCGGTATGGCGGAAGACCTGCCACTGCGCGTCGCTGATGCGCATGGTGACGCCAACCGTCAGCGCCTCGATGATGCCGCGCATGGGATGCGCATCAAGCGCTGTGGCGATGGCGGCGACAACGCGCTCGCGCAGCCGCCCGATGGGCATGGCGCGGGTCGCGGCGCAGGCGCGGGCAGCCTTGATGTAGCCGGTCGCGCCAATGCCCTGGCGCCAGAGCCAGGCCTCGTAATCGAAGCCGCCGGGGTTGGCCGAGCCATGCGGCGCGGAGAGTTTGACCTGCAACTCGTAGCAATCACCCAGGTGCAATTCCGGCGCATCGCCATACCACGACAAGCGCAGGTGCTGCGGCGCCGTGTCGCTGGCAAAGGCAAAGCGCGTGCGATAGGCCGACACTTCCGGCAGACCGGACACATGACCATGCAGCCAGCGGATTTCGCCATGTGCTGCAGCCGGCAGGCGCTGCGCCATCTGCTGCTCGGCAAGAAATGTGGTCCAGGCGGCGCTGAGCGCGAGGGCGACGACCAGGGTACGACCGGGAAAGCGCAACAGGCACACGGCCAGCACCGGCACGAACCATGCCAGCGGCAATAACTGCGGCAACGCATAAACCAGACAGGCGCCGGCGATGACAGCCAGCGCAATGACGCGCAGATCGCTCCCCAGACGGGCTACGTCAGCACCTCGTCTGCAGCGGCCGTCAAGTGTCCCTGCTCCAGCAGCCAGACCTGATCCATGCGCCGTGCCAGCTCGCGATCATGCGTGACCATGACCAGGCTGGTGGCGAGCGCAGCATTGAGCTCCAGCATCAGATCAAACACACTCATCGCGGTCTTGTGATCAAGGTTGCCGGTCGGCTCGTCGGCGAGGATGCAGGCCGGCTGCGTCACCAATGCCCGCGCCACGGCGGCGCGCTGGCGTTCGCCGCCGGACAATTCGGTGGGCTTGTGTTCGGTGCGTTCGCCAAGACCGACCTTGTCGAGCAATTCGCGCGCCGCCTGGAACGCGGTGCTGTTGGAACCACGGCGCATCAGCAACGGCATGGCGACGTTCTGCAGCGTGGTGAACTCCGGCAGCAGGTGATGGAACTGGTAGACGAAGCCAAGCGAGCGATTGCGCACGCGCCCGCGCGCGGCATTGGACAGACGAGTCATGTCCTGTCCCTGGATAAACACGCGTCCGCGGCTGGGCATGTCGAGGCCGCCGAGCACATGCAGCAGCGTCGACTTGCCGGAGCCGGAGGCGCCGACAATGGCAATGCGATCACCAGGATTTACGGTCAGGGTGATGCCGTCCAGCACGGTGATTGGCTTTTGCACCTCGGTAAAGGTCTTGCTCAAGTCGGTGCAGGCAAGCACTGGCGTGGTCTCAGTCATAGCGCAGTGCCTCCGCTGGCTGCACCCGGGCTGCGCGCCAGGCCGGATACAACGTCGACAGGAAACTCAGCCCCAGCGCCATGACGGTGATGCGCACGATGTCACTGCGGTGCAACTCCCCCACCAGCTGGCTGATGTAGTACACGTCCGCCGACAGCAAATCGGTATGCAGCAGGCGCTCGAGAATCGGGAAAATGGTCTCGATGTTGATCGACAGCAATACACCGAGTATGACGCCGATCAAAGTGCCGAAAACGCCGATCAGGCTGCCCTGCACCATGAATATGGCCATGATCGAACGCGGCGTCATGCCCAGCGTGCGCAAAATGGCGATGTCACCCTGCTTGTCGGTGACCACCATGACCAGGGTGGAGACGATATTGAAGGCAGCAACCGCGATGATCAGGCTCAAGATGATGAACATGACGGTTTTCTCGGTGGCGATCGCATGGAAGAAGTTGGCATGCTGGCGGGTCCAGTCGGTCACATACAAAGAAGGCTGCACCTGCAATGACAATTGTCGCGCCACCTGCGGGGCCGCAAACATGTTTTCGAGCTGCAGGCGCATGCCGGTAATGTGATCATCCAGACGGTACAGCGCCTGCGCATCCGCCAGGCTCATGAGGACCAGCCCACTGTCGTATTCATACATGCCGACTTCAAAAATGCCCACCACGGTGAAACGACGAAAGCGCGGCACCACGCCGGCGGGCGTAACGCTCGCGGTTGGAATCATCAGATCAACCTCGTCGCCCACCCCGATGCCGAGATCGAACGCCAGGCCCGAGCCGATCACGAGGCCGTATTTACCCGGCTGCAGCGCTTCGAAAGAGCCGGCAACCATGCTGTCACCGACCACGGAGACTGTTTTCTCTTCCTGCGGCACAACGCCGCGCAGCATCACGCCGCTCATGCGCGAACCGGCGCGCACCATGGCCTGACCGCTGACATAAGGTGCCGAGCCGGTAACGCCGGACACGCGCGCATCGATCTGCTGCTGCAGCGACTGCCAGTCGGCGAGTCTGTTGTCCGGCGAGATGATCTCGACATGCGAAGCCATGCCGAGAATGCGCTCCCGCAGTTCGGATTCGAAGCCATTCATCACCGACAGCACCGTAATCAACAGCATTACCGCCAGCGCGATGCCGCCCATCGATATCGATGAGATAAAGGATATAAAATGGTTACGCCGCTTGGCTCGGGTATATTTAAGCCCGATATAGAGTTCGAGAGGTCTGATCATGGGCAGGCATTAAACCACAGCTCAGCGCATGACGGTAATAATGGAGTGCCGGAATCCGGCCACGGGGGAACATGAATATGAGCATAGAGACACGCAAACTTTTTTTGATTCGGCTAGCACTGGCGGCCTTGGCCACTGGCGCGCTGTTGCAGCAGCCGGCCACGGCTACAGAGCATGCGACTACGAAGATGCACAGCAAGGGCACCGTGTTGCAAATGCGGCGCGAGCACACCGGGCCGTCGCGCGCCATGCTGCGCCTGCCGCGCCGCGGCACCAGCATGCAGCAGGTATTGGCCCGGCATGGCGAGCCGCAGACCCGGCATGCGGCGATCGGCGAGCCGCCGATCACGCGCTGGGACTATGCCAAGTACTCGCTGTACTTCGAGCGCAATCTGTTATTGCATGCTGTTGTGCCGGGCGACCCGGTGCCGCTGCAGCACAAGGAGCAATTGAGCGCAGGGCACGACTGAGCGCAGCTGGCTTGAGCGCATTTGCGCCTGAACCGGGGGCGTGATTTATGCCATAATTCGCGCCCTCGATGGTTGCCTCGCGCTACAATCCACTTTCCCCGCCACAGGCCACGGCAGGCGCCCGCAAGGCATGGCAGAATCTGCCCGGCTGCGCCCCGGCCATGGCGCTGGCGGCGTTGGCAGCGCGGGAAAAACGTCTCGTCGTCGCTTTGGTCGCGGATGAAAACCAGGCCTTTCGGCTGCATGACGAACTGCGTTTTTTTGCCGCAGAAGACACGCCAGTGCTGCACTTTCCCGATTGGGAAACACTGCCTTACGACGTCTTTTCTCCGCACAGCGACATCATCTCGCAACGGCTGGCGCTGCTCGCCGGCCTGCCCCGCCGCCAGCGCGGGCTGCTGATCGTCGCCGCCGATACGCTGTTGCAGCCACTGCCGCCCACGTCTTTCGTCGCCGCGCGCACGCTGGTGTTGAATGCCGGCGATCAGCTGGACCCGATCGCCTTTCGCGCGCAGCTGGAAAGCGCCGGCTATGCCTCCGTGTCGGAAGTGCGCACACATGGCGAGTTCGCCCTGCGCGGCGCGGTGCTGGACCTGTTCCCGATGGGCGCCGACACCCCTTATCGGCTGGATTTGTTCGACGACGAAATCGACACCATCCGCGGTTTCGATCCCGAGACCCAGCGCTCCACCGGCAAGCTGGATGCAATCCGCCTGTTGCCGGCGCGCGAGTTTCCGCTCGACGAGGCAGCCATCAAGGCCTTTCGCCAGCGCTACCGACAGTATTTCGCCGGTGATCCGTCCGCCAGCCTGATTTATCGCGATGTCAGCCGCGGCGTGCCGCCGGGCGGCATCGAGTCTTATCTGCCGCTGTTCTTCGATGGCACCGCGCACTTGTTCGACTACCTGCCCGAGCAGGCGCTGGTGGCCGAGCTCGGCGCGGTGGCGCAGTCGCTGGACACGGCCTGGCGCGAAATCGAAGCCCGTTACGAGCAGCGCAGCGTCAATCCCGAACGGCCGCTGCTGGCGCCGGAGGATGCATTCGTCGCCCGCGCCGCGCTGCAAGACGAACTGGCCCAGCGCAGCGCGCTTGTCTGCCATGCGAATGATGAGGACGCCAAGCAGGATACGGCCGTACAGTTCGCCTGCGCCGCCCTGCCCGCGTTTGCCGGCAGCACCGAGGCCGCCGTCGGCGCGTCACTGCGCAGCTTCTTCGACGGCTTCGACGGCCGTATTCTGATTACCGGCGCCTCGGCCGGGCGCCGCGAGGCTCTGCGCGACTGGCTCACCGGCCTTGGGCTGGCACCGGCACGCAGCGCAGGCTGGGCCGATTTCCGGCAGCACAACAAGGCCATTGCGGTGACCAGCGCGCGCCTGGAGACCGGCGTGCTGCTGCCGGGTGCGGGCCTCGCGGTAATCACCGAAAGCCAGCTCACCGGCAGCCGCCCGCCGACGCGCAAGCGCAGCCGCCGCCCGGTGCGCGATCCGGAAACCGCGCTGCGTGAGCTCACCGATCTCGCGCTTGGCTCGCCGGTCGTGCATCAGGACAACGGTGTCGGGCGTTATCGCGGCCTGCAGCGGCTGTCCGCCGGCGGCGTGGAAAACGAATTCGTCACCCTCGAGTATGCCGGCGGCGACCTGCTGTATGTGCCGGTCACGTCGCTGCATCTGGTGCATCGCTTCACCGGCGCCGATGCCGACACCGCACCGCTGCACAAGCTCGGCAACGAACGCTGGGCGAAGGCGCGCAAGAGAGCGGCCAAACGCGCCGCCGACGTGGCCGCCGAGCTGCTGGAAATACGCGCCCGCCGGCATGCTCAAAAAGGGCTTTCGCTGACGGTTGAGGATGCCGCCTACCGGCGCTTCACCGAAGGTTTCCCGTTCACGGAAACGCCGGATCAGGCGCGCGCGATCGACGATGTGCTGGCCGACCTGGCCGCGACAACGCCCATGGATCGCGTCGTCTGCGGCGACGTCGGCTTCGGCAAGACCGAGGTCGCGCTGCGCTCGGCCTTCGTCGCCGCCATGGCCGGCTATCAGGTGTGCATGCTGGTGCCGACCACCCTGCTCGCGCAGCAGCATTACCAGAGCTTCGCCGATCGCTTTGCCGATTGGCCGATCAAGGTCGGCGTGCTGTCGCGCATGCGCACCGGCAAGCAGCGCGAGCAGTTGCTGGCCGGCATGGCCGACGGCGATCTGGATATCGTCATCGGCACCCACCGCCTGCTGCAAAAGGATATCCGCTTCCAGCAGCTCGGCTTGTTGATCGTCGACGAGGAACACCGTTTCGGCGTGCGCCACAAGGAGCGCATCATGAACCTGCGCGCGCAGGTCGATCTGCTCACGCTCACCGCCACGCCGATCCCGCGCACGCTCAACATGAGCCTGTCCGGGCTGCGCGACCTGTCCATCATCGCCACACCACCGGAATCGCGCCTCGCCATCCAGACGTTTGTCACGCAAAGCGACACGGCGTTGATTCAGGAAGCCTGCCGGCGCGAGCTGCGTCGCGGCGGCCAGGTGTATTACGTGCACAACCGCGTGCGCGACATCAAGGCCAAGGCGCGCGAGCTGGCGGCCATCATGCCCGAGGCCAACATCCGCATCGCCCACGGGCAAATGCACGAGCGCGAGCTGGAGGAAGTCATGCTCGACTTCTACCATCGTCGCTTCGACATCCTGCTGTGCACCACGATCATCGAATCGGGCATCGACGTGCCCAGCGCCAACACCATCATCATCGACCGCGCCGACACGTTTGGCCTGGCGCAGTTGCACCAGCTGCGCGGGCGTGTCGGGCGCTCGCACCACCGCGCGTTCGCCTACATGCTGACGCCGCCCAAGGCGGTCATGACCGCGGATGCGAACAAGCGCATCGATGCGCTGCAGGCCATGCACGACCTCGGCGCCGGCTTCACGCTGGCGACGCATGACCTGGAAATCCGCGGCGCCGGCGAGTTGCTGGGCGAAGGTCAGAGTGGCCAGATTCAGGAAATCGGCTTCGACCTGTACCGGCAAATGCTCGAGCGCGCAGTCGCCGCCTACAAGCGCGGCGAAATCGCTCAACCCGATACAGAGCTGGCCGCCGCCACCGAGGTGGAGCTCGGCAGCACCGCCTTGCTGCCGGATGACTATATCCCGGACGTGCACATGCGCCTGGTGCTGTACAAGCGCATCAGCACCGCCGCCAACGAGCACGAATTGCGCGAGCTGAAGGTGGAGCTGATCGACCGCTTCGGCCTGCTGCCTCAAGCCACGGAAACCCTGTTCGCCGTGACCGCGCTGAAAATCGCCGCCCATGCGCTCGGCATCGAGAAGATAGAGGCCGGCCTCGACGTCGGGCGGCTGCATTTTGCCCGCCAGAATCGCATCGATCCGGCGCAACTCATCGCTCTGATCCAGTCCGACAGCCAGGCTTATCGCCTGGAAGGCGACGCCCGCCTGCTGTTCTGGCGCGACATGCCGGAAATCGCGCAGCGGGTGGCAGCCGTGCAGGCCCTGCTCGACAAGCTCGGTGCGCATAAGGATAAAAAACCGGCCGTAACCGAACTGGCCGGTTAAAAGATACGCATCTGCCTCTCGCCGAGTGCTCCAGAGCCGATCCCAGGCTTCACGGCAGCTTCGGAAAACATCCTCGCGGAACAGCGAAATCGGCCAAGAATACCGGTTGCAATGTTATTATGGAATGGTTCCGACAGCTCATTCTTGGAGTATGCTCCACAGATCGGAGGCCACATCATGAAGGACGAACCAGCCGACGTACAACGCCTCCACCACTACGATGCGGACAACAAGGAATATCCGCTTGCAATCATCACGGATGAGGACAAATCATCGCAAATTGAACTCGATGACGGCCGGCTCGCATGGCAATCCACCATCCGCTACGATCGTCTGCTGCGGCAAATGGACGCGGACATGGACCGTGCCAGCTATCGACTTGAGGAGATACCGGCGTCGGAAGGGGGACAG
>Ga0079226_10002139_pt1 | contig 15191 bp, 13 predicted proteins | sample Poulit2014_FD_76345 | JGI IMG/M metagenome (GOLD analysis project Ga0079226, IMG submission 76345) | Agricultural soil microbial communities from Georgia to study Nitrogen management - Poultry litter 2014 | ecosystem: Environmental > Terrestrial > Soil > Agricultural land | place: USA: Georgia... | reverse complement strand
GGTTCGTCCAACGATGGCTCATCCAACGGTTCGTCCAATGGTGGCTCTAGCAACGGAGACGATGGTGATGAACCGACTGTACCTAGTGGTGATGAGATATTTGAAGCTATCGAGTTGCCTGACTTCTTGACAGTCACAAAGGACGGCCTTGTCGTAGGCGATACTACGGGTGTTAAGCCTGGTACTTATCGTATTGTCGGTCATATTATCGGACCCGATGGTGAGACGGTCGACACGGTCGAGTTCTCATTCCGTGTTGGTGACGATAGCGGTGAAGGCGACGGAAACAACGGCGGTTCCGGTGACGACAATGGCTCCGATGGCGACGGTGGTAATGGTTCCGGTGACGACAATGGCTCCGATGGCGACGGTGGTAATGGTTCCGGTGACGACAATGGCTCCGATGGCGACGGTGGTAATGGTTCCGGTGACGACAATGGCTCCGACGGCGGTGACGAAGACGAAGACGAAGACGGCGGTTCGGTAACGGGCGACGTTAAGTACTCCGATGTGACCCTAAAGGCGGGTGAGTCTAAGACTGTCAAGCCAGAGGGTAATACTGAAGATTATGTCTTCATGTCGAATGTGTCACGTGATGTCGACTGGGTTGATGTTTCCCCTGATGGAACCGTCGAGCTAACCCCAGGTACGGGTGTATCTGCGGGTGATGTTGGTATCTCGGTGTCGTATATCGAGCGCAGCAAGGTTGGCGACTTGTTGGCTTCTGGTGATAAGAGCAATCCTGATTTGAAGACCACTGAGTTCACTGCCCATGTTGAGCGTGATACGTCCAACGCTGATTCTTCTGAGTCAACGGGTGGTAATTCCAACAGTGGCGGCGGTTCAACGACTGGCTCGACTAATGATGGCGACCAGAACCGTGTCGACTCTGGTTATGGTGACGAGTCCGGTGGTATGGGCGCAACTGTAGACTCGACGAACGGCGGTGATGGTGTCAACGCGGGTACGTCTGGTGGTGAAGCCATCGATGATCGCACACAACCTGTACAGAATTCCGCTGAGGAACCTCTTCCTGTGACGGGTCTCTCGGCTCAATCTCTTGCTCAGATGTCTATTGCTGCACTTGCGATGATTGCACTCGCGGGCACCGTTTTGGTTCAAAATTACCGACGTGAACGAATGAAGTAGCACCTTATGGTGATTGCTACCATATAGCAAAAGAGCCCCAGTTTGATTCTGGGGCTCTTTTCTTGTATCTATAGGTGTTTCAACACATGTTGGATACGAAAGGCTCTGTGGGGAGCAGAGTGATTATTCCACAGGCTCGTCGACTGAGTATGACAAGTCTTTTCGGCCAATGAGTGACTTGGACCCGAGCTCCATTGATTGGTGAAGCTGCAGAATAATCGACTCGTCATGAGAGTGTAAACGTACAAACTTCTCGAATTCCTGAACACTCAGGTGCCGAATATTCCTTAATGCACGGAATACTTCATCTCTATCGCCACTCGCGATGCGCTCAGCGTACTGCTCTTCATCCCAGTTACCTTCTACCAATAAATAATCATAGATTCCACCGGGTGCATAACGCATGGTCTCAGTGTCGGTTGCGTGAATGAGACGCTCGTTGTTGTCATTTACGATAACAAAGCCTTGATTTTCGACGTCGTGAACGAGTGGGTAAGTCTCAATATTGTACGTTACCTCATTTCGGCCCGTGACACTAATGTGCTGGTAGTCACCGTTGATCACGTTCGCAGGGTCAATTGCTTTTGCGACTTCTGGTGCACGGTTGTGAAGATGTTCAAGACAACTCTGGTTTACGAACAGCCGCTTCTGAACGATCGCGGGTCGCTTTTTCAAAAGCTGTTTTAGGGCACTCGGGTTCAGATGATCACCGTGACGGTGAGTGATGAAGATTGCACTACACGTATGTAGCGCGTCCTTGAGGGTACGGTAACCCAACCCAACATCGATAATAATTTCATCATCGATGAGAATACAGTTACCTGAACTACCTGTTCCTAGAACGTCGATTTTATATGCCATGAGTGGTTTCTCCTTTAAGATGCATGTGGGTATATAAAAATAGTCGGTCATATTGTTTCTATGACCGACTATTTCATTGCGAGTTTGTGGTGAGGTTATGCCTTATCGCGCTTGAGAGTAGCGACGATAAAGTACTTATCACTACCGGTGATCTGGTTGACCTTGATTCCGCTGAACTCGAAGCCCTCATTGTTCTTCAGCATCTCGTCGAGATCGACACCCGTGTCATTCTTAAAGTTCTCAACGTACTGCTTACGAGAGTTAATAGACAACTCGTCCAACTTGGCGAGGGAAGCCTCACGGGTCTTTTCATCCATGTCTTCACGTTCGTTGAGAGCGTCACGAAGGCTCGCGACATCCTTAGATTCGTACTTCAAGCTCAAGTAACGGTCGGGCTCGTTCGGGTCTTCGGGCTGAAGAGCTAGCTGGGAGACACGGAATCGCTTGGTCTCACCCTCGATTTCAGCCTCGAATGCGACATCGAAGCGCTTCCAGCGTGGGTTTTCCGCGATCGCCAAAGGAGTCAAGTCCTTACCCGTCAATTCGGACAGAGCACGGTTGTCACGAGGAGTAATGGAGTCGTAGCGAACATATGGGGTGAATGGCCAGAAACGTGCGGCTTCACCATCGGTGTACGCTTCGAATTCGATGTTACCAGCGGTGCCACTGAGAAGAGTCTCGATGTCAGTACCGAAGCGCTCCTTGACAACTTCCTGTGCACGTTCAAGAACTTCCTCACTACGAACGTACTTCTTGGTTGCCTCGTCGAACTTCTTCTGGTGCAGCTTCAGGGTGACAGCTTGACCCGAGTCCTTTTCGGTCGCGAGAATGTTGATTGCGTCGCTCGTTCCGTCGGTGGTAGCGAAGGTCAACTCGAACTTACGCGGTTCGGTGGAGTCGAACTGCTGTTCGGTCTCGGTCTTCTCGATCTTCTTGGTCACGATTGCCATGATAGAATTACCTTTCTATGGTAGATACAGGATTGGCATGTACGAGCATTTTGCTCAATATACTTAGCACCTTTTTGCTGAGTATGGTTTCAATTATACACCACATTCTGTAGATGTACAATCACACGCTGTTGTTTAGACGAAACAGTGCGCTGACAATGGACAATAGAGAAACATTGTCTAGCAACGCCGAGTACGAAGTATTAAGGAACGGGCCATGCGATTGCACGAACAAAATTACCCGTATCTGATTCAGTCATAACACCCGAGTGCAACCCAACGAGCTCGCCCGTGTCTTTCAACCAAACGGGTCCCCCTGAATCACCACGCTGGCTGGCTCGTGACGCGTCTTCGCTAAACGAACCATCGGTGTTAGAGCCAACGATTTTGCCACAATCCACAGTGTCACGTGATTGACCATACGAGCATACTTCTGCGCCGTTCACAGCTTGCCAACCACGAATGACACCGCCTGGGCTGAACGCGTTTGGTTTCATCGTGACTATACTAGTATCGAGGTTCACCACAGCACGATCCCCATCAATACGGTGAGCAGTACCAATCTTCTCACCAGTCATGGAATACATCGATCCACCATCTACGACACAATGACCAGCTGTGTGCATTTGTGCGTTAGCCTCGTCAATAAAGCCGACAGTACAGCGATTTTTTACATTGGGATCGCCGTCTTCACGGTCACCCAGAATAGTGTCACCTTGACCAAGATCAACTGTAGGCACTATGTCAATAATCGAGCTGCTCGAATGAGCTTCAAGAGTCTCACCCGTCTCTCCCTGCGTCACCATCTGCATCGCCGTGGGCATCGCGAGAGCAATAGACATGGCACCCAGTCCTGTCATGGCGACAGGCGCGTATCGATCAAAGAGTGATCGTTTCGGTTTTGTTGTCGACTTTGGCATAAACACACATCCTTATTTGTCGATGAAGAGCCACCACGCATCGTGGTGGCTATAAGCAACATTCTACCTCATCGACGCGTGTATTTATGCGCTATAGATAACCGTCGCGTTCTGTTTTGCACGAGTGATCGCGGTGTAGGGCATGTTGGTACCTGTCATGATGGATCGATCTGACGCGGAAGTAACATACACGACATTATTCCACTCGGAGCCCTGCGACTTGTGAACGGTGAGGGCATAAGCGTATTGTACGTCGACTAAAGGCGCAAGGGGTGGGTTATCAAAGCCGTTCCACACATCGGTGTACGACGACTTGGTGCTCCGTGGTAGCGATGCCTGCGGGTTCCACACAAAGACACCTCGTTCCTCACCGCTCTGCTTCGTGACAACTGCGGGCATGATTGAGCCGGCATCAAGCAGAACCTTGATTTTCGCGAATTCACTAGCGGTATCTGCAGCTCGCTGCTCGAGCACAGCGACACTATTCGTCAGTGCGGAGTGCTCCTTCGCGCCAATAGCTTTCACGGTTAGCAATTCGCTGTTGCGGAACTCATAAATGTGCTCACCGTAAGTATTCTGTGTGCAGACGAGACGATCGCCCTCACACATGTCACCAGACCGGCCTGCCATTTCACGAAGATAACGATTATAAGCCGCGACTGATTTATTACGGAATGTTACGACTGCGTCAGCTTGAGCAAACACTTCACGATTTTCAAGGAGAATATCTTCAGGTGACGACTTATCAGTCTCAATGACATTGTCGTAGTTGTTGCTCAGAACGGATAGTGGTACACCTTCACGGATTTTTTTAGCGAGGTGGGCGATTTTATCTTCAGAGCGCAAGACATCGGTGAGCTCATGAGTTGTAATAGAAAGAGAACATGAGCTGTCTGCACTCATTTTTACGACGTGTTCCCATCGGCCGGTCGTTGGGTTCGACATCAAGTCGCTTTGTGCACCGCCTACTGGCTGGAGCTGACCCGGGTCACCGCAGATAACGAGCTTCGCGTTAAGTGCGTGTGCCGCGAGCATGATGATGTCCATTGTTGTCTCGTCCACCATCGATGCTTCGTCGACAAGAATCACCATCTTATTGTGGTATCCGCGACCGCTTTTATTAACGAGTCGCTGGAGTTTAGCCGCACTCTCACTCGGTGAATCATGAACTTGAGTCATCTCGGTGTCAATGTGTCCAATCTTGCTACCTACGATCGTGCCGCGAAGTGCACTAGCGAGTGCAGGCGTGTCGACAACCACGCTTTGTGCACCTCGCAGTGCCTCACCCGGGGACTCAAGATTCACACGACGTCGATAGAATGTACCCTTTTCAATTGCGGAGACGAACCCCGTGTCATCAACTTTTAGAGATTTGAGAAGGCGCCCGAGATTGCACAAGCCGTCAGGATTGAGATTGAACTGCGGGAGGTCTTCACCGAGCGACAATCGCTTGACAGGGGAAGATGTCACCGATGCACAGGTCTTGATGTGAACACCCTCAACGTCTGCTAGTCGAGATTCAATAACTGATAGCGCGGCTGCGGTCGGCGCGAGGACAATTGTCTCCATGCCTGCTTCACGTAGCTCACGAATGATTTGCGCAGTAGTGACAGTCTTACCCGTGCCCGCGTAACCTTTAATTACGGTGATGTCGCTGTAGTCTTCGTCAAGAAATGGTGTCGCGAGTGCTTGGGCGACGATGTGTGACTGTTCTGGAGTCAACGTTAGATTCGGTTTCTGCATGACCTGCTTCTCCTTTTGAGATATTGCTGCTATGTAAACAAGATCAATAGTATCACATTTGCCGTGAGTATGATACTATGCATACTATGAAGACTAATGACGAGCACCAAGTTCCATACATAGTTTATCGAGACGAAGTTGGCAATATCATTCTACAGCACACGCCTTCACGGATGGTCGAGCGGCTCACGGAACAGCAAACGCGGCTGCTGGCTGATAAATTGCTACACGAACTGTAATCACCTCACGTATACAAAGGAGACACATAATGGTAAGTTACGGCGAGCGCATTGCTCGGCAGAGAGCGCGAACGAAAGCTCAACGAGACGAGGAAGCGGCGCAAAAGGAACAGGCACCTCGTACTCGTCGTGCGCCTTCAACCCCAACAGTCAATCTTTATCCCATGCGCGACGAATCGTACGACGCCATGCCCGGTATCGATTGGAGTAGAGCATCGACAACATCGATTTCTAGTGAGCTCGTGACCCGATTGCTTGATATTGATGAGGCACCATTGGGTCATGTACTGAATATGCCCGCGGGTACGGGCAAGACGGCGGTTGCGGTTAAGACTATTGGTACTCTGCAAGAACAATCAGGTGGTCATCTCCGAGTCGCGCTCATTATCCCACCTGGTATCTTGAAGAAAAACGGCTGGCAAAAGACGATTACATCCTGGAATGAAGCTCATCCAGATAATCAGATCGATCCAGTCATTATCGACACCCCGACACGTTTCACTCGCATGCTTGAGGATAAGCAATCACTCGTACAAGTCGCGAAAGCACTGGGTACCGACCCTCGGCATTCGTTGATTGTGATCGATGAGGTTCACGGGTATAAGTCACCAACGTCTAAGCGGTCCAAGCACCTGCAAAAGCTCAATCACGTTCGACGTTTGGGTCTCACGGCTACTCCACTCTCTACGAACATTCCGATTGAGACGGGCGCTTATTTGATTTTTGGGTCATATTACCGGAATAAGACTCATTACATGGATGCGACTGGTTTGGGACGTCGTGTTGGGTACCGACCGGGTGAGCTACTCGTGTATGATAACAATGGTCGCATCAGTACGGCACTCTGGCCTGAATATAAAGAAGTGTCTCGTCAGCGACGTGAGATGTTCCATGTTCCTGATGTGAAACTTGAACTTGCCGATATGCCGAATGTCGACTCGGAACTCATACAGCTCCCGTATGACGCGGACCTGGAGAGTGATATTTCGTCACTGGGTGACGCTTACAACAAGCGCATGTTTGATAGCGCAACTGATTTTTGTCTCGCGGTAATCGAGCGAATCAATCATGATGAGACACGGTTGGATAAGTTGATCGAACTAGTGAAGAAGCACGATAATGAACAACCTCTTGTCTTTTATCAGCATAGTTCCGTTCGCGATGCGATCATGGCTCGCCTTGACACAGAAGGAATTGGTTACCAAGAGATTTCGGGTCGTACACAGATCGAGGATGTCGATTTTGATGACTCGTCGAAAGTCATGATTATTCAATATCAGGCGGGTTCGGAGGGAATTGAATTGAAGAAGTCGAAAGCGACTGTCTTCTTTGAGAATCAAACATCACCTCTAATTTTGCAACAAACACGTGGACGCAATGTTAGAATGGGATCTACTGGAGACGTTTCTCACTATTATCTGCTTGCTAATACATGGTTTGACGATAAAGTGTTTACACGTGTCGAGCAAAATGAAGAACTGACTCAAGAGATTCTTGAGGAGATCGCACTTGAGGCCGCAGGCGCCGACAAGAAGTAAGTTAACTTGTGCGACTTAACTAACCACATAGGAGGATAATTGTGGAGGTATTAACGCCTGAAGCGTTACGCGACTATGCTCGCAACGAGCGTCGTGTCGTGATTTTCGACCTTGAAACAACCGGGTTGCACGCTGACGCGGACATTATCGAGATTGGTGCGTATGATTACGCAACCGATACGTCATGGAGTGCTCTTGCTAAGCCCCAGCGCTATCGTGCTCGTGACACAGAGAAGATCACGGGTATTAGCGACGACATGGTGGAGCATGCACCCTCACTGGCTGAAGTCCTGGAGGAGTTCGATACGCGATACGACATCCGTGAGACGATATTTGTTGCTCACAACGGTCGGCGGTTCGATGTACCGCGAATCAATAATGCGCTCGAGCGTGAGGGGTTCGGTTCTGAGTTGCGTGTCTCGATGGAGCGTTTCGCCGATTCACTAAATGTCGCTCATCACGTTATCCCCTGGCAAGACATCACTTCTCATAGCCTGACGTCGCTGATCAATCACTACGGTATCACGGGGTCGCAGGAGCACCGAGCGGGAAGCGACTGTGAGTTTAACGCGAAAGTCCTCGATGCTTTGCTCGTTGGAGCGAATGAGAGTGGCCGACCGATTACGGATATTCAGTATATGATTGAATGCAGCCGTTATGCGACTCGACCCACAGGAGCGCAGAAACGCGCACGTGAGATATTGAAAATGGTGAATGGGCTTGAGGACGCGGGTGTAGATGTTGACGATCCGCGTTATCGCTCGGCGAAAGATGTGTACGACAAGATATGTAAGGAGCTGTAAGTTACATGGCGAATATGCTGAAGAATCGGGCGAAAGACCCGACACACGCTGTTTTTGGCGTGACACCTGAGGGTGAAGTATTCGATCGACCTTTATCGTCAGGTCCTCACTGGTTGATTTGTGGTCAGACCGGTTCCGGCAAGTCTGTCTTCGTGAACAACTTGCTGATTTCAGCGATGAGTCACTCACATCCTGATGAGTTGCAAATTACGTGGGTGGACCCGAAGAAAGTTGAGGCGGGCCCGTATGTCGGTCTGCCTTTCTGTCCGATTGACCCCGTGACCAATATGAACGACGCTTACGGTCTGATGGCATTTTATGTTGATGAGATGGAGCGTCGTTATGGCATCATGGAGGAGCACGGGTTCAAACAGGTTGCTGATATGAACGCGTGGATCGATGATAATCCTAAGGATGCAAAAGCAAAAGGGCTAGAGAAGATGCCCTATATGCTGTGTGTCATTGACGAGTACGCTGACTTGCAACAGCAAGCACCTGACACGGAGAAGCTGATCGCTCGTTTGGGCGCTAAAGCGCGTGCTAGTGCCCAACATGTTATCTGTTTGACCCAGCGACCGTCGATTCAGGTGATTTCGGGTTTGTTGAAAGCGAACTTGCCTTCCCGTGTCGCCTTGAAGGTCGCGGACGGCACGAACTCCCAGATTATTATGGACGAGACTGGCGCTGAGAAGCTGCGTGGTTATGGTGACGCGTTCGTGAAAGAAGTGTCTGGTGAGATCACCCGCATGCAGGGACCGTTTATCCCTGATGACCAGTTGCACGCGATTTTTAAGCAATTGCGTGAGAAGTACCCCAAGCCTGAATCTATTGACTATAAGCAACGCGCTGTTGATAGTGGCATGTGTGAGTGGGAGGAGGCGTACGAGGACGACGTTCCGTGGAAGGATCGTCACGTAAAGCCTGTTAAACAGAAGCGTCGTTAAATAGTGACACGCTGCGAAGCACCATGACGAGTAACATTGTCATGGTGCTTTTGTTAGGTATAGGGGACTTTGTGTTATAGTTCCATCTAGACGTGTAGTTCACGCACAACTCAAGATAAGGAGACAACTAATGGCGCAGAGGACTCTGTTCTTTATCCATTCGCACATCGACGTTAACAAGAAGCCGCATCATGTTGCATTCGCGGAGATTAACGCCCTTGCGAATATCATTCGTAACAATCTTCGTCGTTCCGTTGAGCATATTAGTTTCGATCGCTACCGTGATTTCGATGTCACCGCACTCCCGTTTGACCTTGTTGTCTTCGGACCTGGTGAACCTGTCGCTGAGGTCAAAGAGCTTGCGGCTCGAGCGACTGAGTTATTCTATGTGCTTCCCGATCAATCGTGGGATGCGGCGGTCGATTTTGGGCGACAGTATACGCTTATTACTCAGCTGCAAACACTTGATGGGTCTGATTGGCGCGATGAGCTCAACGAGCTGCTCTCTGCCCGTCCTGGGTTATGTTTGAACCCGAGTGATATAACTCAACATCATTACTTTCCGATGGCGGAGATGCCATTTCATGACCATTCGTACATGGAGATGTTTCAATCAGGTTCGTCACGAGAAACACAGCTGCTCGTCGACAGTATGAAACGCCGTGTTGCTCGGTCGGGTTGCCCTGCGGCGTATGCGGGTTCGCTCAAGAAAGACCGTGCGGAGTTAATGGCAAATTACGCGGCGCTGGGTCTCTGTGACCTTTATGGTCGCTATCTACCCGAAGATGTCTTGTCTCACTGGACGAGCGGAATGGGAACTGATCGGAATATTCGTAGCGCAATTCGTGGTTGGTTGTCACCGTTTGATACGTGGCGAGCCTATGAAGCGTACTCGTCTGCGATTCTGTTTAGTGAACGTGAGATGACGCGTTTCAATAGTGATCGTTTGCGTCTATTCGAATATGCACTGGCGGGCGCGACAGTGCAAGTTGTGAGCGACGACCATAAGTTATATAAGCAGGATGTCGCGATGCTTGAGACGTGTCTCCTGGACGATACGACGGGTAAAGCGTCGCTGGATAAATACCATGATTCGCTTGAGATGTCACTGGTTGATCGTTTGCGAGACGTTTTTGGTAAGTAGTGAGTGATAGAATATTCCCCATGAAAGAAAGTACTGTCGTTCGTGATATTTCCCGCCAACTGCGTCACGCTAAAAGGTTCTTTGTGAATAATCATGGCACGATCATGAGCCAAAGCGGTGTTCCTGATTTTATTACAATGGACGAAACGACACGTTTTCTAGCGATTGAAGCTAAGGCTCCTGGCCAAAAGCCAAGGGTGAACCAGATGCGACGCGCACTAGAGATTCTCAAGAGTGGGGGTCGCTATGTTGTCGCGTATGCGGGGTTCGATCTACTCGACCTTGACAAAGAAGTATCGCCAACAACGCAACGGATTATTATTCCAGAAGTAGTTGTTGGCGATACAGAGTTTGAATTAGTCGATAATTTCCCACCGACTATATCAGGCTCGATTGAATACGTACTAGAGTGACGTCATTTGCCCATATCGTTAATAAAGTAATAGATCATCCATACAATTAAGCCTAGCCCGGCAACTGCACCTAACTGTTCAAGAGGGATTGATTGAAACAAGGCTTGTAAGAGGTCACCGATAGACGACAGGAAGCCACCCGTTTCTTCAGCGGGTGGCTGATTCGTTTCAGGTTGAGGTTGTTGCTGGCCTTCTTGAGCAAAAAGAGTAATCATTATTGTGTCACCATTTCAGTATCGTGTAGCGAGTTCGCCCATGTGATAAAGCGACGAGCGCCTTGGCTCTTAACCGATCGTGTATTCTTTTCATCATACATTACGATGGGTTGTTCTTGAGTTTCATGTTTCGTAAATGCGAGAAGCTCCTGTGCATTATCGACCAGTGTCTGATTCATTTTGTCGAGCATGAATGGGGCACCCGCATCACGACGAACACGTACGAATGGCGACAAGTAGTCTAATTTACGAGGATTGTTTGATCGCATGATTTTGTGAATATCATGCAGAGTCGTCACACTCGTGATACGAATCGCATCCGCATCTGTCATACACGCAATGTCGTAGGCACAATCATGCAAACGAGACGCTGTTCGTAGCGCACCGACGAGTTCACTTGTGTCGAGAACAATCTGTGCGTCTGCGTTATGCAGATGAGACTGATCTATCGCTTTTGCGAGTTGTACTTGCAGAGACAGCAGTTCTTGCATGCTAATAACCCCGTGGTGCATCACTCGGCTCAGGTCAAGGTACAATATGGTGTTACCACGAGAAAGGGCACCATTGATGGTCTCAGCCATGACCTGAACAAAGATAGACTTGTCATACTTGATATAACGATCATAACGTTTCGGGCGCAAGTGAGCAATACATTGTTCACCCGCCAGTCCCAAAGGTGCGACACTATTGTCTTCGATAAAGTCACAGTTGAGTGAATCGTCGACACGATTGTTCATTGCTCGTGTCGAGACACTAACGTCACATACTTTCTCGCTCATCGTCCTCATCTTTATATCGCCGTGTGCCTATGCTGCTTCTTTATCCGACGCGGTGTACAACCAGTGAACTAGATCGATCGCGCGCTGCTTCTTAGTTACACGCTTCTTGCCTGTCTTTTTAACAACAACGGTGTCGTCACGAGCGATCAGACCAATGTCCGGGAAGTCGGCGGTTTTCTTCCAACCATCCAGCAGGTTTTCGGACCAACGAACATACGCTTCAAGATCGAGGTCTTCCAGGCTAAACGAATTTAGCTCCTCAACGCTATTTAGAACACGCCCGTAATTCGATGTGTAGTTCGTGAGAGATGATTCCCGCCATACCTTCAGTGGAACGTATTCTGCGTCACGTTTTGCATTCTTAGGCAGTGCAGCGAGGCAAGCAATACCATTCTGCTTCCAGTAATCGTTGAACTCTGCATCATTCGCGAATTCGCCTGGCCACTGGACATTGATCGACTCGGGTTTCTTTTTACCCAACTCCGGGTCGTCGACTTTCCGGCAGAACCGTAGTGTCGAGAAGTCCAATCCTTCAGTTTCTTCCGTCCAGATTAGTCCCATTTCTTCCGCGATTTGAGTTAGTGATTCGTTGTTCGCTCGACGATTCCAGAACTCTTGCACCTCCGCTTTACGCAGCTCAGCGGAGCGCTCCGTCGCCAAGTAAGACCCGACCTCTGGTTTGGTCATGACAACACGGTTAATCTTCTCCTTGCGGACACCGTCAACGGTTAGTCGCATGGAACCTGAACCCACATGAATCTGGTACCATGGTTCAACATTGTCACCATTCGTCTCGTAAATATCCTGAATGTATTGCACGAGTCGTTCACGGTCATAATCTTTTGTTAACCAATCACGGTCCTCGGAGATATAACGAATAACGGCGTGAGCTGCTGCGAGTGGGTACGGGACGTTCTTACCGATAGCGTCATCGGTGTAGGTTGGTTGGACACCATGGCGCAGTCGACCACGTACCTCACGCACACGACCTTCTAGCATTTCGATACGGTTGGATGTGTCGCGGTTGATAAAGCGGTCGACGTATTCGGGTTCTACAGGCATGCCATAGTCGTGGACATACCCCTCTACGACTTTATCGATTTCGTCGTTCGATAGACCGACCATATAAAGACCATCCGTGTTGGTTGCAATAACCAGTCCACCTGCTTGTGTCAATCGTTGACCCAGGCACCAGATGTGCATATTGCCCATCAGGCGCATACTCATCGTTTTGTTGTCGAGAGGGATAAGTGCACGAGGGTTATGTGTGTTACCTGCACCAGTAACTGCGTTCAGAACGACCTTGAGAGCGTCCTGGTCCTGGTCGAGTTTGTAGTCGTCGGGTCCCCACTGTGATTTATCGAAGGGTAGTGCTTCTTTAATACGGAAGCGCTCGCGAATAATATCCGTATACCGGTCAACACCTTCAGCTGTCTTATAGAGCTCCATGCGAGTCGCGAGCTGCGGGTAGAAAGAAGACCAGTCGAGGTGAGCAACGTCATCGAGATCGAGTGTCGGGCTCTCCGAGTCCAGCGCACCCCTATCGGAACGCACCCACTCCTCGATTTGTGACTCGCTCATATTACGTAGACCTGTCATGATCGAGCCGTGTGCACCACCGGTTGACAGACGAACGAAGGAGTCGACTGGTTTGCCATCGCGGTAGTAAGGGCAGTTCATCATCGCGCTACCCGTGATCGGCTGCTTCTTGCTCACCATGAAGTTATCATAGCTGCTTCGGGTGTCTTTACCACGGAAGTAGTCAAAGAACTGGTAGATGAGAGGGTGCATGAAGTCCTCTGTTTCCTTCATGTACTCAAGCAAGTCAACACTTCGCGTTGTGTCGTCTTTCGCTCCTTCGCGGTTATCGGGCACCGGGAAGTCGTACTGAATTGTTTCGCTATCGATTGGGCGGATGCGGCGGGGACCGATCAGAATCGTACCTGACAAGCTCGCCTCAGTGCAGTCACGAGCGAGCGGGCTAATGCGGGAGAGCTTGTCGAAAGGAACACTCTTCGCCGAAGTGTACGGGTACATTTTATTTAGGTTGTCGTGCGCCTGTAGCTTGGAGCGTAGGCGGACGTTTTGACCAATGATTCGTGTACCCAACACGTCGTTACAGTTATAGTACATGAGGTCGAGCACGTCTTGACGATCAATTGTTTTACCCTGCTCGCCGCCGACAAGGTCGTCGATCACGATGTTCATACCGAAGCGAGCCATCTCTTTCTTCAAGCCCGGAGGGAATTTCTGTTCCGCTCCTTCGTCACCGAGCTTAGCGGTACTTGCCCAGTCGATGTGGCCATCTGAGTATAGAGCGATGTTCAGCATGAGGCGATAAGCACTGTCGGTGATGTTACCCCAACCCTTGGTGCCTCGCGCTAGTTCATACGGGAAGCCCCATGGTGACCCTTCATAGTGAATAATAATGTCGGATGCTCGTCGAATATCGGCGGGGCGTACTTTCTTACCCATCCGCTCGATTAGCTCTTTCACAATGATCATGAGAGGCAAGTCGTATCGTGCCGAGTTCCATCCACAGTACTCGACAAAGCCAAAGTTGTATTGGTCGTCTGTGGGTAGTGGTTTACAAGTAATGAAGCGCACAAGCAACTTATATAGATCGAAGATCGATTCCTCGTCACCCGTGTATGCACGAACGATGTGATAGTCTAATTGGCTCGCGTCAGTAATACCCGGGAACGTTTCAAGTGTCTTCTCGCCTTGCATAAAATTAATCGCGACATTACGCAGTTCTTCGTTGGTGATGGTGTCATACGATTCGTCACCAAAGAACACGAGTGTGACAGCTTTGTCGTGCATAAAGACGATTGAGAAGATCGACTCGAGCGACTCAATATCGTACTCACATTTCATTGCATTGTCTTTATACGATAAGTCAATTGCGGCGGTTTGTCGTGCGTTCACGTTGTGCACTCTCCTTAGTTGCTGAGCTGGGTATCTGTGTTTAATAGTATCACATTAAAGAATGACGACACATCGGCATGGTCTTAATGACCTATGCTTATCTGCGTGTGTCTAGTTAACGACCACTCGATCCGAACCGACCGCCATTTCGTTCACCTAGGGCTACGCCGTCTTCGTTATCGAATAGGAACGCGGGAATAATAACTGCTTGTGCGAGACGAGTACCTCGTTCAACAGTGATGGGATAGCTATTGTCATTGGAAACAACCACAGACGTCTCGCCTGTGTAATTATGATCAACAATGGTAGGAATAACCTTCACACGTGAACGAAAGGTACTCGACCTCGTCATGACATGGATAGCTAATCCTTCTGGTACATCGAACTTCACATTCGACGGAATGTACGCGGTGTCATTTGGGTAGATTGTTCGGGTTTCACGAAGTGCGAGGTCAAGGCCCGCGTCACCTTTGTACGAGCGCTGCGGTGCGACCTCAGGGTCGTCTTCGACAAGTGAATACTCCAGCGGACTCGTGAGAGACGTAAGGAATGCTTGTACCTTTGG
>Ga0079226_10002138_pt1 | contig 15193 bp, 15 predicted proteins | sample Poulit2014_FD_76345 | JGI IMG/M metagenome (GOLD analysis project Ga0079226, IMG submission 76345) | Agricultural soil microbial communities from Georgia to study Nitrogen management - Poultry litter 2014 | ecosystem: Environmental > Terrestrial > Soil > Agricultural land | place: USA: Georgia... | reverse complement strand
TCACCACGCCAATAAGCACCTGCGACCGATAACAACTTGAATACTTGAATACGACCGGTTGAAGGAACATGTGGTCCTCGACATAAATCAACAAAATCGCCTTGTTCATAAGCCGTAATTTGTTCATCATCAGGAAGTTCACTAATCAATTCTACTTTGTAAGGATCTTCTGCAAATAATTCTAATGCTTCTTCTTTGCTCAACTCTTTTCGATTGATTGGCAAATTTTCTTTTACAATTTTCATCATTTCTGCTTCAATAGCTGGCAAATCCTCAGCAGCTACTGGATTTTCACCATTATCTGTATCATAATAAAAACCCGAATCAATGGCAGGACCTACACCAAAATGAATATGAGGATATAAACGACGCATAGCATGGGCCATCAAATGAGCCGCTGAATGGCGTAGTAAACCTAACGCTTCTTCATGGTCAGGCGTTATGATTTCGATGGATCCATTTTCATCGATTGAACGATTCAAATCGATCAATTGTTCATTGAATTTTCCTGCCAATGCTTTTTTTGACAAACTTTTTGAAATACTTTCCGCAATTTCTTTTGTGGTAATTCCACTTTGAAACTCTTTTTGGACACCATCTGGAAATGTAATAGTAATCATTATTTTTCCTCCTAATTTTTGATTGATAGAGAACACGACTAAACAAAAAAGCCCCAGTGTCATAACTAGACACTAGGACGAATAAACGTGGTTCCACCTAAATTTCAAACACAACTTGTGTTTCTCATTCGCTGTAACGGAGACGACCGCCTTTGTTCACAAAGGTCTTGAAAGTGGTCCGTTTCAAAGGATACTTTTGGAAAAGTTTCAGCCTAGCATTTCCTCTCTTGTAAAAGTCACTTTGATTGGTTGTCTTTCTCATCAATCAATTATGCATTTATTTAACCACTTTTCAAAAAAATATGCAAGTCTCATGTTTGAATTTTTTACTTTTTGGTAAAAAATGATAGCTGATATGTTTCATTTTTTTAACTTTTTTTCCAAATATTCTTTTAAAACGACCGCTTGATTATGCTTTTCATCTTTTGCTCCATAAACTAAAGTGACATTCTCGTCTTCTTTCACCCATTGTTTTATCTGTTTGACAAACGTTTCAGTCTCTTCTTCTTGATTCAGTTCTTTGATATATTCTTTTTTAAACCAATCAAACTTTTGGGGATCATGGCCAAATTTCTTTCTTAAATCACTTGTTGGAGCAATCGATTTTTCCCAAAGATCGACAGCCAAAGTTTCTTTTTTGACCCCTCTTGGCCACATTCGATCAACTAATACTCGTTTACCATCGGAAGGATCATTTTCTACATAAGCTCTTTTGATTTGTATTTTGCTCACTTTCAAGACCTCCATTTACTTTAGTGTATCATTAATGGTAAACTTTAAACAAATGATTTGAAAGTAGGTATCCTATGGAATATTTATCTATCTACAAACGACTTTTTTCAATTTCTCAAGCATGTCTTCAATATGGACAAGATGACTTTGATAAACAACGGTATCAAGAACTTCGCGAACTTTCGTTACAACTATTAGAAAAACTAGGGAATGAACCCATTGAAGTCATAGAAGAACTATTTAAAAATGAAGTTGGTTATCAAACGCCTAAAGTGGACGTCAGAGCTTGGATCAAAGAAAAAGATAAGATACTATTGGTGGAAGATGCCAAAACCAAAGAATGGTCCTTACCTGGTGGTTATGCTGATATTGGCTTTTCTCCTTTAGAAAATGTAGAAAAAGAAGTGTGGGAAGAGACAGGATTAACGGTGAGAACAAACAAGTTAAAAGCAGTTTTCGATACAAACTTACGTAAAGATATTCCTCAAGCTTTTCAATATTATAAGCTCGTATTTGATTGTGAAATCTTGGAAGGTGCCTTTATCGACAATCTCGAGACTTCCCAAGCTGCTTTCTTTTCTTTGTCTAATTTACCTAAACTTTCTGAAAAAAGAACAACCGAAAAACAATTGCATATACTCTGCAAAGATACTAAAAGCTGCTATTTTGAATAATCCATACTCACTACTTTCATCTTTAAATTTTTATGAAAGTGGATGTGAGAATTTGATGGGATTCATTCCTTGGTTAGTTGTTGTAAACCAGATAGAACTCACCTTTTTTCTGACTTTTAGTGGCCAAAAAAAATTGGAATATTTACTTCAGCAAACGACCGCTCCCATTCGTGTCTTGAAAAATATCAAGCAAAGTAAAGCCAGCCTTTAATTGTCCGCCAATTTACTCTTTTCAATTGTTTCTCGATTTTTATCGATATAAGTTTCCACGAATAATTTCCTCCTAACAAAATAGCACTCAAGCGAACATTGAAGGAAAGCTGAGTGCTATCTTATTACCTATTTTTTTGCATTTCAATACCAAGTTTTAAGGTCTCATCAATTAAAACAGATTGTGCGTCAACAACTGGATAGAAGTGCTTTGGTGCATTTGCTTCCATTAATGACAATTCCGTACAACCTAATAAACACACATCACACTGCTTTTCTACTATCATATAGTGAAGAATCTCCTGGTACAGCTCATGGTTGAAGAACTTTTTTTCTTTGACATCACGATAAATCAAATCCGTTACTTTTTGTTGCCACTTATCAGAAGGAATCAGAACTTCAATTCGCCCGGTATTTTCTAACTCTTGACTATAAATATTTGATTGCACGGTCCCTTCAGTTGCTAATAATCCGACTTTTATTTTTCCTTTTTTCCCTTCATTTTCTTGCAAAATTTCCCTAACAGCTAACTTGGGCATGTGTAAAAGCGGTCGTGTTGTCACTTGGGAAAGCTCTTCATAAAAATAATGAGCGGTATTACAGGTCAACACAAAAAAATCAGGTCCCAGTTTGTCATATTGTTTAATGTCTTCAATTAAAGCTTGACGAGGATCTTCTTGGGATCGTTTTAGGATAAAAGCTGTTCGATCAGGAACTGTCGCATGATTAACAAGTACATAATTTAAATACTCTTGATCCGAATATGCTGGTGTTCGTTGGTTTAAAACGTGGATAAAACTCTCACTTGCCATCGTTCCCATACCGCCTAACACCACAAAAAAATTTTTCATTGGCTTCACTTATTTCTTTTTAAAATATTTTTTGTAACGATCATAATAAGTATAAAACATATGCTGTATAAGTAAAAATCGTTTAAAACTCATATCTTTTTTATAGTTGATTGTCGACCCATAGTCACCTTTTTTGATGAAATTCAATGCTTTTTCCTTATCAGGGCCAGAAACAATGTATTTTTTTAGGATTTTCTTTGGTACGCCAATCCACAACTTATTTCCTTTGGCATATGTCGTTTCTTTAAAAGGCAGTTTCAAAATATAATCTTCCACTAAATATTTAGCTAAATTATACCCACCTAAAGTAACATAAAAACTGCTTCGACCTTGACGCAAATTAATTTCAAACAGCTTGTATTCTCCATCCCGGACATCATACTTCATATCAAAATTAGCAAAGCCAGTATATTGGATTTTCTCTAAAAATTCTTTTATTTGTCGGTAAATTTTTTCGTTATAATCAGGAACAATAGCTACGTAGTTACCGACTGATTGTGGCGTTGGGTCTTCTAATAATGGATGTCCTAAACACATCATTCTCACCTTATGATTTTGGTCAACATAAGCATTTAAAACGCGCATTCTGGAATCATCACCGGGAATAAAGTTTTGGCAAATCATTTCTGAAGTATAGCCAGCTTGATATATCTTTTTCAACACATCATTTACTTCTTCAAGTGAATATAAGATAAAAGCTTTCTTTCTTCCTTCAAATTGAACATCCAAATATTCTACACTATTTGCCGGTTTCAAGGCGACGGGAAGATCAAAGGATAATTCTATTTTTTGTTTTTTTTCAAAAGAATCCTTGGTGATAATCATAGTTTTAGGATAGGGTAATCCATACTTTTCACAAGTTTCATAAAACAAGACTTTGTTAGATAATATTTGTTGCAAATCGTAGTCAACTGTTGGACAAATAAAATCAACCGAAAGTTCCTTTTTATAACGAGCAACCAATTCCGTATAGCCGTCACCACAAGGAACTATTAGTAATTGACGGGGATCGTCTTTATATTTGAATTTTAATTCTCTCATGACTTTTATAAACGTTTCAGGTTCGTCAAAATTCTCGTGGGCAAAGACGTTAACGATCTTACTAAATTTAGTTGCTGATAAAAAAGCAGCACTGTGAGCCTCTGAAACAATTCCATATTCCTCATGAAAAGATCGCGCCATACCATAAACATTAATATCACTACCTAATAATATAGGTAGAAATCGTTCATTTAATTTGCCGTTCACTTTAAAACCACATTCTTTCTCACTTATCTCAGTTTTCTATTTTAGCTTTTATTATATCACATTGCACGTTCATATGTTGATGTAGGAATTTTTTCATCAACAAAATAGACTTTGTACCATACTAAAAACGCATAAATTGTCCATACTTTCCGACGACCATCTACTTCTTGACGAAAATTTTTATCCAAAAGTTCTAAAATCTTTTCTTGGTCAAAAAAGTCAGAAACAAAATCAGCTTCAAAGACCGAACGCACTTCTTTATAAAATTGTTCTTCATGTAACCAATCTTTTATCGGTACAGGAAATCCAAGCTTTTCTCGATCTGCCCATTCATCAGGCAAATGTCGATTTGCGGCCTTACGAAAGGCATATTTTGTATTCTTAGAATTGATTAAATATTTTACTGGAATCGTTTCTGCTACTTCCATTAATCGGACATCTAAAAGTGGTGTGCGAGCTTCTAGAGAATGAGCCATAGTCATTTTGTCAGCTTTTAATAAAATATCTTTGGGCATCCATTGGTGTACATCCAAATATTGCATCTTCTTTACTTCTGGTAAATCAGGAACTTTTTTATATTGTTTTTCAACAATTTCATGGACACTTTCACTTTTTTGATAGGCTGGTTGTAAGTATCCCTTCGCTTCTTCTTCGCCAAAAACAAAGGCCTGACCAATAAAAAATTCTTCTGCTGGTGCTAATGATTCATACAAATGAAGTCTGCCATGAAAATTAGGCATTTTTTTAAAGGTGTGCGCAAGATGATACCGCGATTTTTTAGGCAATTTCTTTAGACCTTGGGCAAACACTCGCACTACTTTTGAATGCGTTTCGAAGCCATAATTTGTATAGCCAGCAAAAAGTTCATCTGCCCCTTCACCAGATAAAACAACCTTTACTTGTTCACTGGCCAATTGAGCCAGAAAATAAAGTGGCACACAGGAAGCATTTGATGAAGGTTCATCCAAGTGATATTGAATTTCAGGAAAAGCATAAAATGCCTCTTCACTAGTCACAAGCTTCGAAAAATTACGTAATCCCAAGCGTTCGGTTAATTTTTTTGCTTCGTGAGATTCATTATAAGTCTTATCTCCAAAGCCAATGGAAAAGGTATAATTAGGACGACTGATAGCTGTAACTAAGCTAGAATCAACACCACTTGACAAAAAAGTTCCTAATTTAACATCACTAATCAAGTGAGCATTGACTGATTCTTGTACCGCTTTATCAATACGATCAATGGCTTCTTCTTCTGTCATTTTTTCTTCAGTAAACGTTGCATCCCAGTATTGGGTAAATTCAGCCTTGCCATTACGTACATAAAAATAATGACCTTCTGGCACACGGTAAACATTTTTAAAAAAAGTTTCATCAGTGGCAGGATATTGAAAGGTCATATATGGTTTTAACGCTCTTGGATTAACCTCTTTCACAAAGTCTGGATGATCCAAAAAGCTTTTTATTTCAGATCCAAAAAGAAAGCTGTCTTTTCCTTGATAATAGTAAAAAGGCTTGATACCAAAATGATCTCGAGCGCCAAAAAGTTCTTGTTTTTCGCGGTCCCAAATAGCAAAAGAGAACATTCCCCGTAGTTTTTTTACAATGTCCGCGCCATATTCTTCATAGCCGTGTAAAATAACTTCTGTATCAGCTTTTGTAGAAAAGATATGGCCTTTTTCAATTAGTTCTGCTCGTAATTCTTGGAAATTATAGATTTCACCATTAAAAACAACGGCTTTGCTATCATCTTCATTAAAAATTGGTTGACTTCCGCCTTTAAGATCAATGATGCTTAAACGTCGAAATCCCAATGCTACTCCTTGATCAATAAATTTACCGGAACTATCAGGTCCCCGGTGAATAATACGATCCATCATTTTGGTTATTTGTTGGTCTTTTTCTTGCTCTGTATACTTGTTTGTTACAAATCCGGTGATACCACACATATATCTATTCTCCTAACTAACTTCTTCAATCTATTGGATGGTTAAATTTCCACATTCTTTTCCAGTATAGTTTAGAGATTCCGGTTCGTCTAGACATAATCCTTAGAATTGAGAACTTTTTTAAGAATTAGCAGACTCCCTATATCGTTTTGTATCTCTTATTAGCGCTTCTGCCGTTTTTTCATCATAATAAAAACCTGTTTTCATTGAAAAATCAAGAGCTTGTTCATGAAATAAATATTGGGTTGCTAAAAGCGATTGCCAACAATTATTAAGGCTAGTAAAATCTCTAAGCTGATTAAATTCATCTGTTAACTGAGGATTATAGGAGAAGAGATACTTATAATTTTTACCCATATCTGTTGGACCTTTTTCAAAAATAATTTGCCAGCTTAACAATCGTAATAATTCTTGTTGACAATTGTTATACAGATGATCGCTCGCATACGTCAATTCTTTACGACATAAACCTTTCACAACATAGGTAGATACCCACCAAAATTCATTGCAACAATCTTGAAAAGTAGCAGTTGAGGCTTGCGACATTTGATAAGTCTCTGGTTGAATAGGCATTACCTTATCTTCTAATAAGTGATTGGAATCTTCCAAAATTTTAACCATGGGTTCGTTTGCCAACCATTCGTCGATTGCAGCAACAGGACACAAAGTCAAATCAATACGATTGCCATCCTCAAAAAGCATTAAGAACGTGAACCGTTCACCCAACTCAGGCGGAAAAAGTGTCATTTCTTCTGGCGTCTGCATGATCCGACGAGCACCAAATTCGTCTAACCAACCACGTTCTTTCAACAATTCTTCTTTGTCTTCAACAATATAGACAATATCGTAATCTTGAAAATCGTCTTTTGGCGCATTCAGGTTTACACGAGAACCACTAAGTGCAATGGCTTTTACTTGAGGCAACTTTCTTGCGACCTTTAAAATCACTTGATACATTACTTTTTCACTACGCACAAAAATTCTCCTTTCCTTTTTATACTCGTTCACTATCTGTTTCTCTAACTATTTATTTTAACCCAATTTTTATATTTTATGCAAAAATAAAACCATATATTCATTTAGATAACTTCTGATTTGAACAATCACCACTTCCTCTATTTTTTCTATCGATTAGAAAAAATGCAAAAACCTTCACCTAAATCTTTCTTAACTTTTCTTTCCTCTTATCTTTGTTATGTGGTATACTTTTATGGCGTCATTTGACAAGGAGGTCATTTTTGATGAATGAACGAGAACTAGAAAGCATACATTTAAACAAAACTATTGATTTTATAAAAAATGAACAAGACGTGATCCAAAAGCAACAAAAAGAAAACACGAATTTTTTTCAAAAAGAACTAAAAGAAATTTCCGATAAAAAAATACGAACTGGATCAGAAGAGTCTTTTTATGAGTCTGTGTTAGAGTACCAACAACATGAACAAGAATTAACCATGCGCTATAAAACCTCAGAATCTCAAGAAAAACGGATTAAAAACCTTCAAGTTATGGAAGACAATCCCTATTTTGCAAGAATCGATTTTAAAGAAGACGAAGAGCCAAAAGAAACGTTATATTTAGGAATTGACTCTCTACGTGATCCTAGTGATGAACCCATCATTATTGACTGGCGCGCACCAATTGCTAACCTTTATTACGAAGGAGAATTAGGGACCGCCTACTATGAAACAGATTCAGAAAAATTTGAAGTAGAATTGCTACTTAAACGTCAATTTAAAATCCAAGAAGGTAAACTCTTGTCGATGGTCGATACATCTGAAATGATCAATGATGAGTTTCTTTTAGACGTTTTAGACGAAGCCTCTTCTGCTCAAATGAAAAATATTGTATCCACCATTCAAAAAGCTCAAAATGAAATTATCCGTGATACACATAGTAAGTATCTTTTAATTGAAGGAATAGCCGGAAGTGGAAAAACTTCTGCTTTGTTGCAAAGAATCGCTTATCTTCTTTATCACAACCGACAATGGCTCGATGAAAAAGAGGTTCTCTTATTTTCCCCTAACCATCTTTTTTCCGATTATATCGCCAGAGTGCTCCCTTCTTTGGGAGAAACAGAAGTTCCAACACAAACTTTCCGCTCATTCTTAAGTGGATTATTACCTCAACTGACGATTAGTCAAAAAGAACAGCAGGAAGAAGAAACGTTTTTAAGCAGTGAACAAGATCCTATAAAACGACTTAAGAGCAGTGTCTCTTTAGTATCAGAACTAGAAAAATATGGAAAGTTAATCGCCTCACACGGCCCTTTATTTAGAGATTTAAAAGTAAAAGGAACGACTTATATTAAAAAAAGCGATATTCGGAAATGGTATCAAGAGACTAATTTTCTCTTACCCTTGTATCAACGAACCCAATTATTACAAACAAAGATTTTAAAAAAAATTGGCGGATTAGAAAAAGAGGAAGCAAAAAAAGAATGGGTAAGAAAAGCAGCTGAAGAAAAAATGGAAATAGCATTCAAAAATGATCCGAATATGGAATATTCCGAGACAAAGGAACGACAACTTTTACGAAAATATAAAAAACAAATTGCCCATCGGAAATTCCGTTCTCTTCAAAAAGGGATAGAATCTTACCAATTTGTCAACTTACCAAAACAATACATTCACTTTTTGAGTCAGACGTCCTCTACTTTGCTTGAACAATATAATATTTCAACTAAAGAATGGCAGCATTCAATAAAAAATATTCAAAAAAACATCCGTAACAAAGAACTTTCTCAATCCGATGGCCTTTTATATTTTTTGTTGATGAAACAATTGTATCCTGTTTACGTTGAAGAAAAAGCTCGCTTGATTTTTATTGATGAGATGCAAGACTTTCCACCAGCGCAAGTTGCTTTATTACGAAGTTTATACCCAAAAGCCGGTTTTACTATTTGTGGTGATTTAAATCAAAAGGTATTTGGTAATGAAACAATCATCAATCATCTTGAAGAACTGTTTCCAAAAGAATCAATTACACATTATCAATTAACAACAAGTTATCGATCTACAAAAGAAATCACGGATTTTTCCAATCAACTTTTAACACAAGAAGAAATTGTAGTCACTACTGCTAGAAACGGAAAAAAACCTGTCTGGAGACAATTAGATTCAGAAGAGTCAGGTATTTATTGGCTTGAGAAAACATTTTTAAACACTGAACCAACCAATTCTTGGCGCACCGCGATTATTTGTAAAACCGGACAAGAATGCCAAGATCTTTACCAAAAATTATCCGATAAAAGCAAACAAAATGTCCAATTAATTCTGTCAGAAGAAGATTTTATGAAACGTTCAACCTTAATCATTCCTGCATTTTTAGCAAAAGGTTTAGAATTCGATCGAGTTTTAGCTTGGAATATCGGACAAAATTTTACAACTTCAAACGATCAATTGATTTTTTACACGCTAGTCACCAGAGCTATGCACGAACTGCAGTTAATTTCTTTTGAAAAATGTCCCCTACAAGAAAAAATTGCTCCAAAATACTATGAATTAAAAAAGGAATAATGAAAAACGACCGAGATATCCGATTCTCGGTCGTTTTAAATAAACAAGATTGTTTGTGGGTATTTCAACTTGACTATTTTTAAAATCATCTGTAATTCTGACACGTTTTTTTCATTTTCAATATCAAAAGCACGACTGTGACGACCGATTTGCCCATTATCTATCAAACGATAACCACGATTCCATAAAGAAAATTCTTCAACACAAGTCATCTGACTAATTGGAAAACCCGCCCCATCAACAATTTCAGATAATCGAAAAACAATATAAGCACTGTCAATAATGGCACGGTCACTTTCATTCGAAGGGTTTCCTAGTTTATGATAATCAATAATTGCTTTTTCAGGTTGGAAGCTTAATAACCATTCTAAAAGGTAAAAGAAACCAGTAAAACGCGTTGATTCATTAAAAAGGTTCCAAGATTCAGGTGCTGAACGAAAAACCATTGGAATAAGATATTTTTTCTTATACATTAACATAGGTGCCCGATCGACTGTACATCCTAAGTAGCGATTTAGATAACTTGCTCCACCATAATCCCCTAAGCGATAACCTTCTACACCAAAGGATTGATAATTTCGACAAATTTCTGAGCAATCAGAAATAGAAATGGAGACTTCTGAAAGTTTTTCAAAACCGCTCAAAATACGATCAAAGGGCTGCAAAACAATTTTTTCTTCCATCGCCTTCCCTCCAATTCAGACTTTCGTTCAAAAAATCGTTTATTATATACTACCTATAATAGCATAAATTTACAAACTTGCCTTTACTAAATACTAAATTCATAAAAAAAACTTCCAAACAAAACTTATTTTTTCAGTCTTGTTTGGAAGCCAACAAATCATTCTTCTATTGAAACATTGTGATAGATGGCTTGAACATCTTCCAAGTCATCCAACACGCCAATCATTTTTTCAAATTGTTCACGATCATCTTCTGTCAATGTTAGTTCACTTTGAGGTAACATTTGAATTTCAGCAGTTATGAATTTTTCGATTCCTCTTTCTTTCAACGCTTCTTGAATGATATGAAAATCTTCAGCCTCGCCGTAAACAACCGTGAAGCCTTCTTCGTTTTCAACATCGCGGACATCGATTTCTTTTTCGATAAGATCTTCTAAAATGTCATCAGCGTCCTCACCTTCAAAACTAAACAAGGCGGTATTATCAAACATATATGCAACAGAACCAGTGACACCCATATTCCCGCCATTTTTACCAAAAGCCGCGCGAACTTCACCAGCTGTGCGATTTACATTATTTGTTAAGGTATCAACAATAACCATCGAACCACTAGGGCCAAATCCTTCATAACGTAATTCTGAGAATTGTTCATCTGCCGACCCTTTCGCTTTTTCAATAGCGCGATCAATAATATGTTTAGGGACATCATAGGTTTTGGCACGATCAATAACAAATTTTAATTTTTGATTAGAATGCGGGTCAGGCTCACCTGATTTTGCTGCTGCATAAATTTCAATTCCAAACTTTGCATAAATTTTACTATTATTTGCGTCTTTCGCAGTCTTTTTTTCAACGATATTTGCCCACTTACGACCCATAATTTCACTTCGCTTCCTAATATTTTCTTTTTTTGTACTACCTGGAAAAGTTCCTTTACTAGTATACTGTTCGAATAGTCATTTGTGAAGTAATTTTCTTCTAATCTTATACGTGAACTGGAAATCTTCCAAAGTTTTGTTCACGAATTGCTTTATTCCCCATCTGAAAAATTCGATCACTTTTTACCATCATTGGATACTGCTGCACCTCTTGTTTTCCAATTTTTGAAATAGTTGGTAATAAAAATTCCTTTTTGGATAGATTTAAATAGTCTTTCCCTTTATCTGTATACCCAAGAATTCGGATGGCATTCGTTTGCCAAGCTGCCTCCATCTCTTTTTCTTTAATATTTAACAAGATATAACACAACAACCGCTGAATTCGTGTTTGTGTATATCGTTTCGATTTTACTTGGTTGATAAACTCTGAAAAGGATAAAGAAGCGGTCACCTTTTCTTTTAATCGGTATTCTAACCCTTCTGACATTTGGTAAATTTCTCGAAGCTCTTCAAGCGAACTTGATTGAATACGATACTTCAAATATGGCCAGTAATCTTCCCAAGAAACAATGCTATTTTGTAAATCCAGACGTGTCTGATTTGGAACAACGTCTTCCACCTGTTTTCCTTGAAAAACAGCTTGTCGAATTGCTGTAGCACTCGCAAAATGTGCTTCTATTTTTTTAGAGAGATGACTTGCTCCCTTTCGCTTTATTGCCTGTAGTTTCATAGGATGATCGAGTTGCATATTTTCTTTGGCGTAACTCATAGCGAGCAGGTGATTGGGCTGATCTGCATTTATTGCCAACGAAGCATCCAGTTGCTTTAAGGCCATTGCCATTTTTTGTGCATAGGTAAGATTATCCTTTTCAAAAGACAAAAAAATAGCATCGATTTGCTTTTGATGCTGATTTAAAAAGGCGCCTAATTGTTCATAATCTATGGTATCTTCACTATCTGTACCAAAACAAATACTTTCACACCCTAAGGCATTCAGTAAGGTGATTCCACCTTTTCCAAAATAATCAGCAGCTTGTAAAGACCATTGAATAGGTAACTCGACAACTAAATCTACACCATTATGTAACGCTTCATTTGCTCTTGACCATTTATCGATGATTGCAGGTTCTCCTCTTTGCAGAAAATTGCCACTCATTACGGCAATTATTACTTCTGCATGAGATATCTCTCGTGCTTTTTCTACATGATATCCATGTCCATTATGAAATGGATTATATTCTGCAATAACCCCACTAGCTCGCATCTGCATCCCCCTTATTAAAAAAAGACTGAGATATTTCTCAGTCTACTTTTTACAAACAAAAAACCAACGCCGACTTTTTTCATTTGGTTTCGTATCCATAAAATCCGCATAGCTTTCAATTTTTGAAAAACCAGCATTTTCCAACATCGTCAAATAAGCCGCTATCGTGTAAGTTCTCTCCTGATGCAATTCATCCACACGTGAAAATAAATCTTCGTCCTCTTCAACAAAAAATGTCAGAAAATGTTCAATACTATGAGGATTTTTCCCCAAATAGCTTTCCCACAAAAAGGCAAACTCGTCTGTTTGATAATGGTAGCTATAGTCAGGAAAAACTTCATCGATTTGATAAAGAGAATGGACATCGAAAATAAAAATTCCATCTTCTTTTAAGAGTTGATAAACACCATCAAAAACCTGTTGCACTGCCATTTCATCTTCCATATAGCAAATAGAATCCGAAAAACAAGTGACTGCTTCGTAGCTACCGATATTGGTAAGATCAAGCATATCGCCTTCAACGAATTGAACATTAACTGCTGCTTGTGTAGCACGTTGAGTAGCAACCATCAACATCTCTTCGGAAAGATCTAAAGCGGTGACATCTAGGCCTTTTTTGGCAAATTCAACAGCCAAAGCTCCAGTGCCACAAGCCAATTCAAGAATCTGTTTTTTTCCGTTTAGATGACGAAATGAAAAATCTAGCCAGCGCTGATACAAACTAGCATCCATTACCTCATCATAAACGAAGGCAAATGTTTCATAAGACATGGTTACTCAGTTATCCAATCACTTAGGTCAAGATTGGATGCGTCTGACCAAAGTTTTTCAAGGTTATAAAAAGAACGTTCAGAAGAACTAAACACATGAACGATGACTTCGCCTAAATCAATCAACACCCATTTGGCACCATTCTTCCCTTCAACTCGAGAAATTGGAACTTGTGCTTTTTCTTCTTGTTCTAGTATTTCATCAACAATTGCCTGTATTTGACGATCATTATTTCCTGTACAAATCAGAAAATAATCAGCTATCAATGAAATTTCTCGAACATCTAACGCTAAAATATCTTCTCCACGCTTTGAATCAGCGGCGCGTACGGCAATTTCTAAAATTTGCTTACTATCTATGATTCTTCTCCTCCTTTATTTTTTCATTTTTAAAACCCAGTAGTTGTAAGTTTCTAAACTCTTGGGATAAACAGCCATCTCTTCTTCAATTAAATGAGCCAATGTATGTTTGGCTTCATAAGCTACTGCTCTGTCTAAGTTTTCATCTGCGATTTTTCTCGCCTCATTGACCCCAGGAAAATCGCGCCCAGGTTCAATGTAATCCGCAACATAAATAATTTTATCCAAGAGGTCCATATCTGCACTACCTGTTGTGTGTAACTTTATCGCTTGTAAAATGTCTTCGTCTTCAATTCCTAACTCTTCGGCTACAAAAAAGGCCCCAACTACTCCATGCCAAATTGGATTTCCCCATTTTAAAAGGTCTTCATCTAATTTTTTTCTTTTGATCATCTCTTTAAACTCTTGATCAGAACGTTCTTTGGCATAATCGTGTGTTAAAGCAGCAATGCTTGCTTTTTCGATTGACCCGCCATATTTTTTTGCTAAATAGATGGCCGCTTTTTCCACTCCCAAGACATGTTGAAATCGTTTGGGACTCATTTTATTTGATACCTTGTCTAATAACTTGGCACGATCCATTTTAATAAACTGATTGCTATAGTTCATCCAAATATAACCCTTCTTCTTGAATATAATCGACAACTTTTTCTGGAATTAGATAACGAACTGAACACCCTTGTGCAATTTTTTTCCGTAATTGACGGGAACTAATATCCATAGAGGCAATATCGACCCAAATAATTGGATACGGCGTTTCTATAGAATATTCAGGCCGTCTAACTCCAACAAACTGCACAAGTTTTAACAATTCGTCAATCTGATACCACTTTGGTAAATATTCTACCATATCTCCGCCAATGATAAAATAATAATCCGTGTCAGGATGCTTTTCTTTTAACAGTTTCATTGTATCTAGAGTATAGCTTTTTCCTTGTCGTTCTAGTTCAATGGTTTCAAGAGCAAGTAGCGGATTATCCTCTATTGCAAGTTTTAGCATATTCACTCGATGCTTGCTGGCAATTGTCTTTTTTTCATCAATATGTGGCGGTAAATTTTCTGGCATCAGATAAACTTTTTCCAAACCTAACGAATTTCCAACTTGATCGGCAATAATCAAATGCGCCAAATGAACAGGATTAAAGTTTCCACCTAGTATGCCTACTTGATGTTTCTTTTTGGAAAAAGCATCTTTTGTCTCTGGAAATGTTTTAATCCTATTTGTCACTTTTGTCTGCATTTGATTCCCTCCTTACTTATTTTTCAACTGTACTGAATGTCTTTGATATTTTTCCTTAGAAGATGGTTTGAACAAAACTAAGACCCGACCGATGATTTGTACAACTTCACAGCCGATCGCTTTTTCTAGTCTTTGAGCAACATCTTTTGTTTCTTCATCCGTATTTTGCAATAAAGAAACTTTGATCAATTCTCTTTTT
>Ga0079226_10002137_pt1 | contig 15193 bp, 8 predicted proteins | sample Poulit2014_FD_76345 | JGI IMG/M metagenome (GOLD analysis project Ga0079226, IMG submission 76345) | Agricultural soil microbial communities from Georgia to study Nitrogen management - Poultry litter 2014 | ecosystem: Environmental > Terrestrial > Soil > Agricultural land | place: USA: Georgia... | reverse complement strand
GGTGAATGTTTTCCATTAATTTAGGTAGTAATATCTAGTTTACACTATTATACTATTAAAGTAATATTTTGTATAATAAATATCGGTTATTTAAATTGATAAAGATCTGCATAAAACAACTTACAATAAAAAAGCTAAGGAGATAATGTGGTATCTGCTTAGCTAAAGGGAGTTATCTATATTTTCTCAATGAAAAAAGAACCCTAGCAAAGCTAGAGTTCTTTTAAGTTTACGTAAAATTAACGTAATAACTGTAATACCCCTTGAGGTACTTGATTCGCTTGCGCTAACATAGCTTGGGCTGACTGAGTTAAGATGTTGTTCTTAGTGAACTCCATCATTTCCTTGGCCATATCGGTGTCCCTAATACGTGATTCTGCAGCTGTTAAGTTCTCTGCTGAAGCACCTAAGTTATTAATTGTGTGCTCGAGACGGTTTTGGATTGCTCCAAGCTTAGCACGTTGAGCAGATACTTGGTTGATTGCATCGTCAAAAGTTGTGATTGCCTCATCTGCAGCTTCTTGTGTTAAGATTCCACCTGCAACTGTTCCATCCTCTTCTCCAGTAGCGTGCTCTAGTTCTTCAAGTACTAATTCGTCTAGACCTAAGCTATCTAAGTCCATTGCATCAATGTCAATATCGATGCTTTGGCCTTCACTTGCACCGATATGGAATTTTTTCCCTGTGAAAGTTCCATCAATTAACTTCTGCGTGTTAAACTCCGTACGATCTGCAATTTCATTAATTTCTTCAAGTAACGCATTTAATTCTTCCTGCATTGCTTGACGGTCGTTCGCTGTAATATTCGTGTCGTTTGCTGATTGAACCGCTAACTCACGACCACGTTGTAAGATTGAATGTGTTTCTTGTAGCGCACCCTCTGCCGTTTGGATAAGTGAGATTCCGTCTTGTGCGTTTTTCGTTGCCATTTCTAGACCACGAACTTGTGCACGCATTTTCTCAGAAATTGCAAGTCCTGCTGCGTCGTCTCCTGCACGGTTAATCTTTAGACCTGAAGATAATTTTTCAAGGTTCTTAGAAACCGCGTTTGTGTTAGCTCCTAACTGTCTGTGTGTGTTAATAGCTGAAATATTGTGATTGATAATCATGATCAATCTACCTCCATGTATTTTATTTTAGGTCACATCCTTGTGGCCTACATGTAATATCGGACGGTTTAGAAAATGTTTAATCTTTTTTTATCATTTTTTTCGTTTTCAGCACAAATGTGTCTAATTTATGAACTGAATAGTTGATTTCTCATTCAAAATTCATTTCAAATTTATTAATGTTTACCGATATATGTATATATCAAATAGAAATGAGGATTTGTGTTTATGAATAAACGAACTGAGCTGCATAAATCTCTAAAAGCTAAATGGGTTTGGGCTATCGCATTAGGGGCTGCTATAGGTTGGGGTGCTTTTGTACAGCCTATTAATTGGATAGCGTCAGCTGGACCTTTAGGTGTCATTCTTGGATTTACTCTTGGCGCCTTACTCATGACGATAATTGCTTTTAGTTATGGATTTCTAATTAAAAAATATCCTGTTTCTGGTGGGGAATTTGCTTATGCCTATATAAGCTTAGGGAAAACCCACGCATTTATTAGTGGCTGGTTTTTAACCTTGGGATATATATGCATTGTGGCGCTTAATGCTTCCGCCCTATCACTCATGTTTAAATATGTATTCCCTCACATTATAGAAGTGTTTTATTTATACTCTATTGCGGGATGGCATGTATATGCTCCAGAAATAATCATCTCATCTTTTGGCTTATTGATGTTTGGTTATTTAAATATCAGAAAAACAAGCTTGTCTGGGAAAACTCAGTTCGCCTTTGCACTTACTATGGTATTCTCTGTCGTTCTGTTAACTTTCTTAGTCGGCACACAAGCTAATGCATCATTTGCCAATATGCAGCCTTATTTCCCTGACGATAAAACGACCTTTGCAGCTATCATATCGATTGTCGCTATTGCACCATGGGCTTATGTTGGCTTTGATATCGTGCCTCAAACGGCTGAAGAATTCAATTTTCCTGCTAAAAAGGCCTTCAGCCTAATTGTATTCGCTATATTTTTTGCAGCACTTATCTATAGTTTAATGATTATTGCCAGTAGTATGGCACAAGCATGGCAAGTAACAGTAGAAGAAAATCATTTGTGGGGAACTGGTTACGTCATCGAGTCTCTCTTGGGCCCTCTCGGCTTAGTGATTTTAGTCCTTGCCCTTTCGATGGGAATTTTCACGGGATTGAATGGATTTATTCTTGCGACTAGTCGCTTATTATTTGCCATGGCACGTGCCCGCTTTATTCCAAGACAATTTGGAGAATTACACCCTAAATACCATACGCCTTATAAATCAATTATTTTCATCGTTCTTATAGCAGCAATTGCTCCTTGGCTAGGAAGAGAAGCCTTGATTTGGATTGTCGATATGTCATCAATCGGTGTTTCTATCGCTTATTTATACACTTGTATCACGGCTTATCGATTATTTAATTGGAATCATAAAGGTCATCAAGCAAGACATGTCGCACCTTTTAAAAAAGGAATTGCTTTTATCGGCATCATAGCTAGCATGACCTTCATTGCCCTCTTATTAATTCCCGCTTCCCCTGCTTTTTTAGGAAAAGAGTCTTTAATTGCTTTATGCATTTGGTGTTTTCTAGGATTTGTTTTTTATGTGATAAAATATAAAGAATTAAAAGAAGTATCGGATGATGAATTAACTTTTTTAATACTAGGGAAAAAGAAATAATTACAATAACACAAGGATGATCATAATGGATACAGATAAACAATTAGAACAAACGAAAAACATATTAACTACCTTAATAGAAGCTACTGACCATTTTACTAGTTTAATAAAAAATAAAGAATATAATCATAGTTTTTATATGTTTTCTTCTATCGTCGAAGGGACACAAGCAATTTTTCATACTCTCGGAGAAGAGGATGAAATTTTCGCAAAGTACTCCGAACAGCTTGTACAATACTTGACCTTAATTTCAACCGAATTAGAAAAGAAACGATATACAAAAGTACTAGAAATTGTACAATTTTCACTACGACCACTCTATATTAAAATAAATGAAAAATTAGGCAGCATTTTGCCGCAAACGAAAGAGAATGTTGCCATCGGAATTTATCATCGTACACATAACCCGAAAGATGTACTAGCTAAAGAAAGACTAGAAGCTACTTTACATGAAGCAGAAAAGCAAGATGTTCTTCTTTATTTCTTCACCGAAAATGACATTGATTTTGAGCAACAAACAATTGACGCTTGGCATTACAAGGACAATGAATGGATTAAGGCCATCTCTCCTTTTCCAAGTGTTGTTAGTAACATAGGGGTAGGTAAGCCTAACCAGGCAGAACGTAGATTGTCCAGAATCATTCCTTTTACTAATACATCATATGTAGGAAATAAGTTTTCCTTACCGAGACGATTACTACAACACCGAAAATATGCTGATTTACTCGTTCCATTTACTATGTGTATTTCGGAAGATAAGATTAACCAATTCATCGAAAAGAATGACCACCTTGTATTTAAAGCGCTAGGTAGTAACCGAGGTGAAAATATCTATTTTGTACGAAAAATAGGAAGTCGTTATACATTATTAGATCAAATAAAAGAACGGATTTTAACTGAAGAACAGTTCCATCATTTTATTAAAAATGTTATTTTAGCTGAAAAAGGCTCTTATATTATTCAGCGTTATGTTCATACACGTACGAAAGACGATGAACCATATCATTTTCGTTCACATGTACAAAAAAACGGTGAAGGTCAATGGGAAATCGTTTATATTTATCCACGAATCGGTAATAAACGAAGTAATTTAAGTAATATTAGCACAGAAGGTAGAATAGAGGACTTTACAGATTTTTTAATCGAGCAATTTGGCAGTAATCAAGGAAAGTTATATAAAGAAGAAATATTAGCGCTAAGTATTGATGTTACAAAACATTTAGATAAACTGTATGGTCTTAGTTTAAATGAATTAGGATTAGATTTCGCCATAGACGATGAGGGTAAAATTTGGATGCATGAAGCAAATAATGGTCCACAAACAGCCTACCATGAAGATAAACGAGCAATAAATTACATCGCTTATGCAAAATACATGGCTCAAAACGGCATCATGTACATGAATCAATCTTATCAAAATAGAATTTTCAAAGGCGCATTTCAAGCTCGAAATAGTAATTTACCTGTCATAAACAATAATCAAAGTTACATCGGTATTTTAATTGAAGATTCCACATCTCAATTGATTTTAGATGAATTAATTAAACAAGCAGAACTATTACAACAAGCTATCTTTACTTTCAAAGAAATAGATATCGATTATGACTTAGAATTAATACGGGGCTCATTTTATGATCAGGACTCCTCTTTTCAAAAGATAATAGAATATCCTCATGTCATTATTGATCTTGTAAAAGCAAGAGACATCGAAGAGCAGCCTATAATCTATGAAGAGTTGGATGCAACATTTTTCACATCAAGATGGGATTTCAACTTCCTATCGCGAGTGAGCCTATATCAACATTATGAAACGATATTAAAAAACACTTTTGCTAGCTTCCAAATTATCTCACGTCCCTTAGATGTTTTTAAACAAGTTGAACAATCGAATCTTGTCGAGCTAAAACCGATTGCACAAAAATCCACATACGATAAATTTACGATAATGAAAGGTCTTAATAATGATTTTGTCGTAACAAACAGTAAGTTTCGTTCTAAAAACTACAAGGAAAATGATTTGCGAAACTTTATCCAACATTTAATCGACAACACAGAGTACCTACTACAAATAAAAGGTAAGAGGAACGACATCATTAGAGAAGCTAAGGCAATAGTGGTAAAAGATGGAGATGACAATTGGACTGTAATAGAGGATTTAATTCAGCAGAACTATGCTGACGACAATGAAAATCCTAATCTAACTAACTTAATACTTAATGAAGTAAGTAAAATAGAAGAATTTTTGAACACTGAATTCGAAGCTGTTATTAATGAATTTGAAATAGAATATGTTTCTTTAGAAAATGACCAAATTATTATAACTGACATAAATCCCAATGGACCAAAATCTGTAGAAAACACCGTTAGCTATACGCAACATCTTCTAAGCTATGCGATGAATAAATTAACAAAGTAATTTTAAAAAGAGTGTAATCTATTTTTTGCTGAAGCTTAAACATAGATTACACTCTTTTGTATTATGGCAATTACTAACAGTTTCCGATACACCATTGCCCTAACTCGGACTCCAGCTGTTCCCTCTCTTCCAAACTTTCCAATGTATAAAAGTCAAAATAAGAATGGTGCTTAAACTATCATTTATACATTGACTGCTTCGGTGCTTTTCATTTTAGTTTTTCAACTTCCGCTTTACTTAATCCAGTTGCTTTAACAATTTGCTTAACAGGAATACCTAGAGCTAATAGTTCAGACGCAATCTCTAGTTGAGCTTCTTCTTTTCCTTCAATCTTTCCTTTCTCTATATATCTTTCCGCTAGGGTCATGACAATTTTACTCCCTTCTGGATATGTTTTTTCTAATTGATTTACTACTTTTTCCATGTCAGCTTCTTTCATATTACGCTGCGTGCTGTAAACATAACGCATCATCGTGCGTATATAATCGATAGCCCGTGTCGATTCACCAAGTTCTTTCATATATAAAAGTATTTGTACAAGCCGCTCGATAAATCGTTCCATATCTGTTTCATAAATTGCTTGAACGACCATGAGATAAGCGCGTAAGATTGCGTGTCCACGCACTTCTTCATCCGACCAATGTGAAAAGTCAAACAGTAAATATTCGAAATTCGGAATATATTTTTTTACGTCGGGCTCATCTTTAGTTTCTCCGGATATGATTTCGTGCAAACTGATTGGTGCATTCCACTTCCGTTCGCCGTGGTACATGACGAGTGGAATGACAATTGGTATTTCTGTTTGTTTTTCTTTGTCCATTTTTGCGGTAAATATTTCTCCTAAGTAGCGATACAACTGTAAAATGATGTCGTTACTCGGATAGCTTTTATGTTCGAATAAAAAGTAAAAGTAACTCGGTTCATCGCCAAGTTCGGCTTTGAACAATAGGTCAGAATAGTATTCAGCTAATTTTTTCGTCACAAAGCTATCTTTCTGTGTTTCGAGTGTGTCTAAGTTTACTTTTTCAACTAAACCAGCCGGTAAATAATGGTTTAAGAAGTCTTTCGTTACATCTACGTCACTAAATGTTTCTTTGAAAAATTTATCGTGAGGATTTTCTATCTCCATCGTTCGCTCCATTTAGTATATTTTTCGCTGTTATTACTTATATTATACAAGGAAATCGACTTGTTTTCCATATCGTTTCACTCCCCCAGCTCAAACTCCAGTTGCTCCCTCTCTTCCAAACTTTCCAATGCTACTGGTTCATGGTCTTCAAAATAGGCGTGGTGGACTCTTCTTTCTGTCGCCATTACTTGTACCCCGTCGATGGCTGTCTTGCGTAAGCGCAAGCTGTATATAATCGGGAAGTAATCTTGTAGAAATTTTCCATCTGCATGGGCAGTTAGGGCGATAATTTGAAAGCCAAGTTGTTCGGCGATGAAAAAGACTGGGTCTAAGACGTGATCGCTCGATGCTTTTCCGAATGGGTTGTCGAGAATGACAGCTCGATTTCGTTTTAAGTTCGGGTTATGCTGTTTCTTTTTTTCGGCGACATAGTTTAAGAGGCCGAGAAAAAGGGTCATGTTTTTGCTCCATTTTTCACCGCCCGACCATTTATTACTTCTTTCCCATGCATTGAGTCGGCTCGTGACTTGGTTGTCGTTTGTGACCTTACGACAGGATATGCGCATTTCTTCGTTTTTCATGACGACTTGGAGTAAGGCTTTTGTTTGTAGCCATGTTTCGACTTGCTTGCGGACTTTTGTCGTGTCTTCTTTACCGAGTTCATCCTTATAATAATCTGTTTCTAGGCGTGATAAGATCCATTCTAAATGTTCGCGGATCCTTTGTTTGCCTTCTTCTTCAGGCCAGCTAGGAATCTTAAAGTGATAAATGTCTTTCGCACCGGTAGCTGTTTTGACCCGTGTTTTCTTCGGGATAAGGGCTAGTTCTGCTGTGACATTAAGTAAATGGTTATGAATATTATTGACAAATGTTTGCACGTCTCGATCATTTTTGGCGATAAAGTAACGGGCGTGCTTCCTAGCGTTTTCTAATGTGGTCAACATGTCCTGTTTGTAGGCGACGATGTCATCATAATTTTCTTTTGTTTCCATTCCTTCCATGGCCGCTTCGCGTAATTTACGATCGCTTATTTGTTGGCGGCAGAAGGAGCGGAATTGTTCTTTTGCTTTGGCGATTTTATTTCTTTCTAAAGTGAGTGCCTGGGCACTATCTGTTAAGTTCTTGGTAATGCTTCGGACTGTTTTAAGGCGCGTATAGCTAAAGTCTGTTCGTTCTTCTTCGGTTAAGACGCTTGCTGTTATATTTCTTTGATGGAAATGGTGGGCTTCCTTAAATCGCTCTAATTCATTTGCAGATTCGCTAATCTGATTTTCTTCTCTTGTGATTTGTTCTATCCGTTGATCGAGATAGGCTTTTCTTTCGGTTAATTTCCTTCTTTCTTTTGCTAAATAAGGGGCGATTTCAGCTACTTCCCTTGTGAATTCCGTTCGCTTTTCGCCTGGAAATTGCTTGGTGAATGTCTCCTTTTGTTCCTTAACGACTCCGACCTGGTTGTAAAAGGCTTTTGTTGCTGCTTCCGCCTGCTCCGTTAATCGCGGAAGTAGCTCTTTTCCTTTATGAATTGCTTCTGTCAAGCGACCGATTCTACTTTTTCCATCGACAGGAAAAGTGATTTCCGTGTCAATAGTCGGGTTTTCTGCCACTATATCTTGCATGGCTTCTTTTGTACGTGCTATATCATTGATTGCTGTTTCTAATCTGACGCGTATCTCACTATGCTGCTGTTCGATTCCGCGGATTTCAAATTCCAATCTTTCACGCTGGCTGCGCATAAAATCAAGTGCCAGATCGGTAAAGGCGGGGCGCGTGTGGCGAACTTTTTTATACAAGTCATTCATCTGAATGTCGCGTATAGCTAACTTGTTGTCCTTTATTCTTTCCTGGATAATAGCTATTTCAGTTTCATAGCGCTTCTGGTCATGCCTAAGGTCAGTTATTTCCCTTATATATGCTTGGATGGTTGCTTTTTGTTCGCCTTGCTTCGCTTCTAAGCTTCTAATATCTTCTTCATATTGAAAAATAGATTGGGCCTTGAGAAGTCTTTCTTCGATTCCGTTCACTTGGTCTTGCTTATCCCTAATTTCTTTTTCTGTTTCTTGCAATGTCTTTTTGATTTGCTGGCCTTTCGTCGTCAGTCGTTTGATTCTAGCTTCTGTTGCTTCTTTATCCCTTTCTTGTTCCTTTATCGTCGCCTCTATCGTCTCTCTTGCTTCTTTCGGATAAGTGGCGAAAAATTGCTGAACATGGTGGAGGATAGCCCTCACTTCTTCGACTTTTCCATCTGCTTCTTGTCTTTCCTCTGTTGCTTTTGTCGCTTTTAATTTCATTTCGGCTTGCCAGCTAGCAAAAGTTCCTTCTCTAAGGTTGCTTTGCCAATAACTTGGTGTAATCCAACTCCTGTCCTTTGGCGGGCTTGTCGTTATTTCCTTGGCTTCTTCCATTGTCAAAATAATAAGCGGATGTTGTAATTCATCTCTTAAGGCGGTGATTTTCTCTTGGTATACTTGCTTATGGGCTGCCAATGTCACAATCGTAATGGGCCAAAGTTGATAATTTTCTGCTAATTCACGCTCATCCTCTGCTAGTTGGGCGACATATTCTGTCCCGGTTTGAATAAATAAATCCTTTTGCCAGTTTTTTACCTTTTCATATAATAAGGGGTCGGTAAAAAAATGACTTTGTGCCTGATAGTCATCATTAAAGCGGTGGGCTAGTCTTTCCCTGTGTAACTTTAATTCACGATCCTTGGTCCTTTCTTGCTCTAGGTCATTGAGTGTATTAATGATCGTGCTTTGCCTTAAATATAAATCTTTCAATCCTCGCCAGATCGGACGAATGGTGGCGAGCTTCTCGATGGTCGCCTCATGGGCTTGTTTTAATTGACGCTGCTCATATTCGACTGCTTGTCTTTGTCCTTTTATGTTTTGAAGCTTTTCTTTAGCTTGGTGAAGTGCATCTGAGACATCATGGAGTTCATTTTCCTTCAGATGAAGGATATTGTGCGCTTCGTTAACCGCTTCATTGAGTTGCTTCGTTAACTTCATCCATTGTGCATATTCCTTAGGAAGGTCTTCCTGCTGTGGATTAGCTAAAATCTCGCCTTTTATTTTTTCAATTGCTTCTTTCTTCGTCTCCACTTCGACATCGATTCTAAGTTCTTTCTTTTCTAATTCACTTTTGGCCTCTTCTTTTTCCCCTATGGCTCTTACTATTTTCTCCGCTTCTCTCCCTAAGGGGCGCAATTCGTGTTCAGTACTGCTAATTTTTTTCTCAAGTGCTTCAGTTTTCGCTATATAATAGCCATGTATTTGTCCGTCGACTTGCTCAAGTTCCTCGCCTAAGTCAGCTGATTTCCCTGATTCGTCTTTTTCCATCAGTTCTTTTTCGTAAGCTTTCTTCTCTTCTTGGGCATGGACTAAGTTTGCCTTTTGTTCGGCATAGCGTAAACTAGCACGTTCTCTTTCATTTTCATCCAATGTCTCTTTTGCTTCTTCTAAAATGGATTGTTTTTCTAGATGGCTTGCTTCTAATTCTTTTTTTAACATTTCTGCTCTAATAAGTTCATAGGATGCTTCTTTTTTGTCTAATTCAATTAATTGATTCCCTATCATTTCTAGACTGGATTGCTCGCTGGCCAGTGCTTCAGCCACTTCTTTTGCTTGGTCTTCTAATAATAAATCAAATGCTTTTGCTCTTTGCTTTACCTCCTCATAAGCCCTTTCTTTTTCTGAAAATGCAGCAAATTGTCCAACGTATTGGTTGATTTTTTCTTCGATTAATTCATATTCTCGTAAACTGTTTTGTAGATTATGGTACATGCGAAAGCCTTCGCGTCTTTCTTCAAAAATATTGGCAAAGCTTCCTTCTTCATAGCCAGCAATAGAGTCTTCTACTGTCGGTATGAGTAGGCCATTAAACAAGTCATTCGTCGTTTTACAATCATCGAAGAACTGTTCAATTCCGCCTTCATCCCGATTGATTTTGACAATACTATCCCACTCATTTTTAACGATATGGTAGGCTTTTTCAATATGTTCATGAAATGCCTTGTTCGTATCGAATGTACGTGCATTCATCGATTTGTTTTTCATCATGGTGAAGTATTCTGCCAGTTCCACTCTTCTAGCGGGACGCTTTTCCTTGCCTTCACCTTTTACGAAAGGGATTTTCTCTAAACGGTTTTCATCGTTTGGTCCATAGTCGTAAGTGTATTTTAAGGAATGTAATCGATTATCGTACATATAAAGCGAAACGACGGTCGTTGCGTAACGGCGGGGATGTTCATGGATAAGCCATTCTATTCCGATATGCGCGGGTCCGTTTTCTAGTCGCAATGTTTCCTTTATTTTCCGTTCACCAAGATGCGTATGGGGGAGGACAGCTTGAAGGACTGTATGAATAAAGACTGTTTTACCCCCTCCGTTTTCCAAGACGATTGCACTGTTGTTTCCTTTGAAGGTAAAAATTTCATCATTAAATCGTTTACTTCCTTCTTCATATACGATGTTGGTCAAGCGTATTTTATGTATCGTTGCCATCGTTTGTCTCCTCCTCATCTGCATAAATAAATTCAAAAATGTTATTGTTATGTGTTACGTCCATGAAATATCGTTGAATGATGACATTTGCTTTCTCAGTAATATTCACTTCATTATTTCCGATATCAGTTAGCAGTCCTTCTTTAATGAGGAAATTTTTCACCGTATGAATAAAACTTAGACGACTAATGGTACGGCCACGTTGACGTTTTGCCGACTCCTTAATATCATCCATGTCTTCCCATTTATCAATAATAGCGCGCCAATTATAAGTAAACTCTTCTTCTTTTTCGATTAACTCTTCTTCATCGTGCGACTGTAAATAAGTTATTCGTTCATTTACTTCTGTTAACCAATCGACAAGTGGTAAAAAGTCTAATGTCGGCTCTTGGCTATTATAACGATCGAAAAAGCTACCGAATAAGACGAGCGTTACGAAGTAGAGTAAATAAATATCAGCATTAACAGCATTTGATCCTAAGTAATTTCGTTTAATCCATTCATTACTCACATGAAAGGGACTGTGCTGCGCTTTAGGAATCATGTACAATTCATCGGTCGTATGAATAATGACACAATCAACTTTATGGGCGAAGGCTTCGAGTAAACTACCGACATCTGCTTCAGTCGTATATTCTTTCATCGCATCTTTATCGGCGACTCCATCGCGGGCTAATGTCGTATAGATGTCAAAGGCTCGCATAATATCGCTTTCTGAATAATTCATTCCTCTTCATTCCTTTTATCTATTAATCTGTTAGGCTAATAGCCATATTTTGAATAGAATATTTATCAACATAGTGCAAACTATCTGGCAGTTCAGTCACTTTTAATTGTTTACAATCTAGTTCCGAGACGACGAATTGCAGTAAGGTTTCGCTCTCGTGACCAGCGATGGCCTGATCTTGCAAAGGTGATACTTGGTGCATGAGTAGCCAAAAACTATAAAAATACCGTTTTGATAAGATATCCGGGTCTTTCTCCTGCAAGAGGTCCATCCAATCTCCTAAAGTATGAAGCTCAGCTTGCTCATAATCAGAAATGAATCGTTTGATAAGCTGACGATATTTCTCGCCGAGCCATTTTCGATATTCTTCCTTGGCAAGTTCATCAACCGCTTCAGGAAAGCTAGTCGCTTCTTCTTCCTCCCGCTCTTCTATGATATTTTGGCCATCTAATACCGACAAGAGCGACCATTGTGGGTTTTGTTCAATTTTCATAAAGGGTTGCATAACGCCCTTCATTAAATCAGGAGACAAGGCCTTTGCCAAAATCGTCGTAACGATATCTTTTTCAAAGTTAAAGGACGGAACGCCTGTATAGTAAAGTGATTCCTGGGCGGTCTGAATGGCTGTATTACGTAGTTGAGTCGTTAGTTCAATTAGTTTTGTATGCTCGTAGTGGACGACATCTAATTCATTGGCAATTTTATGAATGAGTTCGTATGACTTTAGTTCCTTCTCTTGCAAATTATCGCTGTACATGGTGTCGCGCGTTTGTTTTACAAATTCCTTTAAGGTGACAAACTCTTTATCTTCACGATCGAAGCGGTCGTATGCTTCTTCGATTAATTGTTGGTAGCGTTCAAAGGTTTGGCTCGAGACGATGCTCCGAACAATTTCGAGGCGCATTTTTTCTGAACGTTCAATGAGAGTGATAACATTCATTTCCATTTCGCGGACTTGTCTATAGGCATCGTGGAATTGTCCCTTACTTATTTGTTGCTTTAGGAGCAATTGATTGATCGATATTTGAAATTCACTGTAAAATTCCTTCGTCGCAAATAACAACTCTAAGCCATCATCAGCTAAGGCGTAATATTGCCTATCTGTTTTATCATTAAATTTGTCAGCTTTTAAGATGTTGTACTCAATTTCTTCATGCTCTTTCGTTTCCCAATTAAAAAATTCACATTTTCTCTTGCGACCATCTTGCGGGCGAAATGTACTAATAATGGTCTCTGTTATTTTTTCGATTCTAAGGGGTGTGAGCTTATAGGTGCCTTTAGTTATATGTAATAAAAATTCGCTTACTTCTTGGCGACTCGTTTTATACTCTCTCGTTAATTGTCTCTCGAAGAAAAATAACAAGGTGAGCATGCCGAGTCCGCGCATATCTATTTTCTCACCTGCATCATCATGCTGCTTTTTGCCTTCCAATTCGTCTAAAGGATCCATAAGAGCGACCCGTCTCATCCTGTCACGATAACCGCTCGTTAAGTCTTGTATATTAATCAATTCCATCCTTAGGATTACCTCCTTTTTCCAGGGGAAACTTTTCTTCCTTGTCTACCATGCTTGCCAGTCAGTCTGCCTGACTATTTCTTGTAGTTCCAGGGTTGGTAAGACTTCTTGAGGATAGTAGAAACCATCCTCTAACAATTGCGCAATCGCTTCTGCTTCTCTCTTAGGAAAGTAGTCAAGAAAGGCGTTTATGGCCTCCCCGTCTTTCCTTTGATTCCTTTTACCAGGGGCTGCTTGTTTCGCTAGGCATGCCTTATAGAAGGGTATAGCCGGTTTAACAAGTCGCTTCTTGCTTAGTCGATGCCAAATGTTTATCCCTTCTCGGTCAATATCACCGAAGTAAAAAATACGGTGGTCGGCTTCAGTCGGAATTTGATGGTCAAAGTTTTCAATAGTTTTATTAATTTTATTGCCTGCCCCATAAATCAAAGTGGCTAAAGTCGATTCCGGCAATACCGCTAGCAAGGCCTGATAGGTCGTTTTATTTTCCACGATAAGATGATTAGCTTTTGCGGCTGTCATTTGCGCTGGATTCATGGCGAACATTAAAGGATCAGCGACAGGCATAATCTTTAGCGCATCCCATAATTGAATTCGTCGTAAGACCGTTTCCCCTTCCTCTTCAATCCATTTTTCATTAGCAACTAATTCAAAACTTCGCTCGGGTGCAGGCACCTTCTCTTTGGGAAACCCCTTCGCTTCAAGATAGTCATTGATGCGCTCAAGATAAGGGAGATCCTCCTGCCAAGTGCTTGCATCAAGCTCGAAATATTTATCTAAGTTTATGGCATTATGAAATTTCAGCCGATACGATGTTAAGGCTTCATAATGCGCTTTATTTAAAACTTGTTTATGAATTCGGTAGCGATAGGCGAGCGAGGGAGTGAGATTATTGCGACCTTGTGATTGAATCATTTGGAGAATCTTAGCTTCTTCTAAGTGTAAAATAGCTTGGGCAAATTGTTCATAGTTTATATTCTTTGCAGCAAGTCCTTGTAGTTCATCAAAGCTGATGGTTTTTCGATGGAATTGCAGTAAATTTTTCTTTAATGTATCCATAATTTCACCTCATACTTACTAACTAGTATACAAGAAAATACAGTATATTAAAATGGAGATGGCCGTGCTTAATCGTCTACTTGAATTCCGATATGACCTCCGCTAAACTATAGCTATATTATTGAGAAAGGATGGATGCCATGAAATTAATCAGCCCCCCTATTTCCCTCTTACATTACGAAATAGTAAATTCACGTAAAGACCTATCCCCCCAAGAAAGGCAAGCCTTTGAACAAATTAAGAAAGGCTTTATGGGCGAAAAAAAGCTCGCTCATCTGCTGGCGAATTCCACTTATGAAAACTTACTAGCCATCTTCGGATCTCTATTTGATCTTGGCGATAGTGAGGTCCAAATTGACTGCATGCTGCTCACTAGAGACAGGATTTTCCTTTTAGAAGTAAAAAATTACTCAGGTGATTATTGCTTGGAAAATGGTAACTTGCACCTTTTTCCTAACAAGACCCAAGTGCACAATCCCTTAAGCCAATTCGAAAGATCGGAGCTTTTAATGAAGCGCTTGCTGAAGGATATGCGTATTCATTACGACCTGCAATCCTATGTCATTTTTATTAATTCGAGTTTTTTGTTGTATGGATCCAGCCCACAATTACCGATGATTTTCTATCCACAATTGAAGCGTTTTCTTCAAAAGCTGAACGCGAATGCGCGCCCGCTTACAGATAAGGAGGTCAAACTAGCGGAAGTCTTAAGGAATCGTCAGAAGGAGCGCTCTATTTATGAACGTCTAGCTAATTATGAACTTGCACAGTTAAAGCGGGGTGTTCTTTGTCCAAAGTGCTCTACAAAGTTGCGTCGGACGGGAAGGCGGCGCTTTACTTGTCTGGCTTGCGCGTGTGACTGGGACGCGGAGGATGTCATTTTGCACGCTGTGGCGCAGTATCATTTTTTGTTTCCGGAGGAGCCGATTTCGACCTTGAAGATGGTGGATTGGTGCGGTGGGGGCTTTGCTCCTAGTTTTATGCGGGAGCTTCTGCGAAAGCACTTGAATGTCGTCCGGCAGCGGAATCGTTTTTACTATTATTTCCGGCAGCCGAATGAGCATATTGAGATATTATCG
>Ga0079226_10002136_pt1 | contig 15194 bp, 14 predicted proteins | sample Poulit2014_FD_76345 | JGI IMG/M metagenome (GOLD analysis project Ga0079226, IMG submission 76345) | Agricultural soil microbial communities from Georgia to study Nitrogen management - Poultry litter 2014 | ecosystem: Environmental > Terrestrial > Soil > Agricultural land | place: USA: Georgia... | reverse complement strand
TGATCGTGACGCTGTCCGTCAACGTCGGCTCGCTGGCCTTCTGGCGCTCCACACACCATTACGAGGCGTACCTCGACAACGCATCGGGCCTGGCCGAGGGGGACGCGGTGCAGATCCGCGGTGTCCGCGTCGGAGAGGTCAACGACATCTCGTTGGACGGTAACCGTGCGTTGGTGCGGTTCACCGTCAATGGACGCACCCTCGGCAAGAACAGCACAGCAGCAGTCAAGGTCCTCAACCCGCTGGGGACCGGCTATTTCGGGGTCACGTCCCGGGGCCCGGGCGAGCTGACGGAACCGATCCCCGCCGGGCGCACCACCCCGACGATGACCTTGCTGCGGGACCTGGGTGAGGTGAGCAAACGCGTTCGGAAGATCGACATGCAGCAGCTTCGGGAAGCGCTCAACGTGACCACGGACAACCTCTCGGCAGCCTCCTCCGAAGCCATCCGTGACGCTTTGACCGGGTTGGCCGAGTTCTCCGGCACGTTGTCGGAACAGGCGAACGAGCTCGACAAGATCGTCACGGCGGGCAGTTCGCTGGCCGAGGTGCTGGCGGATCGCAAGGACGCGCTGGTCAACCTGATTACCCAGGGTGACGTACTGCTCGGCGTACTCAAGGACCGCCGCGAGAACATCACCGAACTGTTGGAGGGCTCCCGGGCACTGTCCGAAGAGGTCGCGGCGATCCTGGAGATCAACCAGGACAAACTCAACCCGATGTTGCGGGATCTGCAGAAAATCTCGGAAATCCTGGCCGAGGAGAACGACGAAATCTCGGCGGCGATCCCGGCACTGGAACGGCTGAGTGAACACATGTCCGCAGCAACCGGCAACGGCCCATTCCTCGACGTGGTCGTGCCCACCGGGTTGCTGCCCGATTCGTTGCTCAAACAGTGTGACGACGGCAGCTACCCGGATCCGAACAACCCGGTTGTGGGGTGCAGGCCATGAGTGATCCCAAGGACAAGGAACACCCCGACGGGGACGATCCGATGAGCTATTCCAGCGACGGCGATGACGGGCGGGATCGCGAAACCGAACCCGACGGCACGACCGAGGCGACAACCGGAGCGGGCGAGGACACCAGCCGGCGCCGGCGTGTCGTCGCGGCCACGCGCACCGCCGCGTCCCGGGTGAGTACGACCCTGCGCAGGCCCGCAGTGTTGGCGGTGACGGCGGTGCTGGTGGTCGCGCTGGTCGCGTGGGGTGTCGTCGCGATCGTGCGCGGTCCGGACACCTACCGGGTGCAGGCGACCTTCACGGCCGCACCGGGTTTGTACGAGGGCAACGCGGTCAAGGTGCTCGGCGTCCGCGTAGGAACCATCGCCGGAGTCGACCCGGGCGATTCGGGGGTGCGGGTCGCTATGGACATTCGCGAGAAAACCACGCTGCCCGCGGACGTACAGGCGTATCTGCTGGCCCCGAACGTCGTCAACGACCGGTACGTCGCACTCGGCCCCGGATATACCGGTGGTCCGAGCCTCGACCCGGGCGGGGAGATCCCCGTCGAACGCACGGTGTTACCGCAGTCGGTGGACCAGATTCTGGCCAGCGTGGACCGTCTGGCCGACCAACTCGGGCCCGACGGAGCCAATGAGGACGGTACGCTGAGCCGGCTGCTGCGCAGCGTCGCCAAACAGCTCGGCGGTACTGGCGGCAGCATCAACACCTCGGTGAAGAATCTCGGCAAGGTGATGAGCGCACTGGACGGGGACACCCAGGACGTCACCACGGCGCTCAACAGCCTCGGCGAGCTCACCAGCGCCGCAGCCGGGGTCAGCGACAAGTACGAGGAGTTCGCCGGGGATCTGGCCAAGGTCAGCAGCACACTGGCCAAGGACCGTGACGCGATCGCCGGCGTGTTGCGAAACCTCGCCAGCGTGCTCGATGAGCTGAACACGTTCGTCCGCAACAACAAGGAGCAGCTCAGCGACACGCTCAGCAGCCTGTCCAAGGTCGCCGACACCGTCGGTGACAAACAACAGGAGCTGGGCAAGGCCATGCGGTTCCTCCCGCTGGCCGTACAGAACGCCGAAAAGGCCGTCGACGAGGACAGCAACAGCATGCGGACCCGGTTCAACCAGGTACGCAACCCCGCGATGCAGAAGCAGGTCTGCGGCGACGGGGTGTTGCGGATGCTGGTGCTGTCGCTGGACCAGAAGGAGGACGAGAACAAGCTCATGGATCTGGCCTGCGGCGCCAACGCGTTGTTGTTGAGCCTGGGTACCACGTCCGAGTCGCCGAACGGCGGCGCTTTCAGCCATGACGCGCTGGCGGGAGACAACTGATGTCCGAGCCGACGACACGCACCGAACGTTCCAGCTCCTCACGGTTCACGGGAACACGCGGCCTGCTGGGTACGGTCGCCGCGCTCGTGGCGGCGGTCGGACTGTTGGCAGGCTGCGGCGTCAGTCTGCAGAGCATGCCCAAACCGGGCGCGGACAGGGACAACACGTATCTGGTGCACGCGACGTTCAGCAACGTGCTCAACCTGCCCGCCAATGCCGAGATCCGGGACGGTTCCCGCGAGATCGGGGTGGTCGGCGACATGCGCGTCGAGGACTACCGGGCCACCGTCGATCTGTGGATCAAGGAATCGTACGAGATCCCGGCCGGAAGCACCGCCCGCGTACGGTTCGACAACCCGCTGGGCGATCTCTACGTCGAGATCGAGGCACCCGAGGACACAAGCTCCAGCCCGGACGGATACCTCGAACCGGGGGCGAGCCTTCCCGTCGCGGACACCTCGGCGGCACCGACGGTGCAAGACACGCTGGGCGCGTTGGCAACCGTGTTGAACGGCGGCGGCATCGGCGACATCCAGACGATCGCCCACGAGTTGAACAATGTCTTCGACGGCAACGAGCAGGAGATCCGTGATCTGATCGACAAACTCGACACCGCGGCAACCGACCTCGCGGGCGGCATCGACCACATCGACGCGGCGCTGCGCGCCCTCAACGACCTGGCCACTGAGCTCAACTCCCAGGGAGACGTGCTCCCGAAGGGGTTGAAGTCGCTGTCGCGGGCGATCGAAGTACTTTCCGGACAGAACAAGCAGATCAACCAACTGTTGGACGGGCTGCACAAGTTCGGCAAGGTCGGCAACAAGGTGATCGCCACCAGCGGACAGGAAACCGTGCGTGCGCTCAAGAAGCTGGTTCCGGTGGTCGAACAGATCGTCGAGGCCAACGATCAGATCACCCCTGCGCTGCGGAACCTGCAGGCACTGGAGGCGCAGGTTCCGAAAGTCACCGAGGGCGGTTACGCACAACTGTCGGTGACGTTGAACGTGCTGGTCGATTCGGCCCCTTCCGGGGGTGGTTCCACGACTCCCGCACAGACGCCGGACCCGGCCGTCAGTTCGTTGCTGACACCGCTCGGGCCGATCACCGCCGGTGACAGTTCCATCGGCGAGTCTGGAGGAACACCATGAGGGTCTCACTCATTCCGCGGTTGTTGGGGCTGCTGGTCGCGCTCGGACTCGGAATCTATTACATCGGCTTCGTCATTCTGGGCTATCACGTGGGTTCACAGACCTACACGGTGAATGTCCAGGTGTCCAAAGCCGCGGGCCTGTTCGACGGCAGCAGCGTCACCTACCGGGGGGTCCAGGTCGGCACGGTCGAGGACATCGCGGTGGGCCCGGGCGGAGTGGATGTGACGTTGGAGATCCAGCACGAGTACGACGAGATCCCTGCCGACAGCTACGCGAACATCCGGATGCTGTCCGCGCTCGGCGAGCAGTACGTCGACTTCGCCCCGGAACCGCCGACCGTGCCCACCACCGACCGGGAGATCGCCCGTGCGGCCGCCGAGTCCGGTGTCACGGAGAAACCCGCGTTGGCCGGTTCCCACCTGCACGACGGCAGTACCATCCCGTTGTCACGCACCACGACGCCGATCAGGATCGGCGAGGTACTCAACAGCGGCAAGAGGTTCCTGGAATCCGTCGACGTCGACGACCTGCACACGCTGGTGAATCTGCTGGACAACGCGTTCAGCGACGCGGGCCCCCAGCTACAGCGGATCGTGGACACCGGGCAGGACCTCACCGAGGCGTTGATCGCGGCAGAGTCCGGTACCCGCCGCATCATCAAGGACGGCAGCACCGTTCTCGACGCGGCCAACAACACCAGTGACGAACTCGAAACCTACGTGACCGCGTTCGACAAACTCAGCAAACGGTTCGCGAAGTCCGACGCGGATCTGGAGCAGTTACTCACCAGCGGTGGGCCCGCCTTGACCCGGATCGAGGACCTGGTCAACAACATGTCCGGACCGTTCAAACAACTCATGGACGGAGCCGGTGCCGCCGGCTCGGCCATCGCCGAGAACTCCGCGGCGGTACAGAACCTGTTCGCCGTGCTACCGGGCGCTGCGAAAAAACTCGCGAGCGTCGGCAACGACGGCACACTCACCGGATCACTGCGCCTCAACCACGGCCAAGCGCTCTGCAGCTACGGCGGCGCACTGCCACTGCCAGGGGTGGAGCACGAAAGCGGCTCGCCGATGGACTGCGACACCGGAAACGGAGCACAGATGCGTGGACCGAAACACGCCCCATCAGGTAACTGAGCACAGCCCAGCCGGACCGTACCGGCGGCGAGATCCACCAGGAGAAGCCGATGCAGACGAGAGCGAAGTGGACGAGCACACTGGCAGCGCTGGCAGCGGTCGTGCTGCTCACCGTCACTGTCACCGGGATGGGACAACACCAGTCGGGCACGAACGGCTACCCCTCCTCACCGACCGACAATCCCGAAGTGACGCGGGCGGCAGCCAAGTTCGCTCAAAACGTCCCGCTACCCGCCGATTGTCAGCCAACCGACAATCCACCTCCCACCGAATACGGCTTCGTCGCCAAGATCACGAAAGGTTCGGTCAAGGGTGGTGTGATGCAACTGGAGGGGTTGCAAGGGCGGATGTGCGGCATCATCCGGCTGATTCCGGGCATCGACCCTGGTTGTCCCGTCGAGGGCAAACTCATCATCCCTGGTGACGGCGTCCTGTTCCCGGACGACCTCAAAACCACGTTGAACGTAATCCCCGGAATGCACCCGAAGGTCCCGACCAAGGTGAATGCCCACCCGATCGAGCACGCCATCAACTGCAACGGGTCCTCACAGGACGGACTGACGCTGGACCTGTCGATCACTGTGGACGGCAGGGCCGGGGCGTTCGGCCTGGAGTGCGCCGTTCCGTTCTCCGGCATCGCGCGGACCCGGATCACCGGGGATTTGTTCAGTGGTGACTACACCGGCGAGTTCACCCTCACCGGTGACGAGTTCCACGCCGGCAAGGTCAGCAACAACGACAAGTACTGTCCCGGCGAACTACCCGGCCACGTCAACCGGATCGCCCAACTACCCGGCGACGGCTACCGGGCCGAACTGTCGGGCACGGTCGCGATCTACCAGAACCCGGTGTCGTGAGGAAGGAGCCCCACCATGCGCAGCACACCCAGACTCCGGGCACGACACCGCGTGCCCGCCCACCGCGCCGCGCTCGCGACGACAGGAATCGCCATGCTGGTGTGCGCGACACTGACCCCGCAGGCCGCCGCGTCGGGTGCGGGCGAACCATCAAGCGCCGCACTGCCGATGTCCCGCGACAACGCACCCGCCGATGATCCGGACGCGCAGTTCGAGATCCCCGACGTCTTCGGCCCCACCGAGGTGCTGACCGATCCCGAACAGTTACGCACCGGCGGAGTGAACTGTTCCGCCCCCGAGATGCTGCCGCCCAACAATGCCGGGGACAACAGCGGCCAGGGTTATCGTGTTCCGTTCCGGATGGCGATCACGGATGGGCGATCGCTGGCGGGCTACTCTCCCACCGCGAAACAGTTCGATCAACTGCCGTTCGGAACCGGCGTGCTGGGCATCACCGGATGGGTACGCGGCTGGGTCGAGTTACCCTCACTGGAGCTTGACATCCCGGAGGACGGGGTCACGTTGTGCGACGGCGCCCAAGCCTACTGGGAATCACTCGTAACCTCCGGTAACAGCGACAACTTCGATTTGCCGCCCGGTGCGTACTGGGGAATGACCACCTATCCGGACGGGTTCACCAGCGCGAGCGTCCATACCACACAACAGGGTCCCGCCCATGCGAAAATAACCGGTCTGGACTCGACCGGCGGAGTCCAGTTCCGAACCTCGATGCCGCTCGCGCTGCGGATACAACAAGCCTATCGCTTCGGAGGTACCGGATTCGACTGCACGGTCGACATCGACATGACGCTTTCCACCGATCCGGGGCCGCTGGTCGAAAGCTTCGACCCTGTTCCGACTCCGTTCCCTGACCCTGCGGACTGGGACAGTCAGGAGGAATACGAGAAATACTACCAACCCTACTATCCGGTCAACACGCCCGCGCCGCGCAAGTATCAGATGCCGTCGAACAGTCTCGACACGGCCAGTACCGGTGGCGATGCCACAGCCGCCAACGTGGACATCTCGATCCCGTTGGCGTACGACTCTCCCGAGAACCCCGGACACTGCACCGCGCCCCAAGGGACACAACCGACGGTGTCCAACATTCTCGCCCCGAAGGGTAAGGACACCGGACTGTCGGCAGTTACCGAGGCCGAGCCAGTCCAACACGGCGCCGACGGAACCATCGGTTGGCCGGTCCAGCCGGGTTCTGTCCAAACAAGTGTCGATATCTCGGTCGACGACATCGGAATACAACAGGGTCTGCCCGAGGGGTTCGGATTCAAGTAGAGCTCAGGTCCCTCGGTGCAGCGCCGACCGCTGCGGCAGTCGGCGACACAGCGGAAATCACTTCGAAAGGAGGTGGCACCGCAACATCGGAGGATGTGCGCGACAGCGCCCCATGTGGAATCCCCCATTTGGAATCCAACGAGAACGAACGGAGTTGACCAATGCGATCGACATGTTCCGAACGACGACACCGACTACTGGCCGGACTCGTCACCACAGCGGCTGCGGCCCTCATCGCCGCGGTGACAGCGCCCGCAGCATACGGCGATCCCGGAACTTGGTCACTGGGCTATGACAACGGCAGCCTCGCCGAGCCCGGCGACCGGATCACGAACGTCGACACGACGGAACTGACGTTCACCGGGAAATACAATGGCGCACCGGCCACAGTGGAGTGCGTCATCGATCCGGAGGTCTTCAACTACAGTGTCCCGGATCCTGTTCCGTCCGACGAACCCGGCGGCTCGATTTCACTCGAGATCGCGCCCCCCACGACAATTGGTGGCGCCAATGACGTGAACGGGCACTGCACCGAGGATGTTTCCGGCAACGTAGTCGAGCTCACGATCCCGGCGGGGACGGAGTGGACACTCACTGTGAACGTGCCGGATACGACCTCGCCCGGCCCGTGGACGTCATCTCTCGACGGGTCGTTGACTGTGCCGCAGGACACGGTGACGGTGACGTCGACCTTCCTCCCCGGCAGCGGTGGCACACCCCCGTGCGTGATCTCCGGGCCGACCGACAACGGCGGTCTCACGGTCGACGGCACGTATGACCCCACTACCGGGGCGATGGCGCCCAACGGGAATCCGTCGTTCGGCCTGAACACCTCCCAGTGCCCACAAGTCGGCGGTTCACCCACGCTGCAGGATGCGACGGTGACGTTGGACGGCCCCAACGGCGTGACGCCCACGGTGGTGTACCAGCCGTGATTCACGCTCGCTGTCAACTGGGAGTGGGTTGGTTGCCGATCGCCGCTGCCACGGTGACCGGCAACCAGCCGGAAGTTCAGTGCGAGTCCACCACATCGGCAATCGCGGACGCCGCGATGCTTCTCAGAACCACACTCAACAGGGAGATTCTGACATGTTGGAAAAGTTGCGGCCGCGGCGGTTCGGTGCCGCCCTGGCCACGGTCGCGCTCACACTCGGCACCATCGGTGTGAATGCCGCGACAGCCCATGCCGGGCCGAACCCGGAGCAACTGCCCGAGGTGCTGCAGAAATTCGAGAACTGTCCCGTACAGAACCCGGACGTCACCTCCTGCTACTATATCGAAACGTCCAGTGCGGTGATGACGGCCGGATCGTTCTCGGGCATCAGCACGACCGAGCCGATGATTCTGCAGTTCGGCGGGATCGCCGATACCCAGAACCAGCGCACCATCACGGTCGCACCGACGAACGGTGTGACCGCGCTGCAGTCACCCAAGCTCAGGCTTCCCGGTGGCCTGACTCACATGCCCTGGGCGGACGGCTGGCCACTGTCGGCCTACATCACGCCGGAGAACGTCGGATTGCCACAGTTGAATCTGTCCAATCTGACAACCTCCGGCGACGCTCCGGTCCTGACCATGAACATCAAGGCGCGGGTACACAACCCGTTCACGGATGTCCTGAGTTCCTTGGGCGACGGTTGCTACATCGGGTCGGACTCCTCCCCGATCCGGTTGGAGTTGACGACCGGCACCACCGATCCGAAGCCTCCGAACGAGCCGATCTCGGGGACTCCCGGTGAGTTCGACTTCTCGGACATCGGCAAGGGCGTCATCATGATCAAAGGTCAGACGGTGGTCGACAACACCTGGGGCCTACCGCACGCGGACGGGTGCGGTGCGATCCCCTATGTCGGTGACTCTCTGAACTGGGCCGTCGATCTCGACGCCGGTCAGGCGAACGCCGGCCCGGGACACAACTCCGTCGAGATGGACACGACGGTGTACCAGGCGAACGCGGACAGCGTCCGCGAGGCCATGGGCATGGCCACCTGACCCGAAGCCGGTGGGGGCTTTCCGTCACAACGACGGGAAGCCCCCACCACCCGGGCACTGTGTCGACATCATGCCCTGCATGCGGTTAACCCGGCTGTTGGGGGATGGTGGGAAGCAGTTCCGTGACGTCCTTGTGTTGCTGCGTCGTCCGAGTCGGCGAACCATGCTTCTGCCGCATCATGATGCGCATGGCCGGTAATGATCAATACGATCAGCACATTCGCGTCCAACAGTGCTGTCACGGCTCATCGTCCTCGAGCAAACGGACGTCTTCGGTCGTCACCGTGCGACCGATGGATACAACAGGCAATCCTGTCCGAGAACTCTGCGCAACGTCCAGGGGCTGAGCACTCCCCAGGCCACGACGCATCAAGTCAGCGACAGTGTCACTCAACGTCACTCAACGATCGCGACGTGTCACGTGCGATCGACATTGCCTGTTGATGGAGATCCTCCGGCAGGTCGACGGTGCTCCGCATGACGACATCATAACATTGTGATGCACTCTCAGAGCGCAGTCGCAATGTCGGCATCGCCTCCTATACGAGGTTGGCGCGGCGCCAGAGTGGCATGCCCGCACCGCCGACGAGGCCCTGCTCGGTCAGGAACGGCATGATCTTCTCGCCGAGCCAGTGCCGGGTGGCCTGGTAGTGGGGGTTGGCCAGTGCGGCGCGCCTGCCTTCGGCCGGGTCGATTCCGACGCTGCGGTACACCCGCGGGTCGACGAAGCTGTCCACCACGATGTAGGAGACCAGTGCGGTCTGAAACCGGTGCCACCGTCGCGCGACCGGGCCGAGTTTCGGCATCGTCCGCGCGAGCTGTTCACGTGCGTAGCGGACGTGGCGGGCTTCCTCGATCACGTGGATGCGGCTGATCGCACGCGTCAACGGCTGGATGTTCTCGTCCTCCATCATGGCCCGCTGCAACCGGTCGAGAGTCTCCTCGGCCACGAGGACGGAGGCGAACATCGCGGGACCGGACATCGTGGCGCCCGCGATCCGGGCGAGGTTGTGCAACACCCGCGACACCCCGTAGTTCGGCACACCGAGCCGCTCCGCACCACGAGCGAACATCACCGAGTGTCGAGTCTCGTCACCGATCTCGGTCAGCGCGTACTGCGCGTGTGCACTGCGCGGGTCGAGGTCGTAGGTGTACCGGGTGAGCATCTGCATCAGGATGATCTCGAACCACAGCCCCACCTGCATGATGCTGGTGATCTCGTGCTTCGACAGTTCGATGCGCTGCTCGTCGGTGAGTTGCTCCCACAACGATGTGCCGTACAGCGACACGCACTCCAGCGGCATGAACGGTTTGCCCTCGGCCAGCGGGGCGTCCCAGTCGACGTCGAGGTCCGGGTCGAACGAACTCCGCGCGGAGGATGTGAGCAGGCGCGACGCGGTGGTCTCGCGGTCCTTCACCCGTGCTGATCCAGCCATCTCGGCCTCCCTTGTCGTACGGCACGAAAGAAAGGGGTACATGGCGTACCCGATATAAGACCGAGCGTACCCGATCGTCCGGGTTCTGGATAGGCTCAGGCCATGTCCAGCACCGCGCATCCCGAGAACGCCGACGGGCGCGCCACCCGCTGGGCAGGCCAACACGAACGTCGCCGCGCCGAATTCGTCGCCGCCGCACTCACCGCGATCGCCGCACACGGCCCCGACGTCTCCACACAACAGATCGCCCGACAAGCCGGAGTGGCACGAACCCGGCTCTACAAGCACTTCGCGGGTGCCGATGATCTGCGCACCGCCATCACGTCCCGAGTGACCGAGCTACTGGACGTCCAACTCGAACCGGTCCGCACACCCCACGGCACGCCCCGACAGATGATCAACGTGGCCTACCGCAGCTACCTGGACTGGGTGACCGAACACCACCACCTGTACGAGTACCTGCTGCGCTACGGTCCGCACGGCGGCTGGGACGACATCCGCACCACCCTCGGCACTCACCTGACCGCGTTGTTCACCGAGTACCTGACCGCGTTCGATGCGGACACAACACCAGCACAACAGGCAGCGTTCGGGCTGATCGGCTACGCCGAGTCCGCCACGAACCGCTGGCTCGACCATCCGGAGGACACCACCCGCGAAGAACTGGTCACCCAGATCACCGAAGCCGCGTGGGCACTGTTGGACCACATGCTGCGGGACGTGGGAATCACACTCGACCCGGACCGACCACTGTCATGACGTGACCGCGGTGATCCGTTCACGACGCTGCGCCGAGCCGTTCACGACGCTGCGCCGAGCCGTTCACGACGCTGCGCCGAGCCGTTACCGTCGCGACGCCGAGCCCACCCGCATGACACCGGCAACTCGTCCTAACCCGGTTCCGCAGCCTCGCCCGGGTCCTGTCGTCCGGTCAGTGAGTCCAGTAGTTCGGCGCGGGCACGGAACACCCGTGAGCGGATCGTGCCCACGGCACACTCACACACCTCGGCGGCCTCCGCATACGACAACCCGAGCATCCTGGTCAGCACGAACGCTTCGCGCCGGTCCGATTCGAGCGCGGCCACCGCCTGCTGCAGCTCGACCCGTCCCGACGGTCCGGGACTCGCGCGGAAATCCATCCGACCGCCCGCGAGCTCGACGTCGCTGACGCGGGGGCTCCGCCGCGCGCTGCGCACCTCGTCCGCCGCGACCCGCCGTGCGATGGACAGCAACCACAGTCGTGCCGGCGCATCGCCCGCGTACCGTGGCAACGCGGCGAAAGCACGCAGATATGTCTCCTGCACCAGATCCTCTGCCTGGTCACTGTCAGCCAGACTCCTCAACACTCGCCGTAGCTGTGCGCTCGTGGCATGGATGAACGTGGCGGCGGCGTCCCTGTCGCCGGCACGGGCGGCCAACGCCCAGCGGGTGATCTCGTCATCATCCATGCGGTCGCTCCAGAAACATCGTCACAGCCGAGCCTAGCGCCCGCTGTGCACGGCATACCTCCCAGCGGTACACGCTCCTGCGGTACACGCCACAGACCGATCGCGACTTCTCCGGGAACTTCCGGGCCGATGCGGCCGACCGGACAGATGTGGAATGTTTCCGCGCCCAAGAGGCACTCTCGGCACTACTCGACGGTGAGGACCCCGCAACCGACAGTGACGCCGTGCGAGCCCACCTGGACGGCTGCGCCGCGTGCGGTCAGTGGCAGGACGATGCCGCCGAACTCGATCGTCGCGTACGACTCGCCCCCGCCACGACCGCACAGGAACCGGACCCGGCCGCGCGGGTGTTGCCGCACCTGCGGCTGCCCCGCCCGCGACGGTGGCCCCTCGTGGTGCGTACTGCGCTCGCCGCGGTCGCGCTGGCACAGCTCGGCATCGCGGCGGCGAACCTGGCCGGTCCACTCGGTTTACACACCGACATGGCTCCCAACACCCACATGGACCACGAGGTCACCGCGTTCAACCTGGCATTCGGTGTCACACTACTCGTCATCGCACACCGGCCGCGCCGCGCGAGTGGGCATGTGCCGGTGCTGGCGAGTTTCCTGGTGGTGCTCGCCGCCGCTTCCGCTGTCGACCTGGTCAGCGGCGACGTGGGCTGGCACCGGCTGGCCACCCACACGCCGATCGTGCTGGGACTACTGTTGTCCGCAGCCCTCACCCGGGCACCCACGAACGCGCCCGACCCCGGCAACACCGCTGGTCACGCTCGAACCGCAGAACCCACGCCACCAGTACCGCCCGAACCGGTCGAGCGGACAGGCAACAGCCGACCGACGACACGTGACGTCGGCTCACCCCCGCCTCCGGTGACGCGGCACGACCACATTCCCCGGCGCCGCAGCGCCTGACCCGACCACGCGAGGAGCACACCACCGATGGGCAGCGACCCCATGCCGATGCACGAATCGATGACGATGCCGTTGCTACCGCAGTGGTTGGCGATCACCTGGGCCGTCGTCCTCGTCGGCGTCACCGCGGTACACGTGTGGCACGCCTGGGCCATGCGCGGGCAGCCACGTTGGTGGCACATCGGCCACACGACGATGGCACTCGGCATGGCCGCCATGTACCTGCTTCCGGCGATGAGTCACCCAGGCTTCGCCCGGTTCGGACTCACAGCGTTCGGCGTGATCAGTCTCGGCGTGATGAGCACCGCCGTGCTGCACTGGTGGCGCGAGGGTGTCGCCAACCCCCTCTGGCTGGCAACCACTGTGGACATGTTGGCGATGACCTACATGTTCCTGCCGATGGCGAACTGGATCCCGGTGATCACCGGGGTGCTGGTCGGCTATCTGTGTCTACAGACCATCGCATGGGCCACGAACCTCTGGGCCCGCATCCCGCTGTACGCAGGCAACACGACCACATCCGGGACTCCGGCGGTGACGGACGGGCCCGGCACGGCGAATTCCCGCGCGTTCACCTCACGTGTCGGCCTCACCGCGATCACCGACGGCAGCGTCCGTGCCACTCTCGCGATCATGGCCGCCAGCATGGCCTACATGCTATTGGCCATGTAACGAGAGCACCCGCGGCTGTGGGTACTGTGTCGACTCAACGGACGACACAGGGGGCGGCACCGGGACAGCACAGGAGCGCACGAGGGTCACACAGTACCCGCGTTCACTGGGAGTCGGACACGACCGCTTCGTTTCCCGCCGCCGTGTCGACTCGCCTGCGGAACAGCGCCTGGTACAGCGACACGAACAGCAGCACGAGCGCGATCGTCAGTAGTACGTGCCCCATGCCCGCGATACCGGCAATGGCTTCGGAGGACTCCTTGCCGACCACCGTCAGTGTGCCGTGCGTGACCATCATCCCCACCGTGACGACGATGCCGGCGTTGTAGATCCAGAAGAACCAGACGAACGGCTTCGTCCTCGTCAGCCCGAAGACCTTCTCCAGCGCGAGCACGAGCAGGAAAGCCAACATTCCCAGCGTCAACAGATGAGTGTGCACAACGGACAACTGGGAGTCACCGGTGAAATCGTATTCTTTCGTCAACTCCCGGTAATACAGCCCCGCGATCAGCCCCAGAATCATGTAGGTCAACGCGGCAAAATACAGCTTCCTCATGACCCGCACAGTAGTCGCCCCCCAGCGCACCAGCAGTCCCACCCGTGATCCGTGTGTGGGCGACCCGACACGACGAGCCCGTGCGGAGCCCGCTCGACGACCGCCCGAAGACCGCCCGAAGGCGCGGTCGTGCGCGGATTGGAATCGTACTCGTTACCGCTGACCGAGGCCGTACACGTTGCCTTCGTTGTCCTTGAAGGTCGCCCACCAACCCCAGGGCTGTCGGCTCGGGGCGTCCGGGAACTCCACACCACGCGCGGTCAACTCCTGGTGAGTCCGCTCGATGTCGTCACAGGTGAACAGCACACCGGACAGGACACCGACCTTGCTCTCGTCGAAACGGTGGCTGAACAACACGAGTTCCACCCCGTCACGCGGGGAGCGCACCTCGATCCACCGAGCCGAGCCCGAGTCCCCCATCGGCTCGTCGGTCACCACCTCGAAACCCATTGTGTCGGCCCAGAATGTTTTCGCCGCATCCTGGTCACGCACGTTGAGACTGATCTTGTTCACCGCCACCATGGCCACTCCTCCTCATCACACCGGAATCGTCGCCGACGCGCCGATCCGCGCGGCTACAGCGTGGGTCCATGGCCCAGCCACACCATCAGTTTCGTCGTCTCGTCCGCACCAGCTCTCACAGGGGACGGAACGGCCCACTGATCGTCAGGCACAGGGAGTAGCACGTCATCGAGGACCGACAACCCGTACACGAACGCGTTGTCCACAGGTGTCGGCCGGTGGCGGCGCTGTGCTGTTCATCATACCAGCGGCACGACACCGAGCATCGAAAACACCAGCCCGGATGCTCCGGCTCGTTCGTCATGACTCGGCACCGGGAGCGCGACGTGTTCGCCGCGGACACTACGTACCCACGCGGCGACCACCCGGCGCCCGTGTCCTCAGTTCACCACCAGGTCGGAGAGCCAGAAAGCGAGAGCGGCGACGATCCCGGCGCCCGGCAGCGTCAGCAACCATGCGGCCAGGATGTTGCCGGCCACGCCCCACCGCACCGCGGAGAAGCGCCGAGTGGCGCCGGCACCCATCACCGACGAGGTGATGGTGTGTGTGGTGGAGATCGGAGCCTCGAACACGTACGCCGTCAGGAACAACACCGACGAAGCGGTGGCCTCGGCGGCGAATCCCTTGGGCGGGTCGAGTTCGATGATGCGCCTGCCAAGTGTGCGCATGATGCGCCAACCACCCGAGTACGTCCCCAACGACAACACCGCTGCCGTGACGATCACCGTCCACAACGGGATCGTGAACTCGCCGGGATCATGCGACACGTAACCGGTGGCCAACAGCGCCATGACGCTCACACCCCTGATCTTCGCCGCGTCCTGCAGCCCCTGTCCCAACGCCATCGCCACAGCCGAGAGAGTCTGGGCCCACCGGAAACCGCGTCCGGCCCGACGTGGTGTCGCTTTCCGGAAAATCCACAGG
>Ga0079226_10002135_pt1 | contig 15200 bp, 13 predicted proteins | sample Poulit2014_FD_76345 | JGI IMG/M metagenome (GOLD analysis project Ga0079226, IMG submission 76345) | Agricultural soil microbial communities from Georgia to study Nitrogen management - Poultry litter 2014 | ecosystem: Environmental > Terrestrial > Soil > Agricultural land | place: USA: Georgia... | reverse complement strand
GCCGTTACTTTTCGTTTCTTTTGTCCACGGTTACGTTCGTGGCCGTTACTTTTCAATTCCTTTGGCCACGGTTGCATTCGTGGCCGTTACTTTTCAATTCTTTTGGCCACGGTTGCATTCGTGGCCGTTACTTTTCAATTCTTTTGGCCACGGTTGCATTCGTGGCCGTTACTTTTCAATTCTTTTGGCCACGGTTGCATTCGTGGCCGTTACTTTTCGTTTCCTTTGGTCAAGACACTATTTTTCGATGGAATTCGTTTTTTTCATGAAATAAAAAATAACCTCCAAAAGACAAATATTCCTTATCTTTTGGAGGTTACTTCTCATTTTTTATTATTCTTTTTATGTTTATTCATCACTTCTTGACGGTGACGCCGATTTCCTAAAAACTTCAACATCTTCATTAAAGGCTGACGATCTTCTCCAACTAAGCCAATTAATTCAATAAATAACTCGATTCCCAAGACAGTACTGATGACCAACAAGACCGTTGCCGAGGTACTGGCATAATTCATTAATAAAGCAATCAAAGAAAAAACCAAGGCTAAGGCATAGATGGTCAAAACAGCGCCACGATGAGTAAATCCTAGCGATAAAAGTCGATGATGCAGATGCATTTTATCGGGAGTTGAAAACATCGGCTGTTTTTTCAAATGACGCCGAATCATCGCAAAAACAGTATCTGTAATCGGAACGCCTAAAATAAACATCGGCGTAAGAACTGAAATAAAGGTCGCATTTTTTAATCCTTGCAAGGAAAAAATGGCAATCATAAACCCTAAAAAAAGGGCGCCAGTATCTCCTAAATAAATCGCAGCAGGATAAAAATTATAGGGGAAAAATCCAATAATAGCCGCGACCAATGAAAAGATCATAATCGCTAAAATGACACCATTTCCCGGTAAAAAGAAATAACTGGTCAAACCGATTGTTACCAAAGCAATAATCGAAACTCCTGCAGCCAAGCCATCTAAACCATCAATCAGATTGACAGCATTAGTAATTGCTAAGATCCATAAAATTGTCATTGGAAGACTAAACCACCCTAAGTCAAAGGAGCCGATAAAGGGGATAGAAAACGTATTGAAGCCGATTCCTGCAAAGAAATAAATTTCTACTGCTGCAAGAATCTCACCTGCTACTTTTTGAAGTGGTGATAAACCAACGATATCATCAATAAGTCCGGTGATCACAATAATAAAAGCACCCAGTAACATTGGCAAAATACGATTCATATCTAAGGTATCTCGAAATTCCCAAAGAACAGCAACTGAAAAGGATATAAAAATACTTAACCCGCCTGCAGTTGGCATCGTCTTCTTATTGATTCGACGTTCATTCGGTCGGTCGACGGCTCCAATTTTATAAGCCAATAATCGGACAAAAGGAGTCAATAAAATGGAAAGGATCATAGTTAGAAATAATCGAATGATAAATTTAAAGGTAAAACCCATTTATACTTCTCACTTTCATTTGTCTTTTTTAAGCGCGGACATCACCTTATTTTTTAAGCGTGTGGTCCGTTTATCAATTGATTGGCTTTTTTCAGTAATTTCCCCGTTAAAGTACTCTTCACAGACAGCATTAATTACACTTCCTAAAATCAAGATCAATGCAGCAAAATTCAACCATAACATTAAGACGATAAAACTACCGATAATTTGATAGCCGCTCACTCTTGAAGCAAAATATCTTGCATACAAACCAAACACTTGAGACAACAGCATCCAACCAATTGTGGTAAAAACTGCTCCCGGTATAGTGGAACGAATACTTACTTTTACATTTGGTATGATCCAATAAATGAGTATCATTACTACCAACATAACAAGGATAGTTGTTGGCCATTTTGCTGTCTGAAAGGTGCTAATAATCGTATCTGAAAAATGAAAAATATCTTGCAAATAATCCAAGATCACTTTTCCAGATCCCATGACTAACGTAACTAAAACCATGCCTAACAACAAAACAATCAACATCAACATCGAAAGAAAACGTGAAAAGATTCCATACCCTTCAACACCATAGACGTTGTTTGTTGCTTTTTGTAACCCATTCATACTCTGGCTAGCAGACCAGATGGTGGTAATGGTCGAAATCGATAAAAGTCCTCCAGATCCCTCGGTCAATAAACTTTCAATGGCAGGTTTTAAAAAAGAATAAACTGTATTGGGGATAATTTCTTGAATATAAGGCAATACACTTCCTGGATCGATTTGCAGTAAGGGTAAGATATTGCCTACTGCAATCAATAAAGGAAATAAAGAAAGCAACAAATAATAAGCTACAACGATTGAATAAGTAGTCACTTCTCCATCAGTGACTCGCTTTTGCAAGGTTTTTAGAAACCATTTGGCATCTTTTTTTTCTTCAGTACTTGTATTTTCTTTCATCGCCTTCTCCTTTACGACATCTTTTGTATCTTCTTTTGATTAGTAGGTGCCTTCTTCTCCTTGTGATGTCATAATCTTTGGTCCATCTTTAGTAATTGCTAAACTATGTTCATATTGACAGCACAAGCCACCATCTTGGGTATAGGCGGTCCAGCCGTTAGGATCCATCTTCATTTTCCACGTTCCAGTTGTAATCATTGGTTCAATGGTAATCGTCATGCCTTCTTTTAAGCGCAATCCTCTACCAGCTTGCCCATAATGTGGGATAGCAGGATCTTCATGCATCGTCGGACCAATGCCGTGTCCAATAAAGTCTCGTACGACACCATAGCCTTTTTGTTCAGCATACGTTTGAATCGCATGACCGATGTCGCCGATGCGATTACCAATCTGAGCTTGTTCGATTCCTAAATATAACGCCTTTTTGGTTACATCCATTAAATCTATAACCTCTGTTGATACATCGCCTACCGCATACGCCCAGCAAGAATCAGAAATAGCACCATTTAAATCAATCACCATATCTACTTTAATTAAATCCCCACTTTTTAATGGCTTTTTACGGGGAAAGCCATGACAAATTTCGTCATTGATACTACAACAGGTAGCATATTTATACCCTTCAAAACCAATTTGAGCAGGGATACCTCCACGGCTCTCAATAAAGTGTTGGACAAATTGATCGATTTCCCAACTAGTTACTCCAGGTTTAATGAAATCTCGTAAGTGTATGTGAACATCTGCCAATAACTTTCCTGATTCACGCATACTTTCGATTTCTCGTGCTGATTTTAATGTAATCATTTATATAAAGTCCCTTCTGTTTAAAAATGTTTCAATTCATTACTCTTGAAATCCTATTTATTTTACCACAATTGAAGGCTTTTTTCCAAATTTGCTTCTTCAGTTTCCAAACCTACCACAGTTTGCTATAATGAAACGGAAGTAAACGCATGGATGAGGTGAAAAAATGGCAACTGCAAAAATTATTTATGCTAGCATGACTGGTAATACTGAAGAAATCGCCGATATCGTCGCAGAAACAATGGAAGATCTCGGTCTTGATGTAGAAATAGATGAATGTACGCAGGTCGCTTCTGAAGAATTACAAGAAGCCGATATTTGCGTCATTGCTACTTATACCTATGATGATGGAACGATTCCTGAAGAAATCATGGACCTTTATGAAGATTTAGAAACGATGGATCTTTCTGGAAAACTCTTTGGTGTTTGCGGATCTGGAGATACCTTTTACGACGACTCTTACTGTAAAGCTATTGATAAATTTGAAAAGGCCTTACTTAACACTGGCGCCCAAAAAGGAGCCGAAAGCATCAAAGTTGATCTTGCTTGTGATGAAGAAGATATTCAGAAATTAGAGTCCTTTGCCAAACAAATTGTAGAAAAGACTCATTAAAAAACAAGCACTTGCTTTTTATCCTTAAGCAAGTGCTTGTTTTTTTAATGATTTATTTGGTCAAAAGATAAGTTAATCTCTTCTTTTTGGTTCATAATAATATCGACTGCCTTTTTAAGAAAATCTGCTGTATCCTCTTTGCTAAATGAGATGATATTTGAAGAAGATAGAGCCGCAAGTCCTGAGACAATAATCCAAAAGCCTTTATAAATCGAGTGAATTTTTTCTTCACTAAGCCCCTCATATTTCTCACCTTGTACAATATCTTTTTTAAAATATTCATAAGATAGTTCGTGTACTTTTTGACCATCAAAGTCATTTTCCATAAACAAGGATTTGTACAGATTTTTTTCTTTGTTGGCAAACTCTACATAATTTAATCCTAAATCTACTAGGTCATCTCCAGTCTGTTCTTTTGATAATTCATTTTTTGATAATCCTTCTAATACAGATTTGATCAATTCTTGTTTTAAGTCTTCCATGTTTTTAAACTCTAAATAAATCGGTTGAGTCGAACAATTCATCTTTGCAGCAATATTACGCGCAGTAAACTTAGAGAACCCGTCTTTTGCAACAACGTCATAGGCAGCTTTCAATATTTGATCTCTTGTAATCGTTTTTTTTCTTGCCATAATATTCTTCTCCTTATTTGTTAAACCAGATTTTATTTCGTTTCATCTATTCTAACATGTTTTTTTATTTTTTCAAAACATGAGTTGTTCCTTCTACAAAACAATTTCCTTTTCTAGTTTTGATTCGCTTTTGTTAGGCTTTCTTTTCAATCAATGGTATCATAGTCCATAGTAAACAAATTGGAGGAAAGAAAATGGTCTTACCAAATTTTAAGGAAAATCTTGAAAAATATGCTCAACTCATTGTAGAAGTCGGAGTAAACGTTCAAAAATCACATACAGTCATTGTTCAAATCAGTGTGGATCAAGCACCTTTAGCACGGCTGATTACCCAAAAAGCCTATGAAAAAGGAGCCGATGAAGTCATCGTAAAATGGACAGATGATTTTGTCCAACGAGAATTTTTATCTTTTGCAAGTGAAGATCGTTTGACAACTATTCCTCAGTATAAAATTGATGAGTCCAACGATTGGATTGAAAAAGGCGCAAGTAGAATCAGTGTCGTTTCTTCTGATCCAGGTTCTTTAGCAGGTGTCGACTCACAACGAGTGGCCACTTACCAAAAAGCATCCGGTAAAGCCATGCATGCCATGCGTCAAGCTACACAAGCAAATAAAGTCAGTTGGACAGTTGTCGCTGCAGCCGGTCCCAAGTGGGCAGAAAAAGTCTTTTCAAACTTGCCTCAAGAAGATGCCCAAGATCTTTTGTGGGATCAAATCTTTAAAACAACTAGAATTTATGCAGACGATCCCATCAAAGCGTGGAGAGAACATGACCAAACCCTTCAGGAAAAAGCGGACAAACTGAACCATTCTCAATTTGATGCACTCCATTATCAAGCACCTGGGACAGATTTAACCATTGGCTTACCTAAGAATCATTTATGGGAAGGCGCAGGAAGCCTCAATGCACGTGGTGAAAAATTCATGGCTAATATGCCAACTGAAGAAGTTTTCACTGCTCCTGATAACAGACGGATTGATGGCGTAGTATCTAGCACCAAACCTTTAAGTTATGCAGGTAGTATCATTTCTGGCATGAAATTTACCTTTAAAGATGGAAAAGTCGTTGATTTTTCGGCAGAAGAAGGAGAAGATGTTTTAGCTAAATTGTTAGATACAGATGAAGGATCTAGACGTTTGGGTGAAGTAGCACTTGTTCCTGATCCCTCTCCTATTTCTCAATCTGGCATTATCTTTTTCAATACATTATTTGATGAAAATGCCTCAAATCACCTTGCTTTAGGCTCAGCTTACGCCTTTAATATACAAGGTGGTACAAAAATGACCGAAGAAGAACTCTCAGAAGCAGGACTCAATAGAAGTCATAGTCATGTAGACTTTATGGTTGGTTCTGAAAAAATGGCAATTGATGGTATTTCCAAAGATGGAACAACTACACCAATCTTTAGAAATGGTGATTGGGCTTAGTAAATCTCTCAAAGAACGAGCTAAATAGATAACAAGCAAAGTAAATGCCTTTCATTTGTTTTGCTTGTTTTTTTGGCTAGAAATTGTTTAAAAAATACACTATAACTGATAACCGTTTCCCCTAACGATTTGGTAGGGATTATTAATTTTAATCGTTATCCATAGAAAAAAACTGTTTTCTCTGATAAAATCATAACTATGAAGAAGGGAAGAATTAGCATGACTCCAAATCGCGAAGATTACTTGAAATTAATTTTAGAACTCGGCGGTGACCAATCCATTGTCAACAATAAACAGATTGTTTCTGGACTTGGCGTTTCAGCTGCTTCTGTTAGTGAGATGATCACAAAACTTGTTGGCGAAGATTTAGTAACCCATACGCCTTATCAAGGAGTACAATTAACGGAAAAAGGCTTGGCAAAAGCAAGTTCTTTGATCCGACGCCATCGACTATGGGAAGTTTTTCTAGTTGAACACTTAAACTTTTCTTGGAATGAAGTTCATGATGATGCTGAAGTCTTAGAACATGTAACTTCTAAAAAATTGGCGGACCATCTTGAAGTCTTTTTGAATCACCCCAACTATTGTCCTCATGGCGGAATGATTCCTAAAGAAAATCATTTTGTTCAAGAAAAAAAACGTCAAACGTTAATTGAATACCCTGTCGGCGCAAAAATAAGAATCGCACGCGTGATTGATGAAAGAGAATTATTAGATTATCTAGTAGCCATCGATTTAAATATCGGTGAAAGTTTTGAAATTACTGATATTGCGGCTTATGAAGGCCCGATTACTTTGACAAATTCAGAAAAAAATATTTTGGTTAGCTATAAGGCTGCCAGTACCATTTTTGTTGATTCTATAAAAGAAAATAGCTAGGAGGAACATGTCGTGAATGAAAAAAAAGTATTACTTACCATCTTTGGTGCGACGGGTGATTTAGCGCAAAGAAAACTATACCCTTCCCTTTTCCGTCTTTACCGAAAAGGCGTTTTGGCTGATCACTTTGCGGTAATTGGGACAGCTAGACGTCCTTGGAGTGATGAAAAATATCATCAAGTCATTACTGAAACCATTAAGGATTTGGAGCCAACCGCCGCAGAAGAAAAAGAATTTTCTTCACACTTTTATTACCAATCTCATGATGTAACAGACACCTCGCATTATGATACTTTGAAAGAACTTTCAAATAAACTTGATAAAAAGTACCAATTAGAAGAAAATCGTTTGTTTTATTTAGCCATGTCACCAAACTTTTTTGGGACGATTGTCTCTCATCTAAAATCTCAAAAAATGTTAGAAGTTGATGGCTTTCATCGAGTGATTATCGAAAAACCTTTTGGCTCTGATTATGCTTCTGCTTATAAATTAAATGAAGAAATCAATCAGGTATTTGAAGAAGACGATATTTACCGTATTGATCATTATTTAGGCAAGGAAATGATTCAGAACCTTTCTGCAATCCGTTTTGCCAATAATATTTTTGAATCGATTTGGAATAACCGCTATATTGACAATGTTCAAATCAATATCGCAGAAGATTTAGGAGTAGAAGAACGTGGCGGTTACTATGATAAAAGTGGCGCCTTAAAAGATATGGTTCAAAATCATATTTTACAGATTCTATCCCTTTTAGCGATGGAACCACCTGTTGCTTTTTCTGAAAAAGAAATTCGTGCAGAAAAAATTAAAGCGTTAGAAGCAGTTCGAATCTATTCTGAAAATGAAGTGAAAGAAAATTTTGTTCGTGGACAATATACAGCAGGCAACATCGAAGATAAAAATTTTGAAGGGTATCACTCAGAAGCTAATGTGGCTTCAGATTCGACAACAGAAACCTTTGTTGCTGGAAAACTATTGGTCGATAATTTCCGTTGGTCCGGTGTTCCTTTTTATATTCGAACTGGAAAACGTTTGACAGAAAAGGGCAGTCGCATCAATATTATTTTCAAACAGGTTCCTTTTAATCTATTCAAAAATGATATCAATGCAGCTTGTGATAACGGAAGTTTGCCTCCTAATATTTTAACGATTTATATCCAACCAACTGAAGGCTTCTCACTTTCTTTAAATGGCAAGGAAATTGGTCAAGGTTTTACAACCGTTCCAATCAAGTTAGAACAACGAAACAGTTCAGAAATTATTGAAAACACTCCTGAAGCCTATGAAAAACTTTTGTTAGACGCTTTAAATGGCGATGGAACCAATTTTACCCATTGGGATGAGGTCGCTCAATCATGGCGTATTGTCGATGTAATTAGAAACACCTGGGATAAAGAAGATGCTTCTCCTCTCCCCTATTCTGCTGGTACAATGGGGCCAAAAGAAGCTTTTGAATTATTAGAAAAATCCGGTTCTACTTGGATTTGGCAACCAGATGACTGGTATAAAGACCGCGGTCTATTATAGTTAGCAAAACGTGCTCAGAGAGTATACTTTATTAAAAGTGAACAAAAAAGGTAGTCCCAATAATAAGGACTACCTTTTTTAACTTTTATTCGATTCCTTCTGAAACAGCTTCAGGATTTTCTTCTTTTACAATTTCTGCACAATGCGCACAAAGCGTTGGTAACTCTTTATCTGTCCCAATACTATTTTTCATTTGTCGGCATCGTTGGCAAACTTCACCAGCTGCTTTTTCAACTAGTATCTTAGCCTCTCCAAATACTTGAGCCTCTTGTGGCGCAATATCCCCAACCGCCTTTACTTCAAAGAAATCAGGAGAAATAATGAGAAGTTGTGGTAAATCGGTATCGACAGCTTTTAATAGCATTTCGAGTTGTTCACTTGGATAAATCGTTACTTTAGCTTCCATTGATTTTCCGATTAATTTCTCATTACGCGCTACTTCTAAAGCTTTCAAAACATCATCTCGAAAATCCATAAAGGCTGACCAAGTATCTAACAATTCTTCTTGATTGGCAAATTCTTGATAGTCAGGAAACTCTGCTAATTGAACAAACGTTTCTTCTTCTTTCAAATATGACCAGATTTCTTCAGCAGTATGCGGAATGATTGGTGTTAATAATTTTGTTAATGCCACTGCCGTTTGATAAAAGACAGTTTGCATGCACCGACGTTCAAAATTATCTTTTGTTTCGATATAAACCACATCTTTTGCAAAGTCTAGATAAAAAGAAGATAGTTCGGTCGAAATGAAATTGACCACTGTTCGATAAATGGATAGAAAATCATATTTTTCATACCCTTTTTGGCGAACGTCTTTAATAATTTGATTCAAACGTACAATCATATATTTATCGACAGAACGCAATTCTTCATAAGAGACAGTATTTTCCTTTGGCTCAAAATCAGTCGTATTCGCTAATAAGAAACGCATCGTGTTACGGATTTTTCGATAAACTTCCGAAACTTGATTTAAAATATCCATTGAAACTCGAACATCTGCTTCATAATCAACACTTGCAACCCATAAACGTAGAATGTCTGCACCCATTTGTTTGATTACTTTTACTGGTGCAATCGTATTGCCTAAAGATTTACTCATTTTACGTCCTTTTCCATCTAAGGTAAAGCCTTGAGAAAGCACTGATTTATAAGGAGCGACGCCATTGATTGCAACACTTGTCGTTATACTTGAGTTAAACCAACCACGGTATTGATCGGAACCTTCAAGATACATATCTGCTGGAAAACTTAATTCCTCGCGTTGGCGTAAAACAGCTTCATGAGAAGAACCTGAGTCAAACCAAACATCCATGATATCTGTTTCTTTCTTAAAGATGCCATTTGGTGAGCCAGGGTGGGTAAAGCCTTCCGGTAATAAATCTTTCGCTTCTTTTTCAAACCATACGTTAGAACCATGTTCGGCAAATAAGTCAGCCACATGATTGATTGTTTCTGGCGTGATGATTGCCTCGCCATCTTCAGCATAAAAAATTGGCAAAGGCACACCCCATGCTCGTTGTCTGGAAATTACCCAGTCGCCACGGTCACGAATCATATTGTAAAGACGTGTTTTTCCCCAAGGAATAACCCAATCAACTTTTTCAACTTCATCCAAAATATCTTGACGAAATTTATCGATTGAAGCAAACCATTGTGGTGTCGCCCGATAAATTACTGGCTTTTTCGTACGCCAGTCATGTGGATAACTATGCGTAAAGAAGTCTAATTTTAACAAAGCGCCTTTTTCTTTCAGAAGTTCAGTGACCATTGGATTGGCCTTGTCATAAAATACTCCTTCAAAACCAGGAGCTTGAGCCGTAAAACAACCACGATCATCAATTGGCGAAAGAATTTCTAATCCATATTTTTTACCGACAATATAGTCATCTTCCCCGTGTCCAGGCGAAGTATGAACCAAACCAGTACCTGTATCTAATGTTACGTGATCAGCACACATTAAAAGTGACGTCCGATCATAAAACGGATGTTGTGCAGTCATATATTCCAAATCAGAGCCTTTAAACTCTTGTAAAACTGTTACTGACTCCCAATCTAAATCATTTTTTACATCTGCTAACCGTTCTTTAGCTACTACATATTTTTTCCCATCCGCATCAACTTGGACATATTCATAGTCTGGATGAACAGTGATACCTAGATTAGAAGGAATGGTCCAAGGAGTTGTCGTCCAAATAATAAAGGAGGTATCTTGATCAAGTAACTCTTTGCCATCAGCAACTTTAAACGCAATATAAATAGATGGCGATTTGACATCTTTATATTCAATTTCTGCCTCAGCAAGTGATGATTCACTAGAAGGTGACCAATAAATGGGTTTTAACCCTTTATAGATGTACCCTTTTTCTGCCATCTTACCAAAAACGCGAATTTCTGCGGCTTCATATTCAGGCTCTAATGTAATATAGGGATGATCCCAATCTCCTGCAACGCCTAATCGTTTAAAATCATTGCGTTGCATATCAATTTGTTTCAATGCATATTCACGACACTTTTCTCGATAAGCAGCCATGGACATCTCTTTACGTTTGATTCCCTTTTTTGTGAGTTCTTGCTCGATTGGTAAGCCATGAGTGTCCCACCCAGGAACATAAGGTGCTCGAAACCCTGACATAGATTTTGAACGAATAATAATATCTTTACTAATTTTGTTCAAGGCGTGACCTACATGGATGTTCCCATTTGCATAGGGAGGTCCATCATGCAAAACAAAAGATGGTTTGCCTTCATTTAATTTTTGACGTTGGCCATAAACATCTTGTTCTTCCCAGTTTTTTTGCCATTCTCCTTCTCTATTTGGCAAATTGCCGCGCATTGGAAAAGCTGTTTTCCCTAAATGCAAAGTCTCTTTCATTTTCATTTTCTGCTTACCTCTTTCTTTTTCTGTAATAAAAAAACACGCTCTCCCTAAGCAGGGACGAACGTGTCGCGATACCACCCAAAATTCGAAAATAAAATATTTTCCTTTTGTGATCGGTAACGGGATCAGTCGTTGATTTTTACTTTTATTCAAAATCAAAGCCTATAGAGGATCTAACAAATTGTAGGGTTTTGTCGGACTTTCACTCTCACCGATTCGCTGAAAAAAATACAACTTGTTTTTCTGTTCTATAAGATGCTTTTTATTCCTGTTCTGGTAAATTCACTTGTTTTTGATTCGATTCGACAACAGAAACATCTTCTGTTTGGTCTATTTGATCTTCTTGTTCTGAGTTTACTTCAGTATTTGTACTATTGTCAAGCTCTTTTGATAAGACTTCTCGAATGACTTCATGACTATCTTGTACATACGTGGATAAAGGAGCCAAAATTTCTTCCCATTCTGGGCTTTTCACTTGTTCCAATTGGGCTTGTAACATAACTGATAAATTATTATGAAAGACTCTTGTTTTTTTCTTCAAATCATTGGTTTCAACTGCTAATTGGCGTGCATTTTCGGTAGCAGTCGTCAAGATTTCTTTGGCTTTTTCTTCTGCCGTTTTCGTTACTTCATCCGCATGTTTTTCAGCGTTGGTAACTAGTTCATCCGCTTTATTTTGGGCCGCTGAAACCATCACTTCTGATTCTTTACTGGCACTTGTTTTTACTTTATCCGCAGTATCTTGAGCTACAATGATTGATTGATTCAAAGCATCTTTTAATTCATTGAAATATTCTAATTTTTCATCAGCATGCTTCAATGCTTTTTCTAATTCACGATTTTTTTGCGTTGTTTCTTCATAATCTCTAACCACAAGATCTAAAAAGTCATCCACGTCATCTTTATCATAGCCTCTCATCTTTGTATCGAAAGACTTATTTTGAATATCTAATGGACTCATTACCATAATCTTCCACCTCTTTTAGTTATTTACGTAAAACGCCTAAGTTCAAACGGATTTTTCCTTTTTTAGTCGTTCCTTCGATTCCTTGGATTTGTATACGACCAAAACCACGGATCGAAACGATATCTAATAAATCTAATATAAAGTCAGGTCGAGTCGATATCGTCCAATTGACTTTAACTTTTTCAGATTCGATCATTTGTTTTGACCGTTGCCGAGAAATATTGAATACAGTAGAAATCACTGTATCTAGCCGTAACGAACTAGCTGTGGACATTTCTAAAGTCCAACCGTCTTTGGGTACTAAAATTTGAGTATAGTTTACAGGTTCCAAACGAACACTGACTTTTCCAATTTTAGTTGTTTGTAATTGAATATAACTACTGATTTCTGAAGCTACAAAAACTTGCCAATTCTCGCCATCAGAAATAATATCGCCAAAAGATTCCCTTTTTACTCCGGTGCCACATAATGTTCCCAAAATTTTGCCATGACTTAAAACAGAGAATTTCTTTGGATAATGAATTTCAAATAAGTCAATGTCAAACTCTTCTTGCGCAGGTTGGTAATAATCTGGGAAAATCATACAACGACATCGTTCCGCAGCTTCATAACCTCCGAAAAATTCGAATTTTAAGTCAGAAGTCTGACGGACCAACGTTTCTAAGATATAAGCTTGTCTAGGATCTAAAAAATCAGTCAAATACGGTGCATACTGCATCGATACTCTTTCAATCCAATCTTGACAAGCATCTATAAAAGGGTGTTCTTCAGCTCGAAAATGTTGGTAGACATTTGTTTCCACTGTCCTCACCCCTTTCTAGTTTATAAAATAGCATAAACGATACGGACTAGTGCTTGTGATGCTAATTGTAAAATTAATATGGCAAAAGCAATATTAAAATTTATCGGACCAATAGAAAGATTCAAATGATCAAATAAACTTAAATATGGTTCACAAATTTTACTTAAAAATCGTCCAAAAGCTGATTGATACCCTCCTGGAAACCAGGATAAAAGAGCATAAATAACTAGTAAAACTGTATAAAGATATACAAGATCACTAAATAAACTTATTAACCTAATAATAAATATATGGGTTACCTCCCTACTAAAAACATCCGATGCTTTTTTATAAGATTTTAAACGTGATGATCAATATCAAAAAAGTTATTATCCACTAATGACTGAGCGGTACCATCGATTTCAATACCTTTTGGCGTACATAAGAAGATTTCGTTTCCGACACGCTTAATATCGCCATCTTCAGCGTACACTGTTCCGGTAAGAAAATCAACGATTCGACGTGCTTGGTACTCTTCAATTAAGTGAAAATTAACAAGTACTGATTCCCCACTCATCACGTGTTTGGCAATAGCCATCGCTTCAGAATAAGCCCGTGGTTCGATAATCATTATTTTAGAAGCTTGACCACTTTTTTCTTGTCGTTGATTTTGCGTTTGAGGTTTATGCATAGCAACAATTTTCTTTTCTGGCTGTTTTTGATACTCATAAGCGGGTTCATCCGCTTGAACAGCTTGAGATTGTTGTTGTGATCGCGCATAAATTCTCGTTGATTCTTTTGTATTGTGCCGTGGCGTCTGCCTACTTGTAGGACTTGCAGCAGATTTAGCACCTTGATTTATATTGGTTGTACTTTGTGAATTGTATTTTGGAGATTGGTCTCTCTGTTTTTCAACAGTATTCTGACTTTTCGTAGCTGTTTTTCTAATACTAGGTGCTGGCGAAGATGATGCAGGTGCTTCCATATATTCTTCGTCTTCAAGACCAAAAAAACTTGAGATTTTATCCATAAATGACATGAGTTTTCCTCCTTTTTGCCCATCATGCGAGAAAAAATTCTAGCATAAAGATTTTTCAATAAATTGTTTGATACTTACTCCTTAAACAAGGCTGTTCCTATTCTGATATAAGTTGCTCCTTCTTGCACAGCAATAGGAAAATCATTTGTCATTCCCATACTTGTTTGTGTACAAAGCGCATAGCTTAATTCTTTTTTTGCAATCTCAACTTGCAAACTCTTTAGTTGACCAAAGATTTGGTGTTGCTGTTTTTCAGTTGAATATTTAGGAGCCATTGTCATTAATCCTACCACACATATTTTATCATAAAATTGTAATTCATTGATAAAATTTTCTAATTCATCTGGTAGAATTCCTTGCTTGGTTCTTTCACCAGAAATATTTACTTCAACGAAACAAGAAATACAATGATTGGCTCTTTTTTGAATTTCTTTGGCTAAATTTAAGCTATCCAATGCATGAAAATAATCTATTTCATTTATAACTGATTTTACCTTGCGTCGCTGAAGATTGCCAATAAAATGCCATCTAATTTTTGAAAAATCTTGCATTTCTGCCTTTTTAGCAAGAAAGGGGCCCACTCGGTTTTCTGCGATATCTAAAACACCAAGATTTGCCAACTCAATAGTTTTTTCAAGATCTACCGACTTTGTTACTCCTATCAATGTGACCTCTTCTTTATTACGAGAAACAAGAGCACAAGAATTCTGCAGCTCTTGCCTAACCTTACGCAAGTTGTCAGAAATCATGTGCTCTGCTCCTTATCTTTTACGACGGAAAAAAGGGGGTGTATCTAGTTCATCGTCGTTTGATTTAGATTCATCACGTTGAAAAGTTTCAAAATCATTTTTTTCAAGCGAATCAAATTGCGCATCATCTACCCGAGGGCGAATATTTTCTTCTTTACGAAGATCCCAATTGCCAAAGGTATTTGATTCTTGGGTTTGACCAGATTGTGGTTGAGCTTGATCAAGTTCTACCTCAGATTTTTGAGGAGTTTGTTGAACTTGTGAATGACGACGCGGGCCACGCTTTTCACGTTTTGTTGGATCGATTCCTGTCGCAATAACTGTTACATGAATTTCATCTTCCAAATCTTCATTGATAGAAGTTCCTAAGATGATATTTACGTCACCAGAAGCTGCTCCAGCTACAATATCAGAAGCATCTTGTGCTTCAAATAAAGTCATATCTAATCCACCAGTAATATTTAGTAAAACTTGTTCTGCACCATCGATTGATGTTTCTAATAAT
>Ga0079226_10002134_pt1 | contig 15201 bp, 14 predicted proteins | sample Poulit2014_FD_76345 | JGI IMG/M metagenome (GOLD analysis project Ga0079226, IMG submission 76345) | Agricultural soil microbial communities from Georgia to study Nitrogen management - Poultry litter 2014 | ecosystem: Environmental > Terrestrial > Soil > Agricultural land | place: USA: Georgia... | reverse complement strand
GGTAAATATTCAGTTTTTAGAGCAAGATTTAATGGATAAAGAAGGAATAAAAAGACTGTCGCAATTTAATATTATCGTAAGCAATCCGCCTTATATTCCATTGCATGAAAAGGCGGAAATGGGAGGAAATATAGTAGGAAAAGAACCGGATAGCGCTTTGTTTGTTCCGGATAAAAATCCTCTTCTTTTCTATGAAAAAATTTTAGAGCTTGCAGAAGAAAAGTTGCATCCGGAAGGGAGCATCTTTGTGGAATTGCATGAGGATTTAGCTCAGGAAACAAAACAACTTTTTTTACAAAAGATGAATAAGGTACTCCTGAAAAAAGATTTAAATGGAAAGAATCGCATGTTGCATGCCGTTGGATTAAAGTAATAACCTTCCGCAGATAATGCCGGTAGCTACAGCCGCGTTTAAAGATTCTGCTTCACCAATTTTAGGAATAGTTATTTCCTTTCTTATAAGTGTAAGTAACTCAGGATTAATTCCGTTAGATTCATTCCCTATAAGGATAATACCCTCCTCTAGTTTCTCAATTTGGGTCAGCGGCGTCCCTTTCAATGTGGCAGCATAAGTAGAAAGGGTATTATTCTCCTGCAATACAGTCGTCAGATCTTTTTTCCATAATTTTATTCTGCCGATGCTGCCCATGGTAGCTTGTACGGTTTTGGGGTTAAAGGGATCTACGCAATCAGGAGAATAAATAATGTTTTCAATGCCAAACCAGTCAGCAATTCGAATAATTGTTCCCAGATTTCCCGGATTGCGAACCCCATCCAGCATTAAAGTAATTTTATTATTTAATGGAAGTGAGGTGCTTTGTGTAGGTATCTGACAGATTCCTAAAATTCCCTGGGGGGTAGATAAGCAAGATATTTTTTTGAGTGTTTTTTCATCCACTACTTCCACTTCTCGATCTTGTTCTAGTAGAACAGGATACTTTTCTAAGTATTTTGGGGTAACAAAGAGTATTTTTACCTCAATATGGTCACTTTTTAGCAATTCTAAGGTGTTTTTTACCCCTTCGACTATAAATTGGTCGAATTTTTGCCTGTATTTTTTATGCTGTAATGCACGAATAGTTTTAATTTGCACTTTTGAAGGCATGTGCCAAACTTAAATCTTTTTTTTATTATAAAAAAGGATGAATAAAAATCGCCTGTAAAGCGCGCGAATGATTAATCAAATTTTGGGAATAAAGAAAAGGGGAGACGGTTATTCTTATTCTAAATCAGTAGGTTTGGGAGTGGCTATGCTATGCTTGGCTGTTATTCTTTTCTCTTCTTGTTCCAATACAAAATATTTGACCGGAAATCAGACGTTATTGACCAAAAATTCTTTGGATCTGAAAGGAGAAGATTTGAATCATTCAACCCGGGAATTAATCAAAAGTAATCTCCACTCATCTTCTATTATAAAGCAGAAGCCCAATACCAAATTTTTGAATGTACTACGTTTGAAATTATGGCTTTATAATAAAAAGTATAATGATCAAAAGACCGGGAAATTGTGGAATTGGTTTTTGATTGATGAAAATATGGAACCTCCGGTTATTTATGACTCAAGTTTGGCAGGGCAAACAACTAAGAATATCGTTAGTTTCCTGAATAATCAGGGCTATTTCTATGCTACTGCAGATTATTTGGCGAAAACCAGAAATCGAAAAACAAAAGTGACCTATCAAGTAAATACAGGTCATGTATTTATGATTGATAGTGTCGGTTATAAAGTGTCTGATTCCAGTATTAAAAGCGCGATGCTGAATGCGGAAAAAAAATCATTCATTAAAAAAGGAACGCCTTTTAAGGTGTCTAATTTGGTGAAAGAACGAGAACGATTGACGAAAGTGGTTAGAGATGCCGGGTATTTTCATTTTTCCAATGCCAATATTCGCTTTGTGTTGGATACGGTAGATAAGTCTATTTTTGGTAATATTTTTGATTCTTTTACCGGGCTGGTAAACAGTTCCACTGATCAAAAAGACGAACATCCTAAAATAGGACTGACCGTAGATGTAGTAAAGCATGCGGATTCGTCATTAATGCATCCTTATTATATCAGGGATATTTATGTTTATCCGGATTACTCTGCTTATGCTGTTCCTGATGATTCTTCCTATGATGAACAAACGTATGAAGGGTTGGAAATCAGATCACTGTCGAATATTATACGTCCGCGTGTATTGAGGGCAGCCATACGACTTCATGAAGATGATTTATATTCAGAAACAGAGAGAAAGAGTACGCTGAGACGTTTGAATAATTTGGGGGTATGGAAATTTGTGAATGTAGAAATGGATACCGTGGGTCGGCAGAGTGACAGTCTGGATTGTTTTGTTTTTCTCATTCCGGCCAAGAAACAGCAGCTTGGAGCGAATATACAGACTACTACTTCGTCAGGAGATTATATTGTAGGAGGTGCATTAAGTCTGAATTATAAACATCGGAACACCAATAGAGCAGCCAATCAGCTTGACTTAAATCTGAAAGGTGGAATAGAATGGAATTCCAGACCGGACGATGGTCTGTTTGTGCAAGCCAAAGAATTGAGTGGAAATGTACAGGTTTCCTTTCCTCGATTTATAGTGCCTTTTTTTAAGGTTCGAGATGTTGCTTCTTTTACTCATCCTCAAACAAATGTAAGTTTGGGATTTAATAATCTGGAACGTTTGAATTTTTTCTCCTGGGCAAGTTTCAAAGGATCTTTTGGATATAGTTGGAATGAAACCCCACTTAAACAATGGGTGGTGAATCCCATTTTTTTTAATTATAACAATATTTATAACATTAGTCCGGGATTTAGGGCGCAGTTGGAAAATAATCCTTTTTTGAAGAATAGTTTCTCATCTGTCTTTATAGAAGGGGAAAATGCTTCTTTCATATTTAATGACCAAAAGTCAGGGAATCAACCGGATGTCAATTATTTGCGCGTGAATTTTGAAGAATCAGGTCTGTTATTGAATGGAGTGAATGGAATTGCAAAGGGAGTGTTTGATCAAAAATCGTTTTTAGGGAAATTAGCGGAAGTGAATTATTCTAATTATGTCAAGTTTAGTGCAGAATATAAACATTATTTTAATCGGGAGCATTCAACTTTGGTCACGCGTATTTTTGGGGCAGTGGGTATTCCATATGGAAAATCCGAGGTTTTGCCTTATATCAAACAATTTACAGCCGGTGGCCCCAATAGTATGAGAGCCTGGCGTTTACGTTCGTTAGGTCCCGGATCCTATTACGATCCGGATATAAATGATCCTGATGTCTTTCCTGATCAGACCGGAGAGATGAAATTAGAAGCGAATGTGGAATATAGGTTCGATATGTTTTCTATGTTTGATGGTTTTCTGAGTTTAAAGGGTGCTGTATTTGTAGATGCCGGTAATATCTGGAATCTGCATAAAGATTCTTATAAACCCGGAGCAGAATTTGAACTAAACCGTTTTTATCAGGATATTGCAGTAGGTTCAGGAGTTGGATTGCGCTTAGACTTCTCTTATGCTATTCTTCGTTTGGATGTTGCGACCCCGTTAAAAGTCCCTTACATTAGTAAAAATTATGGATGGGATTTTGAAAGTATCAAACCTTTGAGTTCGGATTGGCGCAGGCAGAATCTGATTCTTAATTTTGCGGTGGGTTATCCGTTTTAAGGTGCTCATGAATATTCACAATGGTAGTTTTTATGTCAGTTGCGTCTTCTACTGCGAAATCTCCAATTTTGGTACGACGAAGTTTACTGAGATAGGCTCCACACCCCAGGCTAGACCCAAAATCATTTGCCAGAGAGCGAATATAGGTTCCTTTGCTACATTTTATTCTGACATCTATTTCCGGGAATGCAATACGGGTTATTTCAAATTCTTTTATTTCTACCGATCTTGGATCAAGCTTAACTTCTTTTCCTTTTCTGGCTAGTTCGTACGCCTTTTTTCCTTTTTTCTTTACTGCAGAATGAATAGGCGGAACTTGTTGTATGGTTCCTGTAAAATCCTCTTTGGCTTTTTCAATGTCGGCATTCGTTAATTCTGAAATATCTTTAAAATCTGTTGGTTCAGATTCTAAATCATAAGTTGGTGTTACTGCTCCCAGATAAAAAGTACCGGTATATTCTTTTTCTAATCCCTGATATTCATTTATCCTTTTGGTGAATTTTCCGGTACAAAGAATTAATAATCCGGTAGCTAACGGATCTAAGGTTCCGGCATGACCTACTTTAATCTTATGTTTTTCAGGTGTTTTAATGGCATAACGCACCTTGTTGACTACGTCAAATGACGTCCAGTTTAGAGGTTTGTCAATGAGTAAAACCTGTCCTTTCTGATAAGGATTATCCGCTTTCTCCATATCTATAAACCGAGTACATCTCTCATAGAAAAGATGCCCTTTTTATCGTGAATAAACTTTGCTGCAGTCAATGCTCCTTGAGCAAAGCCTTTACGGGAATGAGCCGTATGTCGAATCTCAATTTCATCTATTTCTGAACCATATCTAATGACATGAGTTCCGGGAGTAGGATCTATTCTTTTGGAAATGATAGATAATTCTTCTGATATGGAAGTCTTTTCATTTATCCAGGATGTTTTACGGGGAACATCTGCCAATATTTGTTCTGCTAAGGTAATGGCCGTTCCACTGGGAGCATCTTTTTTTTCTGTATGATGAATTTCCTCCATTTCTATATTATATTGATCCTGTTTACCCATAAGAGCCGCCAACTTTTTATTGAGCTCGAAAAAGATATTTACCCCTATGCTAAAGTTAGATGCATAAAGAAAAGATCCGGCTGTCTTTTTTACTTTTTCTTCTACTTCTGATAGGTGATCTAGCCAGGCTGTAGTGCCGACTACAACAGGCGTCTGTGCATCCAAACATTTCATGATATTGCTAAATGCGGTCTGAGGCGTAGAAAATTCTATGGCTACATCCACCTTTTGGAGGTGATTGTTGTCGAGTAAATCGGCGTTGTCTTTGTCTATTTTAAGAAGTACTTCATGGCCTTGTTCCAAAGCAATGGCTTCAATGGCTTTTCCCATTTTACCATATCCTACTAAAGCAATTTTCATAATAGTAAAATTTTTAAAAATGATAAGTAAAACCAAATCCGGCATAAAGTTGGTCTTTATGCGTGATCGGTCCAAATTTTAAATTCGTCAGTGGGCTGGTTACATGAAAATTATATAGATAGCCAAAGACGACTGCATCAATGATATTGTAGAGATAGACTGCTGCAAATCCTAAAACAGAATAATCTACATATTGTCTATATCCATCTCTGATATATTTGAGTCCATCCGTATTATAAACATCAATTTCCGGATCTCCGGTTTTTTGTCCGTTTAGACGTAAGCGATAGGCATTCCTAAATGTGATGTAATGATTATAATTGAAAACGAATACGCCAGCGGCAACGCCAATTCCTGCTAACATAAAAGGAACTTTTATGTATTGTTCATTATAAATTTGTCCCAACCCTGGAAAAATAGCAGAGTATAATCCTGCTCTTCTGGGGCTGTGTACCTTTCGGAGGCTATCCCATTTTATTTTTGTTTCTAAATCCCGAAAACCTTTCATCGAGGTATCTGCCTTTAGGGTATCCCTTTTTTTTACGGTAAATGACGAGTCTGCTATATGAATGGAAGAGTCTGATTGAGCTGAAAAAGAGGTTACCTGCATACTATCACTGCTTTGGGCATAGAGTTCGTTCCCAACAAATAAACTGCCCAGTAAAAGACAGATTGTAAAAACTGATTTTAAAATCATGAACCTTTTCAAAACTAATCTAACATTAAATCCAATAGATGATTAAGCTCTTCATCCGAATAAAAATCCAGCACAATAGAACCTTTTCCTTTATTATTCCTTTTTAATTTTACTTTGGTAGAATAATGAGAGGCTAAATTATCTTGAACTTTTCTATATACAGGAGGGAGAGTACTACTTTTACTGCCTGATGTTTTAGGTGAATTTACCTTTTTAGCCAGGGCTTCTGCTTGTCTAACAGAAAGTTTTTTTTGTAGTATTTCCTTGAAAACGAATAATTGTTTTTCTATAGTTGGGAGGCTAATCAGTGTTTTAGCATGTCCCATGCTTATGATGCGGCTGCGAACAGCTACCTGAATATCCGGAGGTAGTTTGAGTAGTCGTAAGTAGTTTGTAACAGTACTTCTGTTTTTACTCACACGTACTGCTAGTTCTTCTTGTGTCAAATTACATTCATCCATCAATCGTTCTAAGCTTAATGCCACTTCTATAGAATTTAAATCTTCTCGTTGAAGATTTTCTAAAAGTGCCAATTCCAGATGGGTATCTTCCTTAGAATCTCTGATATAGGCAGGTATATCTTCTAAACCAGCCATTTGAGAGGCTCTCAGACGACGTTCTCCTGAAATGAGTCGATAGTCTTTGCTATTGATAGGAGAAATCGTAATAGGTTGAATGACATCATGAATCTTGATAGATTCAGAAAGCTCTTTCAAAGCGGTTTCATCGAAATCCTGACGGGGTTGTTGGGGATTGGTTTTGATTCTGTTTAATGGAATACGCTTGATTCCTACAGGAGGGTATTGCGCATTCTCAAGAGAAGCGACCGGTTTCTTCTCCAAATCGTTATCCATATTTTGCAATAAGGATCGAATACCTTTCCCTAGTGCTTCTTTTTTTTTATTCGTTGATTGACTCATCGTCTGTAGCTAAAATTTTATCTTCTTTCTTTATTTTAGTTGCATTATTTTTCTGCAAAATTTCTCGGGCTAAATTTAAGTAGTTAAGTGCTCCTTTACTTTTGGGATCATAAATAATAGCCGGCTTCCCAAAGCTGGGTGCCTCTCCAAGGCGAATATTACGATGGATAAGGGTGTCAAATACCATGTTATTAAAATGGTGTTTGACTTCGTTGATAACCTGTTTGCTTAGCCGGAGCCGACCGTCATACATGGTCATCAAAATTCCTTCTATTTCTAGGTCTGTATTCAGGTGGTTTTGTACAATTTTAATTGTATTCAATAATTTTCCTAAACCTTCAAGTGCAAAAAACTCACATTGTACCGGTATGATGACTGCATCAGCAGCAGTTAATGCATTTATTGTAATTAGACCTAAAGAGGGAGAACAATCAATAATGATAAAATCATAATCATCCTTAATGGAATTGACATACTTTTTGAGTACGGATTCTCTATTGGGATGATTAATAAGCTCTAATTCCGCACCTACCAAATCAATGTGTGAAGAGAGAATCTTTAAGTAGGATAATTCCGAGTCTAAAACAGCCTCACTAATAGGCGTGTCGTTTACCATGACGTCATAAATAGATGCTTTTGTATGATTTATATCAATACCTAATCCGGTAGAGCTATTGGCTTGCGGATCTGCATCTATCAAAAGTGTTTTAAATTCGAGGGTAGCCAGACTAGCGACTAAATTAATAGCTGTTGTGGTTTTTCCTACTCCACCCTTTTGATTTGCTATGGCAATTGTATGTCCCATGTTTTCGTCTTTATTGAGACGCCCGACCGTGCGTCCTCACATCCTTTTTATTCTGGCGAACGGTCGTACGCCATCCTTTTCTTCTTTGAGCCACTGATGGATATCTATTCCTTTCCCCAATAGTTTATACTTCAATGGTTTCTCCTATCGAAGGCAAATATAAGCTTATTCCTGCTTGCTTGAATTGTTTTTTGGCGTCTTCTTTATCTAATTTTACTAAATCAAAGGTATCATAATGTATGCCAACTACTTCCTTACATTGGATCATGTCCGTAGCTAAGACCGCTTCTTCTATTCCCATAGTAAAATCATCTCCTATAGGCAGAATAGCATAATCCAAATCAAAGAATTTTGGAATAAGCTGCATGTCCATCGTTAAAGCGGTATCCCCACTGTAATAAAAGGTGCTGTCTTTGGACTGAATGACAAATCCACCGGGGTTTCCGGCGTATGTTCCATCTGCAAAACTACTGGAGTGAATGGCGTTTACAAATTTAACCATGCCAAAATCAAAATTCCATTTCCCTCCATGATTCATCGGATGTCCGTTTTCTACTCCTTGAGCAGCCAGCCAATTGATAATTTCAAAGTTTGAAATAACTTTAGCACCGGTTCTTTTCGCTATGTCAATTAAGTCTAAAGTATGATCTTGATGTCCATGAGATACCAGGATATAATCTGCCTGAATCTTATCTTTATCAATTTCTTTAGCTAATTCATTTCCGCTAATAAAAGGATCAAAAAGAAGCTGTTTCCCGCTGATCTCTACTGAAAAGCATGCATGACCATAATAAGTGAAATTCATAAGCTCATTTTTTAGTACTCAAAGTAAGGACAAAAATACAATGAAAAGAAGAATTGGTAAACTTAATTTATTAACGGTTGTATATTACTTATCCACTGCTATCTTTTACCTAACTTTGCGGCGGCTAAAAGGAAACAAATGATTACAATAATTTCAGGTACCAACAGACCCGGCAATCGAACCCAGCGTGTAGTGAACGTCTATGAAAGAATGCTGGAGGACATGGGGCGACATCCTGAAGTGTTATTGTTGGAAGGCCTGGATTTAAATAAAAAAACAGAGAATTTAAATTTTGTAGAAGAAAGAATATTGCGGCCTTCCGACAAATTTATATTTATTTTACCTGAGTATAACGGGAGTTTTCCCGGAGCTGTAAAAACGTTTATTGATATGTGTAAAGTGCCGGAAGATTTTTATGGAAAAAAAGCATTGCTGACCGGAGTAGCTGATGGCAGAGCGGGGAATTTGAGGGGAATGGAACATTTTACCGGAATTTTGAATCATATGAAAATGATAGTTCATCCTAATAAATTACCAATCTCCGTAATGAGAAAGCTGTTTAATGAGAAAGAAGAACTCACAGATGAGCCTACCCGACTGGTAATCTATCAGCAGCTGAAAGAATTTTTGGCTTTCTAGCCATTGAATAATTTTAAAATGAGAGGAAAAGTGACACTTTATATTTTTATTCTGATTTATATCCTGGTGGATATTTATGTTTTTCAGGCATTGAAATCTGCTATAGATGTTACATCCTCTTGGAAATATCTTATCTGGGGAGCCTATTGGTCCGTAGCATTAGCTTCCTGGGTTGGTCTTTATTTCCTACCCAGAATGTATGAATATGGTCAACATCAAAATATCATTTTGGTATTTTTGATATTGGGTTTATTCCTGGGGAAGCTTTTGGTGGTGGTCTTTTTACTTATTGATGATTTGAGAAGAGGAGGAATAAAGTTGTACTCCTTGTTTCAGAAAAAACCGGAGGAAACGAAGTCTGTGGTTCATGGTTTTACGCGTTCTCAGTTTTTATCCCGAGCCGGATTAATTGTCGGAGGTAGTTTTTTTGGTTTATTGGCTTATGGTATTTCCAATCGATACAATTATAAAATAAGAAAGGTAAAAATCAAGTTTCCTCACTTACCTAAAACTTTTGATGGATTGAAGGTCGTTCAGCTTTCCGACATTCACTCCGGTAGTTTTGATAATCATGAAAAGGTGCAGAAGGGAATAGATATGGTCTTGGCCGAAAAACCGGATTTAATATTGTTTACCGGAGATTTGGTGAATAGCAAGTCCATCGAAATGGAAGATTATTTAAAACAGTTTAGTCAGCTTAAGGCTCCCATGGGCGTATATGCTACTTTGGGAAACCATGATTATGGAGATTATGCAGAATGGCCATCTAAAGAGGCGAAGGCTGCAAATCTACAGTTGTTAAAAGATATGGAATCCGGAATGGGTTGGCAGATGTTGAATAATGAGCATGTGGTTTTAGAAAAGGAGGGAGAGAGAATTGGCCTGATTGGCGTTGAAAATTGGAGTGCGAAGCCGCGTTTTCCCAAATATGGAGATATGAGTAAAGCTATGGAAGGGTTGCCTGAACTTCCATTTAACCTATTGATGTCTCATGATCCCTCTCATTGGGATGCGCAGGTACGACCGGATTATCCAAATATAGACCTTATGCTCGCTGGTCATACGCATGGGATGCAATTTGGAGTAGAAATTCCTTGGCTTAAGTGGAGCCCCATTCAATATTTGTATAAGGAATGGGCCGGTTTGTATAAGAAAGGAAAGCAATACCTTTATGTCAATCGGGGATATGGATTTTTAGGTTATCCCGGCAGGGTTGGAATACTTCCGGAGATTACAGTAATGGAATTGAAGAGAGGGTGATTATTGTCTTATCGATCGGATGTGTTCAAAACTGACAACCAATAGCATGATAAATAAAATATTATGAATAATAGACATCAAAAATATATGCAGAGAGCCATTGGAGTTGCACGGCAGGGTATGAACGACGACAAAGGAGGTCCCTTTGGCGCAATAGTGGTCAAAAATGATGAAATAATTGCTGAAGCCTGCAATAGGGTGAGTTCTTCTAATGACCCTACGGCTCATGCCGAAATAGAAGTTATCAGAAAAGCATGTTATAAATTAGGCACTTTTCAATTAGCGGATTGCATCATCTATACTTCCTGCGAACCCTGTCCGATGTGTTTTGGTGCGATCTACTGGGCACGTCCGAAGGCTGTTTATTATGGCTGCACAAAGGAAGATGCTGCTAGGATAGATTTCGACGATCATTTCATTTATGATGAATTAGAAAAGACCCAAGAAAATCAAGAGATCCCTTTTGAAAAGATGATGCAGTCTGAAGCGAATGAAGTTTTTAAGGAATGGAAGCAGAAGGGGAATAAGATTCTTTATTGAGGGAAGCCAAAAGCCAATAGCCAATAGCCAATAGCCAAATAGCTCGCTGCTGCTTTAAACTCAAGTTATGCCTTATCCAACTGTGGTCTTAGCCATTGCTTTGCAGTCTTAATATCCCAACCTTTTCGTTTAGCGTAATCCTCCACCTGATCTTCTTTGATTTTACCAATACCAAAATAGGTGCTTTCCGGATGCGCGAGATACCAACCGCTAACGCTGCTGGTAGGTATCATGGCCATCGGCTCTGTGAGGATGATTTCTGAATGTTCTGTCGCTTTAATTAAATCAAAGAGTTTAATTTTTTCTGTATGTTCCGGGCAGGCAGGATAGCCTGGAGCCGGACGAATCCCTTTGTATTCTTCTTTAATCAATTGTTCGTTTGCCAGGTTTTCATCAGAGGCATATCCCCATATTTCTGTACGGACTTTGTGATGCATGAGCTCGGCAAAAGATTCTGCCAGACGGTCTGCTAAAGCCTTCAGCATGATTTTATTATAATCGTCATTGTCTTTTTCAAACCGGTCAAGATGTTCTTCTATGCCCAGACCGGCAGTGACTGCAAAGGCGCCAATATAATCTTGTTTTCCGGTAGATTTTGGAGCAATGAAATCTGCCAGGCTTCGATTGGGGTGTTTAGCGGATTTTTTAATCTGTTGGCGTAAGAATTCGAGATTTACTTCTTTCTCCTCTCCATTTTCAGAATGGATTAGAGTGACTGTATCTTTTCCATTACTGTTTGCCGGGAAAATGCCTATAGAAGCTTTGGCGGTGAGCCATTTTTCGGAAATTATCGTGTGTAGTAATTCTTTCGCTTCTGCAAACAATTTGGTAGCTGCTTCACCCACAACATCGTCTTCCAGTATAGCAGGGAATTTCCCATGTAATTCCCAAGCTTTAAAGAAAGGACCCCAGTCGATAAATGCGGCTATTTCATTAAGATCAAAGTCATTAAAATGTTTAATTCCCAGGAAATTAGGCTTGGATGGGGTGTAGTTTTCCCAGTCTAATTCTGCTTTATTTTTTTGTGCATCTTCAAAAGAAAGATATTTTTTTGTTGTCTTTTTATTTTGAAAACGGTCTCGTACTTTTTTATATTCTTCTTTGGTTTGATTAAGCAACTCCTTGCTTTTAATCGGATTCATCAATTTGCTGACAACAGATACGGAACGAGAAGCATCTAATACATGAATGACACCGTTGTCGTATTTGGGCTCTATTTTTACGGCAGTATGTGTTCTGGAAGTGGTGGCTCCTCCAATAAGTAATGGTATATCAAACTCTTGTCGTTGCATTTCCTCAGCCACATGAATCATCTCATCTAGGCTTGGAGTGATGAGACCGCTGACACCTACCATGTTTGCTTTTTTGTCCCTGGCAGTTTGTAAAAGTTGTTCTGCCGGTATCATGACTCCTAAATCAATGACTTCGTATCCGTTACAACCTAAAACGACACCTACAATATTTTTTCCGATATCGTGAACGTCACCCTTTACTGTTGCCATCACAATCCGTCCATTATTGAGCGCTTCTTCTCCTTTTTCTTCTACCAATTTTTGCTTTTCGGCTTCCATATATGGATTCAGAACTGCCACTGACTTCTTCATCACACGAGCACTTTTTACCACTTGGGGTAAAAACATTTTACCTGCGCCAAACAAATCACCTACGATGTTCATTCCATCCATAAGGGGGCCTTCAATAACATCTAATGGCTTATCATACTTTTGACGGGCTTCTTCGGTATCATCTTCTACGAATTTTGTAATTCCATTAATGAGAGAATGGCTCAATCTTTCCTCTACCGTGTTGTTCCGCCAACTCAAATCTTCTTCTTTCTTTTTTCCTTTTCCTTTTACGGTTTCGGCAAAGGATAAAAGTTCATCCGTAGCTTCCGATTTTTTATTTAAAATAACATCCTCTACCAATGTACGAAGTTTGGCATCGATATCATCATAAACGACCAGCTGTCCGGCGTTGACAATTCCCATATCCATGCCAGCCTGAATGGCATGATAAAGAAATACAGAATGCATGGCTTCGCGAACAGGATTATTTCCACGGAAAGAAAAGGACAGATTACTCACGCCACCGCTGATTTTGACCAAAGGCAACTTTTTCTTTAATTCTGCCGTGGCTTCAATGAAAGAGATGGCATTGATATTATGTTCTTCTATGCCGGTAGCTACGGGAAATATATTGAGGTCGAAAATAATATCCTGTGGAGGAAAATTCACTTTTTCGGTCAGTATCTTGTAAGCTCGTTCTGCGATAGCTACTCGTTTTTCCGTCGTATCAGCCTGCCCTTTTTCATCGAAAGCCATCACTACGGCAGCAGCGCCGAAATCCCGACAAACCTGTGCTTCTGCAATAAATTTTTCTTCACCTTCTTTTAAAGAAATAGAGTTGACGATACACTTTCCCTGTACACATTTTAATCCCGCTTCTATGATGTGAAACTTACTGGAATCGATCATAATAGGTACCTTGGCGATATCCGGTTCAGCCTGAATGAGATTGAGAAAATCAACCATGGCTTTTTCGCCATCTAACAAGGCATCATCCATGTTAACATCGATCACCTGTGCACCATTTTCAACCTGCTGCAGTGCTACGGCTATGGCCTCTTCAAAATCTCCTTCCCGAATAAGTCTGGCGAATTTTTTGGAACCGGTGACGTTGGTTCTTTCACCAACATTTACAAACAATGATCCCGATCCAATGACTATATTTTCTAATCCGGAGAGTTGTAATTCAGGTTGATTATTATTTGATGGATTCATTTTGATATGATTATATTTGCTGATGATTTTGTTGAGACAATTCATGAATTGTCTTTACATTGTAATCTGCCTACGCCCATTTGTAGATTGCGTTCATGAATGCAATCTACGAGGTTTAATCCCTTTCACTGATTCGCCTATCGCCCGGATATGTTCCGGCGTTGTGCCGCAACATCCACCTACAATATTCACGAATCCGGCTTCTGCAAACTCCTTTTGTACCTTTGCGGTATCTTGCGGCGTTTCATCATATTCAGCCATAGCGTTGGGGAGGCCAGCATTTGGATAACAACTAACAAAACAATCCGCGATTCCGGAAAGTTCTTCAATATAAGGTCGCAATTCTTTTCCTCCAAGGGCACAATTTAATCCGACACTTAAAGGTTGTGCATGAACAATAGAAGTATAGAAAGCCGATAAGGTCTGACCACTTAATGTTCTACCTGAATTATCGGTGATGGTTCCGGAAATCATAATTGGTAGTTCGTCTATTCCCTTATCTCTAAAATATTTCTTGATCGCATAAATCGCTGCTTTGGCATTCAGCGTATCAAAGATGGTTTCTATCAACAAAATATCTGATCCGCCTGCCACTAAGCCACTCACCTGTTCATAATAAGCCTCTGCTATTTGATCAAAAGTAACTGCTCTAAAGCCCGGATCGGTAACGTCCGGAGATAAAGACAAGGTTTTGTTGGTTGGCCCTATAGAACCTGCTACAAACCTAGGTTGTTTAGGTGTTTTTTTATTAAATTCGTCTGCAACTTCTCTGGCGATCTGCGCACTCTGTTTGTTAAGTTCAAAGGCTAAATCTTCTAACTGATAATCTGCCTGGGCGATAGTGGTAGAACTAAAGGTATTGGTCTCGATGATATCGCTTCCTGCTTCAAGATATTTGCGATGAATCTCTTTTATAATTTCCGGTTGCGTAATACATAACAGATCATTATTCCCTTTAAGATTACTACCATGATTTTTAAATCGTTCTCCTCTGAAATCTTCTTCGGTAAGTTGATAGCCTTGTATTACAGTGCCTAAAGCTCCATCGAGTAACAAGATTCGCTCTTGTAAAAGTTTTGAAAGTTTTTGCATGTTTATTAGTCCTTTTTAGGTAAATCGGGCAGAACAATAAACAAAATCCGCCCTGAAAATTAAAATGCAAAGGTAGGATAAATAAAGGGGAAAGCGGAAAGCAAAAATGCCTGATACTTTGCTATTAGAACATATAGGGGAAAACAAAGGCGGTTTAGGTTACCGACCTGGCGCAATATCATATCCAATCAGGACAAAAGATATTTTTGAAAATTCATTTTCTCTAATGAATCTTCAGGGGTAATATGTATTACTGGATTTTTGGTTTATTGAATGTGGAGGATGCAAAGCAACTTTACCGGGACAAAAAGAGCTAAGTAAAAAGTATGGAAGAAGAGGTTTGAATATTGTGAGCATAAATTCCATGGAATTTGATTTCCCCCGGGTGAAAGAATATATTAAGAAAAAAAATAAGGATTGGATTAATATTCTGGATAAAAGTCATATTTACCGTCATTATATGATAGGTGCTTATCCCACGTTTATATTGATAGGACCTGAAAGGAAAATTATACTTAGAGAAATAGGCATCAATGGATTTAAAAAGATAAAGCATTATCTGAATAAAGTAATGTAATTAAAAAAATACACCAATTGGTGTATTTT
>Ga0079226_10002133_pt1 | contig 15204 bp, 13 predicted proteins | sample Poulit2014_FD_76345 | JGI IMG/M metagenome (GOLD analysis project Ga0079226, IMG submission 76345) | Agricultural soil microbial communities from Georgia to study Nitrogen management - Poultry litter 2014 | ecosystem: Environmental > Terrestrial > Soil > Agricultural land | place: USA: Georgia... | reverse complement strand
CTTCACCATATTTATCCTCTAAATAATCAAGCATTTCTTCTCGGACTTCTTCCATAGTTGGTAATTCTTTATTTTCCTCTTCTTTTCTCATTGTACAACCCCCTAAGATTAAAATTAATAATAACAGTAATAAAAATATTTTTCTCACCTACTTCATCTCCTAACTGTCATATAAATAGTTCACTTATTAAAACTCAAATTTTCCTTTCTATCTAACAAGGTCAATTTGTATTATAAGACTTTTGAATCTCATCAGCTATTTGACTATCTGCCCCTTCAAAACCATCAATAATAATTTTAAGATAGTTTTCTGTTTTAATTACTACATTTGACATAGTAACAGAGGCTTTTTCTATTTCTTGTATTAAAGATTTATAAGTTTCAACTGTTTTTCCACTACTTTCCTCAAAAATTAAGTTTGAAGTAGAATTTCCACCCTCATCTCCACTTAAAAAATCTAGATCATTCTTAATATTCTCTATTTGTTGCCTAATCCCTTCTAATCTTTTAGGGTCTAATTTTATTGTGCTCACAATCTCCCAACCCCCTCTTTAATAAATAAATTTATCCTTTTCATCAATATCCTTAATAAAATCCTTCGCCTTATGATTTAATGAATCTTCAAAGCCCTCTAAAAAATTTATAATTTTATTCATATCTGAAACTAATGATTTTAATTTTTCTGTAATTAAAACATCTTGGAAAGCCTCTTCAGATATTGAATCTATCAAGGTATTATATTGTTGGCCTGAGCTTATTAAATTTTCTGCATAAGCTAAAACCATCTTTTCAGCTCTTATTATTTCATGATCAGCAATTTTTAAATTATTATCCATTTTTTAACCTAACCTCTCTTAATTTATAATTTAAACTTGAAATATTATTGGAAATATCATTTCTTTTAGCCTCCAGATTGGCTATTTCATTTTCTAAATCCCTTATTACCTTTTTAATATGATTAGACTCCTCTTCTTTTTTACGAAATACATTTTGGCTTTCTGTTCCAGCTAAAAGGTCATTCATAGCATTTTTAAGTTGAGCATAAACTCTTACCTTACTTTCAACTATATTAGCATTGTTTACTCTGTTCCTTTTAGTTTGAATACTTTCACCTAGCTGTTCTGTAAATTCATTGTGTTTTTTTAGAAATTCATATAAATCCCCTAGGTCTTTCTTCTTTTCATGGATTTCTCTTTCAATATTGTCTAATCGCTGTCTATTTACAGATATTTGTTTTAAATAATGAGACTCTTTCATTTTATACCTCCCTAAATTAATTCAATAGATTTTGTTCCAAGAATTGTCATTACCCTTATTATCATCTCTTAAATTTATGTATTCTTACCGTCCTATAAATTCCATTCTTAGGTGCTAGTCTATCTCCAGACTTAAGATAATCTTTAGTTGAACTTATTAAAAATATATTGGTAGTTTTAGGATCCTATGAATATTCTATTGGGCTAACCTTCAGAATCTTCAGATAGCTGATTGAAGTTTTTAAATTGACCTCTGTAGTTGTTAACATAGTATTGATATTAATACTCGTAATGTGATTTATTATTTTTTATCCCTTTAGTCAAGATTAGATATAGTATATAATATTGGTATGTACCCCACCTTGTTCCCGCACTGTATATATTTGTATACTTATTTAATTATACCCTATTATTTCGTCTAACTCAACTGTATATTATTATAAATAACCTATGAATAATCCATGTTAATTCTGTTAGAAGAGACCAATACCTTACAATTATCATAAACTTTGAGATTTATTGCTACTTTTATTAATATACATTTATTCCTAATAGGTGATAATAAATTGCCAATAAAAGAGACAACATTATAATACAAAAAACTCCCAAGTAATAAACTTAGGGGTTTCATTCAATAATTGTGCCACTAAGGCCATTAAGAGCATCTTCTACCTTATCTAACGAAGTTATTATTGTTTTTCTTCCTGGTTTTGATTCTACAAATTCAATTCCTGCTAATACTTTTGGCAACATACTTCCAGGAGCAAAATGTCCTTCTTCTGCATATTTTTTCATAGTTTCTACTGATACTTTATTTAATTCTTTTTGGTTTGATTTTCCAAAGTTTATGAAGACTTTTTCAACGGCTGTAAGGATAATTAAAATATCTGCATCTATATCCTTAGCCAATCTTTGTGAAGCCAAATCCTTATCTATAACTGCCGGTACACCTTTAAGATTACCTTCTTCTATTACAGGTATTCCTCCACCACCTACAGTTATTACTATGTAATCCTTATCTATTAATGTTTTTATTGCCTCTATTTCTACTATTTTTCTAGGTTTTGGTGATGGTACTACTCTTCTATATCCTCTACCCGAGTCTTCTACAATATTATAGCCTTTTTCTTTTTTAAGTATAGCTGCTTCTTCTTTTGTGTAAAAGGGGCCTATAGGCTTAGTAGGATTATTAAAGGCATCATCTTTTTTGTCTACTACTACTTGAGTGATTATGGTAGTTACAGCTTTACTAATATTTCTCCTTTTTAACTCATCCCCTAAAGTTTGTTGCATATGATAGCCAATCATTCCTTGACTCATAGCACCACAAATATCAAAAGGCATTGCTGGTGTAATTTTATCTGCCACTTCATTTTGAATAACTATTCTTCCTACTTGAGGTCCATTGCCATGGGTTATGACCAATCTATATCCCCGGTCTACAATATCCGCTAAATATTTACTGGTTTCTTCTAAAATTTTAAGCTGAGCTTCAGCAGTAGCATCACTACCTTCATCTTGTAAAGCATTTCCTCCTAATGCAACTACTATTGTTTCTTTATAGTTTTTACACTTTTCCATTAGCTAACTCTCCTATTTCACTCTCTTCATATCCCAATAGCTCCTTTAAAACTTCCCTTGTATCTTCCCCTAAAGTTGGTGAAGCTTTTCTAATTTTACCAGGTGTATCACTTAGCTTTATAGGTATCCCCGGTACTTTAAATTTCCCCACTATAGGATGGTCCATTTCTACTATCATTTCTCTAGCTTTTATTTGTGGATCTACTAAAACTTTATCTATAGTATTTATTGGACCATTAGGTATTCCTGCACTATCTAATATTACTTGCCATTCTTTTGTTTTTTTATACTTTAAAGGTTCTGCTATTAAAGGTCTTAGTTCATCGTAATTTTTATTTCTTATAGGATTGGTTTTAAACCTTTCATCATTTATTAAATCTTTTCTATCTATAATACTACAAAACTCCCCCCACAGAAAGTCATTTCCTGCAGCTATCATAATTTCTCCATCCTTAGTTTCAAAAGTTTCAAAAGGAACAATAGATGGATGCTTATTCCCTTCTGGCTTAGGTATTTCTCCAGTTACAACATATCTAGCTATAGCATTTTCTAAAATTGCAACCTGACAGTCTAGCATAGCTACATCAACTTTTTGTCCTTTACCAGTCTCATATTTATTTGCAAGAGCAGTTAAAATTCCTATTACTGTAAACAATCCAGCTGTTATATCTCCTATAGAAGTTCCTACCCTTGTAGGTCCTCCATCCTTTTCCCCGGTAATACTCATTAATCCTGACATTGCCTGAACTACTGCATCATAAGCAGCCCTTTTACTATAAGGTCCAGTATGGCCATACCCTGATGTAGCAGCATATATAATTTCAGGATTAATCTCTTTTAAAGTATCATATCCTAATCCCAATTTCTTCATGGTTCCTGGTCTAAAATTTTCTACTACTACATCTACTTCTTTTACTATTGCTAGAAAAATTTCTTTTTCCCTTTTGTCTTTTAAGTTTAAGGTTATACTCCTTTTATTCCTATTTAAACTCATAAAGTAGCCACTTTCACCATTTATATAAGGACCAAAGAACCTTGAATCATCACCTTTATCCGGCATCTCTAATTTTATAATATCTGCACCTAAATCTCCTAATATCATAGTTGCATAAGGCCCAGCCAGAACTCTTGTAAGATCAAGTACCTTTAAATTTTCTAATGGTAACCTCATTTCTACCCCCTCACTTTTTATAAGGTATTCTTATAGAAGGTTCAAAACTACTTTTCCCTTCAGTTAATATCCCTTTATAAGCCTCTGTATTTCTGTCTTCTAAATGATCAAATATCATTGGAATCTTAGTTCCATACCCAATATATTTAATAGGATCTGGATTAAGTCTGGCTGATATAATATCATCTCCACCTCTTGCTAATCCAATAGTTTGGCCTATTGGATTAACTATCATACTAGAACCAAAGAAATGGTTTCCAGCAGCATCGGCGCCTACTGCATTTGGTGCTAAAATATATACATGATTATCATAAGCCCTTGCCTTATTAGTCAATTCCCATATTTCATGACTTCTCATTAAAGCTGAAGGTCGAGTTATTATTTCTGCCCCTTTTAATGCACACACTCTACTAAGCTCTGGAAAATCCCCATCATAACATATGATCATACCAACCCTGCCTAGTTTAGTATCTACAACAACTACCTCATTCCCTGGAGTAGTCCACTCTCTTTCTGTTGGAAATGGATGAGTCTTCCTATAATTTCCTAATATTTCTCCCCTATCATCAATTAAAACTGAGCTATTATATATTATATTTTTCTCTTTCCCCCGTTCGTACAATGGCAATACTACATGAACTCCTAATTCTTTAGCTAATTTTTGTATCGGTTTCATAGAGTCATTTGGTATTGGTTCTAATATTTTATAAAACTCCTCTATAGTCATATTAGGAGCAAATCCAGTAGTTACATCCTCTGGAAACACTACTAATTCTGCACCATGTTCCTTTTTAGCCTTTATTAACCATTCACAAACCTTTTCAATATTATTATTAATATTATTTGGTTCAATAGAAATCTGTACACATGCGGCAATATGCTCTTTCAAAATATCCCTCCTAATGAATCAAGAGGGACGGTCCTTGCTGACTCACTTTGTGAGTCAGTGAGGACCGTCCCCAGTGACTCACTTATTTTGTATCAAATGCTACTATACGACAAATTGATGATTCCCCATCTACAAATCTCCATGGGAAACAGCCGATAATCATTCGTCTATTGAGAACTTTTCCTATATCCCCACCTAGGTTTTCAGCATGAATTATTTCATGAGGCTTTGGGAAAACTTGTATGTGCATTGCTTGATAGGTATTTGGCCATTTATAAATTTCGTTTAATCCTTTACCATATTTCTCTTTTAAGTATTCATCTGCCAATTTTGCTTCTGCTGGTTCCCAATCCCTTATTTTAGTGTTCATCGGGTGATCCGCAGAGCCACAGTCAACACCAATCCACTTAATTTCCATTTCCTTAACCCAATCTACAAAATCCATTGAAGGTCCTGGATGTCTAAGCATGTATCTTCTCTCGTCTGCTTCTGGTTGATCCCAACCATATTTGTGATATCCGGTATTAATAATAAGTATATCGCCTTTTTTAACTTCTACTCTATCCATAATATCCTTTGGGGTGTAAATACCATAGTCTTCAGCTATATCTGATAAATCCACTATAACTCCAGGTCCAACTAACTTATCTAATGGTAAAGATGCTATATCAGAACCAGCTGTATCAAAATGTAAAGGTCCATCTAAATGAGTACCAACATGATTTGAAGTCGTAAATACCTGACCATTAGCTCCATTAGGTGATAATCTTTTGAAGAATTTAATTTGAAGTGGTTCATAAGTTGGCCACGGTGGTGTTAAATGACTTAAATTTTGAGTCAAATCATACATTTTTACATTTTCCCATTGTTCAAAAATATTCATTATAAATCCCCCTTATTAATTAACTCACATTTAATAATTGTTTATATCTTCCCATCCTTTTCTAGCATAGCCACATAAGCCTTTAAGGCATCCTCAAAGCATTTCATAGGTGGTCGTACCAATCCTGCTCCTACCTGCCCAATACCTGGCTCCTTATGAGCAATACCAGTATTTATTATTGGGAGAATCCCCGTTTCTACAACTTTCCTTATGTCTATTCCTGTTGGTGTTCCTCTAAAATCAAGAACTGGAATCTTGTAAGTATCATTTTCTGTTTCTGTTATTTCATACATATCCTTAGAATAGTTAATAGCATCTTCAGGCTTTCCACCTACAAACTGAACTATAGGAATAGCAGAAGCCATAGCAAATCCTCCTATACCTGTAGTTTCTGTAATAACACTATCACCTATGTCTGGATTGGCATCTTCTTTCGAATATCCTGGAAAGTATAATCCGTCTATTATTTCTGCTGGTGCTGTAAACCACCTATTACCTATTCCTGAAACTCTTATACCAAATTCTGTTCCATTTCTAGCCATAGTGTAAACAATAGTGCTATACTTTATATTTTCTAAAGGATCTAGAGAACATTTACAAGCTGGCATAGTCAAGTTCAAGAAAAAGTGATCATTACTATGGATAAATTTTAATACTTGGGCCTTATCTTCAGTAGAAAAATTAGTTTTAATTAAATAAGGTGCTAATTCCCTTATTAATAAGGATGTTCCCGCCTTATTTCTGTTATGGCCTTCATCACCCATTTGAAGAACCTGGGCTATCATAGTTTTTAAATCTATTTCCCCTGTTAATTTTAAAGTTTCTTTTAATACTGGCCCAAGAATTTCCTCCATCCACTTTAGTCTAGATATTACCTCTTCATTATAAGCTCCATAACGAAGAACCTTTCCCAATCCTTCATTTAATGTACAATAGGCATAATTCCCATAAGCCTTATTTTCAATTATCCATACTGGCATTGAATAAGTTGTAACTCCTGCCATAGGTCCAACAGCATTATAATGATGACATGAATCAAATATTATTTCTCCAGACTCTACTAATTTTATTGCTTCCTCTTCATTTGATGCCAATCCTTCATAAATAAGGCCTCCTATTACTGCCCCTTTCAATGGTCCACTCATTTTTTTATCCCATGTTATAGGTGGTCCTGCATGTAATATAGTGCTCTTAGTCATTCCTGGAATATCATCTCCAGCTTTCCCAATCCCAATAATTGTTGGTTGAGCATTTAATAATCTTTTAACTGCCTCTTTATTAGCCAGTTCAATTTTTTCTCCTATCACCTCAGTCACCCCTCTTTGTTAATATTTTTACTTTAATTTTTGTAAAATTGATGCCATTTTTTTATCTCCACCAGCAACCGGTCTCCAATCTACATGGATAGCTGAAATATTTTGTTCCCTTAAATCATTATAAAAAGGTTTTAATCCTATATTTACTATTTTAAGTTCCTTATTGAAAAGTTCATTAATTTTTGACATAGTCTCCCCCTTTATCTTACTTAATTTTATTTAGAATAAGTCCTGTCAATCGGGCTGCCTGGGCATTAGAAGGCATTACTATTACTCCAGCTTCCTCTAGCCTTTTCTTAGATTCTTCTAAATTTTGAGGGTCCTTTTTTGTACCACAAATAGAAGACACAATAGACAAATACTTCCCTCTTTTAGCCATACTTTCTCTAGCATCGATTATTGCTGGTAACATTTCCCCTACTGGATCTTCATGGGAACCATAGCCAAGTACAAAATCCATTAGTACTACAGCAACTTCATCATCTTTACCTTCCTCTATTAAACCTTCAACTCTAGCTGATGGATCTATCATTGGATGAGGCCTGCCTACTGTAAATTCATCTTCCCCAAAGTCTATACATGTATGTTCTCTACTCTTTTTTACATCTTTCAACCTATAGTTAGATATAGGAGAAATATTAGAATAAATATTTCCCAGGTCATTATTAAGGATTTTTATTGCCTCATCTGCTAAGGTTCCTCCAGTATATAATCCCCTTAAATATTTCTGACCTTCTTTTAATTTTTCAACTTCTCCATTAACTATTTTTTCTATTTCTTCATCAGACATATTAAATCTATCATAATCCTTAGTCTTTTCATTTTTCAAAACTGCCACTGCCTTATACGCTACATCTTCAAGGGAATTACAAGAATAGGCCCCGTATTCCTCAATAAGTTTTCTATCTCCTCCTAAGAAATGCACAATTACTGGTTTAGGTGAATTTTTAATTGATTCTAATATTTTTTCTAATACCTTTCTAGATGGTGCTTTAGAAATTATGACTATTACTTCCGTTAAAGGGTCCTCTTGTAAAGCCTCTATTCCCTGTAACATCATTAATCCACCTATTTCTTCCTTTAAATCTCTTCCACCGGTTCCTATTACTTGAGATACTCCTTCTCCTAATTTATCTATAATAACTGTTACTTCTTGAATCCCTGTACCAGAGGCACCTACTATTCCTATACTTCCTTTTTTAACAACATTTCCAAAAGCCAATGGAATATTATTAATAATAGCTGTACCACAATCTGGTCCCATCATTAATAATCCTTTTTCACAAGCCAACTCCTTCAATTCTTTTTCTTTTTCCATATTTACATTGTCACTAAAAAGCATTACATGTAAATTATTTTCTAAGGCTTCTTTTACCTCCTCACCTGCATATTCACCTGCAACGGATATTAAGGCCAAATTTAACTCTGGATTATGCCTTAATGCAGCGTTAAGAGTTGGTGGTGTATATTCCGAACTACTTTTTTCATTTTTCTCTCTAAGTAACCTTTCTACTTCATTGGATATTGTCTCTATTTTTACATTTTCCTCTGCAAGTACTGATACAAAGAAATCGTTAGGCCCTAAATTTTTAATTTCATCATTTCCTATTCCTAAATTCTCAACTAATTCTTTATTTAAATCTGTTCCCATACCAACAAGTGCTTCGTAAACTCCTTTAACTTTTTTTATTTCTTTTGAAATAAGCATTAGCGTAACTGAATCATAGTATGTATTTTTTCTAATCTCAACCTTCACAGAACTCATAAACTACCCCCCCTCGATGCTAATTTAATAATATTAAACTTCCTATATATATTCCTAAAAGAATATCTGTTCCTGATGTTTCTCCTATATTAATTACTCTCCTTAGATTATAAGAAAACATATCTAAGGAAGCATCTCCTAGAAAAGAGATCATTAAATCCCTAATATCTTCATTTACTTCTCCCTCTGAAGAAAATATAAGCATTTCTTCACTAACTCTAGTAGTCCTATTTTTTATATCCTTTACCATTGCATAGTTGATTTCATAGGCACTCCCTATAGAGTAACCAAGATAATAATGCAAATATATTCCTGAAACCATAAGCCCAGCTAAGAAATCATCCATTGATGGTGTAAGCCCTATACCAAATCCTATTATATTTTTAACCTGTACCGAAAGCTTTTCTATATCCCCTTTTATATAACTGTCAATAAAATTTAAGAATTTTTCCCTAATATATATTTCATTTTTACCTAATTTCATATCACTTTCATAAATCCAATCAATTCTCCCTATTCTCTCCTTAAGAGTTATCAGAAGTGGAAAAATTCCATTCTTCTTCCCTTCTGTTAATAGAACTTCTTCTATTCTTTCTAATTTTATGTCAACATTTTTTTCTACATCCTTACTAAAAGTAAGATTAGGTTTTTCATCCCACAGAGTAGCAGCACTATAGTAAATTTTAATATCTAATTCATTAATAGATACAAGTTTAGAAAGAATTTGAACTTTTACTCTAGGCTTAATTCCTTTGTCTAGAAAAGACACATCCTCCTCTATTCTTATAGAATATGGAGACATAAGCTTTTTTGAATTTAGAAATGTTATAAATTTATTATCTTCAGTTAGCACGTTGAAACTATTATCAAATACCGAGTGAACTATTCCTCCAAATTCTTTGTTTAAAATTGTTTCATTAAGTTTTTTACTAATATCTAATGCTTTCATTTCCTTCAATCCCTTAGTAAATTAATTATCATTTCTTACTAATATAGTACCTTCTTTTTTTCTGCCTTTCATTATTTAATCTTAATGAATATTAACACTGGTATTTGTGAAGAGTTACCAAATCATTTTAATCCCTGTTTTTCTAATATCTCTAATATTTTTAAGGCTATTTGAAGATTTAGCCTATCATTATAATCTTCAAAATTATTGCCTGTAATATCTTTTATCCTTTGAAGTCTATAGACTGCAGTATTATAATGAATATATAATTCGTCTGACATTTCCTTTAAATTTCCCTCACATTCAAAATATTTTTTTAATGTGCTTACCAACTCAGTTCCTTTTTCTCTGTCATACTTTACTAATGGTTCTAGCATTTCTTTATAAAATTGATTTAACTCTGGTTGTAGCCCTTCAAAAGAAAGAATTCTATATATTCCCAAATCATCATAATATATTAGTTTCTTGTCAAAAGCTCTTTTTTGATATTCTACAGCCCTTTTAGCTTCTTTGTAACTTTTCCAAAGCTCTCTAGCAGATTTATAATTTCTACCGATACCAATGGATATCTCATCAATAAAATATTCATATTCTGAATATCTTAATACCTCTTTACAAAATTCATTTATTCCTTCCCTTATCTTTCCTTCACTTTCACTAGGATTTGAACCAAAGAGAATGACTACACTATTACTTTTAGTAGCACTAATTATCCTTTGCTCCCTGTTTTTACTTATTCTCTGAATTATACTAAGTAACCTCACCTTTAATTGATGAATGTAATTATTATTGGTTAAATCAAATTCTTTATTGCCATTTACTGAAATAATTATTACAGAATAGACAAAATCACCATCAAAACCAAAATAAGGTGCCCTGTCTATAGCTCTTTTATATTTATTCTCTTTACCAGAAAAAAGATCATCAAAAAATTCAACTTTATGCTTGCTCTCTATTTCAAAAATAGACATTTTTTTATATATATCTAAAGCAATAATTGAAGTAGAACCCTCTATAACTGTTAATTCTATAGGAGTCAAAGATCTTTTATCTTCCCAAATAAATATACATCCATATTCTCTATTGTCAAAATAGATTGGAATACTTACCCTATTTATTTTTTCATTCTCTAATAAATCAATCTTCTTTGTATAAGCATTACCTTGGTTATAACTTTCTCTTGATTTCTTTCTTTGTAAACTCTCTGCTTCAATAATAGTTTCAATATACTTCTTCTTATCCTCGTCACATAATATTGCACTAGTTTCAAAGATGTATTCTTTTATAGCAATAGAGTTTCTATCTATATTTTCATAAATAGCCTCAGTAATTTCCATTAAGCTTCCACCATCTAGCATTACTTTAATAAACTTATTTTGGATATTATCTATTCTTTGAAGAACATTGGTTTGAACATTAACTATTTCCGTTAATGCTTCTGTTAAAACAGTAGAATAAGAAATTTCTACGGGAATTTCTACTAAAGGAAATTTTAGTGATTCAGCTATTTCTATGGTTTTTTCAGGGATTTTATCTATATATCTTTTAGTTTTCACACCTAACCCAGCCAATTTTTTATTATTTAATTCCACTATAAGCTTATCTAATTTATTAATATTATCCCTCATAGAATAAGCAGTAGTTAGTAAGAATTCACCATTTCCTACCCAGTTTATAATATCTGGAACTTCCATTACATTAAGTTTTGTTATCTTTCTATTAAGCCCTTTTTCTCCCGCTATTACCTTTGCATCTTTCATTGATTCAAGATAAAGTAATTCTTTCACTGTTATACCTGAATATCTATACAAACTATCACCCCATTTCATAAAGGAGACAAATTCAACAAAGCAAATTTATCTACCATGGAGTAGATAAATTTGCTATTCCTTTTTTATATTATTGTTCAGGTAAAACCTTATTCAACACAATACCAATTATGGCCGCTAATGCCATACCTCCTGGTACTGCATCCCCTCCAAGTCCTAATACTAAAATAACTGCAGCAATTATTAAATTCTTTGATTTATTAAAATCTACCTGATTTTCAATAAGAGTTCTTGCTCCAACTGCAGCTATCATACCGAAAAGAATTATTGATATCCCACCAACTACTGCTGTTGGAATAGTACTTATTATGGCTGCTAACTTAGGAATCCCTCCTAAAATTATTGCAAAAACTGCTGCTATTCTCATAATTAATGGATCATATACTTTAGTTAAGGCTAATACTCCAGTGTTTTCTGCATATGTAGTATTGGCGGGACCACCAAACATTGCAGAGATAGAAGTACATAATCCATCAGCAAGCATGGTTCTATGCAACCCTGGAGTTTCTAAGAAATCATCATCTACAGTAGCACCTATTGCTATAATATTTCCAATATGCTCTACAATAGTAGCAAGGGCTAAAGGAGCCACCATTAATATAGTTTCTAAGCTAAACTTAGCCATTTGAAAATTAGGTAATCCTATCCATGATGCATCTAATATAGGTTGAAATTCTACATTACTAGTAAAAATTGCAACTATATAACCAATTAAAAGCCCGATTATTATTGGAATAATCTGAAGAAAACCCTTAGCAAATATAGTCACTATTAAAACTACTAAGAATGAAACAATAGCTAAAAACCAGTTTTCTGATGCCATATCTATTGCAGTTGGTGCCAGTTTAAGTCCAATCACCATAATTATTGGTCCAGTCACTATTGGTGGGAAAAAACTAACTACCTTATCAGCACCGAAGGCATAAATAAGAGCAGCAATTACTAAGTAGATAAGACCTGCAACAACTAGACCACCTCTTGCATAAGCAAGTCCATCTGAACCACCATTATCGGATATTAATTTTACTACCGCTAATATAGGTGCAATAAACGCAAAGGACGAACCTAAAAATACTGGTACTTTTTTCTTCGTAATATAATGACATAATAACGTACATACCCCCGCCATAAACAATGCTACCGAAACATCCATACCAGTAATTATAGGCACTAAAACCGTGGCCCCAAACATTGTAAACGTATGTTGTAATCCAAGTACCAATCTCTTTCCAAGGACTAACTCTCTAGCATCTCTTATAGGCTCTTGAATATTTACATCACTCATATTTTATCCCCCTTTTTTGTTTCTCTTTTTCTTTTAGAGCCTCCAGTATTCTTTCAGGTGTTAATGGTATCTCCTTTACTCTTATTCCTAAGGCATTGAATAAAGCATTTGCTATAGCAGGTGCCGAAGGAATCATTGCAGGCTCTGCAATTCCCCTTGCTCCAAAAGGCCCATCATGTTGTGCATTCTCCAGAAACGCTAACTTCATTTCTGGCATATCCCCAACTGTAGGTATTTTATAATCCATAAAAGACTTGTTTAATAAATGTCCGTCTACAAGCTGTAATTCCTCATATAAAGCTGAGCCTATACCCTGGAGAATTGCCCCTTCAATTTGTCCTTCGATAAGAGTAGGATTTATTACTTTTCCTACGTCCCAACAAGAGGCAACTTTTAACACATCTATATGCCCAGTTTCCATATCCACTTCTATTTCTACTGCATTTGCACCATAGGTCCAAAAAACTACTGGATTATCTGAAAGTCCAGTTTCTAAATCAAAGTTTTTCACATTTGCCGGCACAAAAGCCCCTCTTCCCATAATCGGTCCATGTATACCAGAACCATCCTCAAAAGTTAAACCTAGTGCTAAACTAGCTATACTTACTTTTTTATCTGGATACTGAGTAGACACTATGCAGCCATCTTCAAGTTTAAGATCTCTACCAGGTATCCCTAGTTTTAAACTGGCTAAATTAAGTAATTGTTCTGCTACATCTTTACAAGCTTTTATTACAGCATTTCCTGCAGAATAGGTTATACGACTTGCAACAGTTTGCCATTCATAAGGTGTATGAGCAGTATCCCCTGTATTTATAGTTATTTTCTCTGGTGGTATAGTTAAAATTTCCGCTGCTATCTGAGTCAATGCTGTATCTGAACCCTGACCTATATCTTGGGCACTTACAGAAAGATATACTGTTCCATCTTCATTTATTCTTACTACTGCAGCAGATGCTGCATCGTTTGGCATTGATGGTGCTTTCATACCACAAGCTAGACCTTTAGCCCTTACTTTATTTGGATCCTTTGGTTTTTCTGAAGACGTATAATAATCTATATCTTCTATCACTTTATTAAGACATTCAACCATAGAACAAGCCTCATCAACCTTTGCCCCAGTGGCCGTACTTCCCCCTGGCTTTTGAGCATTTATTTCTCTTATTTTTATTGCATCTATTCCTAGTTTATTTGCAATTATATCCATATTCTGTTCCACCCCAAAATGAATCTCACACATACCAAATCCTCTATAAGGCCCTCCTACTGGATGGTTAGTATATACAGCATATGAATCACACCAAATATTTGGAATATCATAAGGTCCTACTGTAGCAAAACCAGCAGATTTTGCAATATTAACTCCATATTCAGTATAGGAGCCTCCATCCCATATAAATTCTGTTTCCATGCCTATAATTCTGCCATCTTTCATAACTCCTGTTTTAAATTTTGAATGCATTGCTTGCCTTACATAAGAATTACAGAACTCATCTTCCCTTGAATAAGTTAATTTGACAGGTCTACCATTAGTTTTTATAGAGAGACCTATTACTATGCCTTCCAATGTTGTACCTGCCTTGGAACCAAATCCTCCACCTACTGCTGGAGATATAACTCTTAGTTTATTTAAAGGAATGTCAAAAGCATCTGAAAGAGCCAAACGAACAGCATAAGGAGATTGACAGCTAGACCAAACTGTTAAGCTTCCATCTCTACTATGCTTAGATATTGCTACATGATTTTCTATAGGACAATGTTGTATGTGTGGAACATAGAAACTATGCTCAAATACATAATCTGCTTCTTTAAAAGCCTGGTCTACATTACCCTTTCTAAGTTTAAAATGCTCACTAATATTTGTACCAGGAACTGTTTTAAATATAGGAGCATGCCTATATTTTCCTAGTTCAGGATGAATCAAAGGTGCTTCTGGTTTCATACCTTCTATAGCATTTGTGACAGCTGGAAGTTCTTCATATTCTACTTCAATAAGCTTAATTGCTTTCTCAGCAATTTCAACAGTTTCAGCAGCTACCGCTGCTACTGCTTCTCCTACATATCTAACCTTATCTACAGCAATAAAACTTTTATCTGTAAGGTATAAGCCTGCCTTTTTAGAAAAATCTTTCCCTGTTATTATAGCTTTTACTCCTCCAAGCTTCTCTGCCCTACTAATATCAATACTAATAATATTCGCATGAGGATATAGACTTCTTTTAACTGCTGCATATAACATACCTGACATTTTTAAATCATCTACAAATTTTAATTCTCCTG
>Ga0079226_10002132_pt1 | contig 15210 bp, 17 predicted proteins | sample Poulit2014_FD_76345 | JGI IMG/M metagenome (GOLD analysis project Ga0079226, IMG submission 76345) | Agricultural soil microbial communities from Georgia to study Nitrogen management - Poultry litter 2014 | ecosystem: Environmental > Terrestrial > Soil > Agricultural land | place: USA: Georgia... | reverse complement strand
TCGACTTAGGAATTGACCGCCGGCTTATCAGCCAAACATTGATTGCGGTTGCAGCCATACAGCTATTGCCCATCAAAAAGAAAGGAAAGACCGACAGTCGTGCAGCTATTGTCGAGCTTTTGGACGAAAATGTTTTAAAACGGACAATTCATGGGGAGGAACATGCCATGCATCATTATCATAGTTTTAACTACTTAAGAGAGAAGGCTTATCTTTATGGCTTCATTTCTAAAGAAGTTTATGAAGGAACAATATTTTAAAAAACGAAAACCTAAAGATGAGACGCAACTCCTCTTTCTAAAGCGTCTTTATCGATTGCTCAATAATGGCTATTCGTTGCTTGCCGCTTTGGATGTCATGAAGTGGGATGAGAAGTTGCGTCCATTTGTCTTAGTTGTCGAAGATGAGCTGAAAAAAGGCTTTCCATTGGACAACGCGTTGGAAAAAAACGATTTTCATTCTGCAATCGTCGCTTACTTATATTTTGTCCGTGTCAATGGCAATTTATTATCGAGTCTTCGGAAATGCTTATTGATGTTTGAACAACGGATGACTTATACGAGAAAATTTATTAGAGTCATTCGCTATCCGCTAATGCTCAGCCTCACCTTCATTATCCTGCTTGTTTTTGTCCAACAATCTGTTTTGCCTTCCTTTTTGGAACTGTTTCACTCCAATCAAGCTTCTTCACGCACTGTTTTATATACGATGCTATTCATTGATTTTTTGAGCAAAACGGCGATTGGCCTTATCGCTTTGTCGGCTGTCGGGGCAATTGTCTGGAACTATTTTAAAACAAGATTATCGCTTGAAAAGCAAATTGAATTTTACCGAAGAATTCCGCTTTGGAGGACGTTTTTGAAAAAGCAAACATCGTATTATTTTTCCATTCATATGAGCATGTTTTTAAAAGCCGGCCTTCCTATGAACAACACATTGGAAAACATGAGCAAGCAAGAGAAGTTGCCGATTGTCTCCCACTATGCAGCAAAAATGAAAGAACAATTGTCAAATGGGTTTCATATCAGCCATTTGCTTGCTGAACTGCCGTTTATCGAAGCGCAACTTTCGAATCTGTTCCAAAAAAACACGAATGCAAACGATTTGGCAAAAGACCTTGCAACGTATGCGGATTTTTTGGCAGAAGAGATGGAGAACAAAATGATGCGCATCATTGCGCTGATCCAGCCGGTGTTTTTCATTATATTGGCATGTTTCATCATTTTAGTATATATGGCCTTGATGTGGCCGATGTTTCAGTTGATACAATCTGTATAAGGGGGAGGAGAAGGAATGTCACTTACGGACGAAAAAGCATTCACTTTGATCGAAATGTTAATCGTTCTTACGATAATAACTATTCTGATTTTATTGATCATACCAAATTTGACAGATAAAAACGAAACGGTGCATGAAAAAGGGTGTGAAGCGCTTGTAAAGACCGTTCAAGCACAGGCAGGCGCATTTCAATTGGATGAAGGAAAGGCCCCTTCTTCCATCGATGAGTTGAAAAACAAAAATTATATATCGGAAGAACAGAAGAAGTGCCAAAATGGAAAGTCGCTAACGATTGTCGACGGGAAAGTGCGGCTGCAAAATGAAGCAAATTGATGGTTTCACTCTCATAGAGCTGTTGTTTGCGCTCATGATTTTATCAGTCCTGCTTCTCATTGCGATGCCGATTATGACGAATTTGACTAAAAAGCAAGAAACAAAAAAATTTTTCGATGTGTTGGAAGCCGATGTTTTTTATATTCAAAATCAAGCGCTAGGGACAAGCAGAAATCTTCGCATCGTATTTGATAAAGACCATTACGATGTTCTTGGCAGCGGAATGCAAAATGGAGAAGAGATGAGAAGAGATTACCCGGAACATTTGGTGCACGATGTTCAAATCGATAATATGATTTCTTTTTATAATAGCGGAACGGTCGCCAATCCGACGACTTTTCTGTTCAGGGATGGGGATACAATCTATGAAGTCGTTTTTCCGCTTGGCAAAGGCAGGCATTATATTGAAGAACGATAATGGATTCTCCTTAATCGAGGCTTTAGTCGCTATGAGCATTTTGATGGTGCTCGTAGCGACAGTCATTCCAATTGATTCGCTCATAAGAAGCGAGAGAAAAACGCTTGAGGATAAACGGCATATCTCATTTGAACTTCATGATAAAATGCAAAATATCATATGGGAAGATGAGATATCGCCTAGTCATTCAATTGAAATAAATAACCGCGTTGTTTCATTCGAATTTTCAGAAACAGCTGGATTAGTGCAAGGATGTGCTCGATGGAGTGATAAAAATGAAGAGCAAAAAGAAATTTGTCTCTTTGGCTATAAAGAACGATGAAGCAGGCATGACATTTGTTTCCATGCTCATGGCAATGACAATTTTTGGCATTTCGCTCCCTTTTATCATTTTCTTTCTTTCGCAACTCGATTCCCCTCAACTTGATGAAGATTTGCAAGTGCAGCAGTTTTTCATTTTCATTCGAGATGATGCATTGATGTCCGAACATGTCTATGCAGAAGATAATAAATTATTTTTTTCATTGGACACCGGCGAAACGGCAAAAGTCGAACAATACCAAAATCTCATTCGCAGGCAAGTGAATGGGAGAGGGCATGAGATTTATTTAAGGAATATTGAAACCTTTATCGTAAAACCTGTTGCTTTTGGAAATAAACTGATTATTACGACAGATAAAGGAGCGACCTATGAAAAAACGATTGCAACTTATGAATGATGAGGGGTTTTATGTGCCATACGTATTGGTCGTTGCTTTCATTGTTTTATCAATCATCGCGACTGCAACGACTATTTACAGCAATGAGCGAAGATCGACTTTTGTTTTGCTCGAGCAATTGGAATCCGAGACATTGGTCCAAATGGCAAGAGTCCAATTCAGAAAGGATGAAATGCATAAAAATAGCGAATCAGGGCAAGTTACTTATGATTTCCCTAACGGCACCGCAACAATCTGGTTCAATCGCGAAAAAGACGACATCATCTTTTTGGATATGACGATAACGACAGAGAGCGGATCGGTATTCAGACCTCAAGCTCGTATGAGAACCGATGAATGATGCTAAAATAAAACATTGCGCCAGTCGCCAATTGTTAATTTTTAAGGAAATCAGCATGCGATTGATTTACTTTCTTTGAAACGTGGTTTATAATGTGTATGTATTTGTATTAGGCTACATAAAGGAGGGGAAAAAGCATGGATCGTATGTTTCGAGTGCTTGCCTTTTGGACAGGTATCTTCACTATCATGTTTTACGTAGGAGATATGTATAATACCGCTGTACTTTTCCTCGTTCAAACGGCTTTTTTCCTAACGCTTAGTTATCTGAAGCTATCAGAACGAATGTATATGTATTTGTTCGGTGCGTATTTGACAGTGTTTATGATTGGGTTTACATGGTATACTGAATTTATTTTGGTTCCTGGATTCGGTCATTAAACAAAGATCCTCTACGAAGGACCTATCCTTCATGTAGAGGATTTTTTCTTTCAAAAAGCTTCGTTCAAATAGATGATTCCGCCACTAACCACTTTATACGAAATATGCGGTTTCAATCTTGCCCGTATATCGTCCAATTCTTTTTCCATCTGTTGTTCGGCCTCTTCGTCGTCATCGCTATAGAAGTGGCGTATCATAGCGATTTCTTCTTCGAGCAGTTTTATGGATTTTGCCGCCCAATCATGTTTTTGACCGAGCACATAGTTGTGAAGATGGTTTTCAATTCGTAAAAATCCGCTTTTCGGTTTGATTAAAGGCGAGATAGTATAGCAATGATCGGAGATGGTCGGCATTAAGTTTGTCTCCTCAAGATTTTCCATCATATCAAAGGCGAATTTGCCATTGATCAAGTTCAATCCGATTGAAAAAAGTTCCTCTTTTTTTTGTTTCCCTTCATACACGATGGTGTAGTTGGTCAACAGCCATGGATGGAGCATCGTATTTTGCTTGACGTCTAGCTCTTCAAATAAATGGACGAATTTAGCGGATTCGGTCAAATGGCGATAAATTTTTTGAAGCCTCGGACTGCCAAAATGAATCCATTCTCCATCTTGATCCATCTTTTCGGGATCTAATAGGAACGTCAATTTTTTCGGTTGGCCGACATTTCCGGTAGCTTCAATATATTGCCAGTAAAAGGGCCGATTCATAAGCGCTTTATCCATTTCAACCGTCAATTGGACGGCTAACATGCCCGGCTCTATAGTTTCGACCTCGCAGTGATTCGCTGTAAAGAACTGCGTTAAAAATTGTTCGATATTTATTTGGCTATCCATATTGCTCTTCACTTTCACTTTCATTATCACCCATCTCATGAATTACCGATACGAAATTATCCATTTTGATTTTCATTTCACCTACGGAGTTGGATTTTTCCATAATTTGCTCCAGTTCCTTCTCAAGACTGTCGATTTGGAGCGTCGCGAGAATTTTATCCAATTTCCCGATCACCCGTTCAAAAATATCGATTTTTTCGTAGAGCAATTTCATAATATGTTCTTCCAACGTGTTTTCAATGCCAAAATTGTATATATGGATATCATCTTCTTGTCCATACCGATGGATTCTGCCGATTCTTTGTTCAAGCCTCATCGGATTCCATGGCAAGTCATAATTGATGATATATTTGCAAAACTGCAAGTTTATCCCTTCGCCGCCTGCTTCTGTTGCGAGAAAAACTTGGGCATTTTCTTTGAAAAGCTGCCTGATCCAATCTTTTCGTCCCCGCTTCATTCCTCCTCTGAAGGACACAGATGTGATATTATGTTGCTGCAAGTACCACTGCAAATAATATTGAGAAGCGCGATATTCCGTAAACACGATCACTTTTTCATTTCCGAAGCTTTTGATAAGCTCGACTAGTTTTTTTGCTTTCACATGATGAGGAAGCATCGCTATTTCATTCATCATTTCTTCATTGAATGTTTTCAATTGTTCATTTTTGCTATTTTGCAGCGATAAATAACATGCTTCTCTCGATGAGCATAATTCTCGCAAAAAGGTGATTTTTGATAAGCTGGAGCATGTTTCAAGCATTTCATTCAGTTTATCGTATACTCTCTGTTCTTCTTCTGTAAATGTTATCCAAACGGAATGTACATTTCTTTCTACGTCTTTAAGCAATGTATCCTTTCTTCGGTTTCTGACCATCACTTTTTGAATCAATTTATTCAAATAGGCATCTTGCAAATTTTCCGCATTTTTTTTGCCGAATTTCTGAGTGAATGTTTCATAGCTTCCCAAATAGCCCGGTTTTAAAATAGTCACTAGATTGAACAATTCGATAATATTGTTTTGGATTGGCGTTGCAGTGAGCAATAGACAATATTTTTTCTTGAGAGATTTTGCGAATGAATGATTCAATGTTTTATGATTCTTCAACTTATGCGCTTCATCGATGATGACCATATCGAAATTCAAATCCAAAATTTTGTCGCGATGCTCTTTCCGTTTTGCCATGTCAAGCGATGTTACGAATATCGGGTGGTCGTCCCAATTGTAGTTTTTTCGGTAGCTTGCTGCGGGAATATAAAATTTCTCATGCAATTCAGCAATCCACTGATTGACTAAAGAGGCTGGAACGAGCAATAAAGCATTTTTCACCAGCCCTCTGATCATATATTCTTTCAAAATGAGGCCTGCTTCGATTGTTTTTCCCAACCCTACTTCATCCGCTAAAATGGCTCTGCCGTTCATGTCTTGTATGACTGATTGCGCGGTTTTGATTTGATGGTCCAAAAAGTTGACATGCGGCAAATGAGAAAGGACTTGCAACTCATCAAACTCTTTCGGCATCGTCGCTTTTTTCATTTGGTAGTGCAATTTGAACAGTTCCCAGTCCGATAAGTTTTGATTTTTATCGATTGCGTCTTGAAGCTGATCGATAAATTGCTCGTCTTTATGAATCGTGATGTTCGGCATAAAAATCCCCTTTTTCGAAAGTGTTGATTCTATATATGCAGAAACTATATATGCAGAAAAATTCGCATCTTTTTTAAATCATGGCTGTTTTCTAAAAGATTTGCACTTGGACGTCCTGTGCTTCGGAGTCAGACCGCCGTGCCCGCGGAAAGCAACTGTAACTGTCCGCAGCAGAAATCAACACAGCGCATACATCGCAGTTTATATCGACTGCGAAGATTTAACAGCAACAATACTTACGAAAAGAGCCAGAATCAAAAAAACGTATTACACATAGTATGGGCAAAATCAACCAATTTATTATATGTCTCTCGGTTTCATAGAAAGGATTTCTATTATGCGAGGAATGAAAGCAGGAATTGGGCTGCATGAGCGGGAGCAGGGCAAAGGGAAACAGGATAATCGCTAAGGAGCGTCTAAATTCAAACGAATTTCGGTTTTGGCTCAGCCAAATCAATTTTATCGGCAACAAAAAATAGCCAGAGATTTTCCTCTGACTATTTTTTCGAGTCGATTTTGCCTGTCCATTTTTTGAAACCGCCTTGGAGCACATTTAAATCTTTATAATTGTTTTTATGAAGGATGTGGGCTGCTCTTGCAGAACGGCTAGTGTTTTGGCAATATAGATAAACAGGTTTATCCGGCCTGATCGCTGCCAAGCTTTGTTTCAATTGGGTCAAAGGTATATTCCTTGCGCCTCTGATATGGCCCCGGTCAAATTCTTGCGGCTCTCGGACATCGATAAGCTGCGCTTTGCGATAGCCTTCGATAAATTGTTCCTGACTTAGCATTTTCAATATTTTCCGTTGCCTGAAATAAGTGAAAATATAATAGCCGATAAGAAGCACTAAAATGATAATCAAAAAAGTGAGCATCATAAGTCCCCCAAATAAATGTTAAACTGCTACACTACATATTATATGTATATATTTTTTATTTTACAAATGGAAGCTGCTAATTTCCGCCATCCGTTTCAACTAGCTCCTGAAATCGCAAAAAAGGTCTATTTTCCAGCTTGTTTCGCAAATTGACTAAAAAATCTCTAAAATGAAAATAATACAATATATAGATGAAAAATGAAAAAAGAGCTACTACATATTGATTTTTCTAGTTGATTTATTCATCATTTTTGTGTACATTGGTTATATACATACGAATAGATTTTTAAAAGAGGTAAGGAGCGATAATCCATGTCGATCATGATTGATGCAAATACTAAAATCAATGTACAAGCTTTAAACGAAGACATAAAACTATTTCCTCAAGTGCATCCGGTTGCGCCCGATATGAAAGTGACGCATGAAGGCGTATCGCGATTAGTGATGTTAGATCGCTATGCTTTTAAAGACACGGAAAAAAAGACATTAAAACAAGGTGATTTTGTCGTCCTTACGGTAAAGCCGGACCCAAAATTTCCAGCACGGGGATATGGATTCATCACATCGATAGATTGGGAAAATCAGCAGGCGGAAATAAAGGTCGCTGAAGATTTCATCAACATTTTGGAAGGAAAAGAGGCGGAAACAGGGATCGTCAAGCGAGATTTTGATGTCATCGACAAGCCGCTTGAAATATTTTACGAACAGATTGCGATGAGAAATGCAACAGGGCTTTCGGAAGTCGAAAAGACGGCTGAAAACAAACAAAAATATTTCAAGCTTTTTACCGAACAGCTTGCCAACATGAATTTTGTACCTGCAGGCCGAGTCCTTTACGGAGCGGGATCTGAGACGGATGTCACTTATTTCAATTGCTACGTCATGCCTTTTGTTCCGGATTCAAGAGAAGGAATTTCAGATCACCGCAAACAGGTGATGGAAATCATGTCAAGAGGCGGGGGCGTCGGCACGAACGGATCGACGCTCAGACCTCGCAATACGCTTGCTAGAGGAGTGAATGGGAAGTCTTCCGGTTCTGTTTCTTGGTTAGACGATATAGCAAAACTCACTCACTTGGTGGAACAAGGCGGATCAAGGCGCGGTGCGCAAATGATCATGCTTTCGGATTGGCATCCGGATATTATCGAATTCATCATTTCTAAAATGCAAAACCCGAGAATATTGCGCTATTTGATTGAAAATACAAATGATGAGCAAATTAAACAATTAGCGAATGAGAAATTGAAATTCACTCCATTGACAGAGACCGAGAAGGATCTTTACCAAGGAATCGTCAACTATAAGAGAATGCCGGGATTGGGCGGTTTCACAAAAGAAGCAATCAAAGAAGCAGAATCGAAACTAACTGCGGGAGGCACTTACGCTGTGCACAACCCGGAATTTTTGACAGGAGCAAACATTTCTGTCTGCTTGACGAAAGAATTTATGGAAGCAGTCGAAAATGACGAAGAATATGAACTGCGCTTTCCTGATGTCGAAAATTACACAGCGGAAGAAATGGAAAAATACAACGAAACTTGGCATGAAATCGGCGATGTGCGCGAATGGGAAAATCTTGGGTATAGCATTAGGACTTATCGCAAAATAAGAGCGAGGGAATTATGGGATCTTATAAATATTTGTGCAACGTATTCGGCAGAGCCGGGCATTTTCTTCATCGATAATGCTAATGAAATGACGAATGCGAAAAGCTATGGGCAAAAAGTCGTCGCCACAAATCCATGCGGAGAACAGCCGCTCGCGCCATATTCGGTCTGCAATCTTGCTGCAATCAATTTGGCCAATATGGCAGATAAAGAGAAGAAAACGGTCGATTTCGAAAAATTGAAAGAGACGGTCGCCATCGGTGTCCGCATGCAAGATAATGTCATCGATGCAACTCCTTATTTCCTCGAAGCAAATAAAAAACAAGCTTTGGGAGAAAGACGGATCGGTCTAGGAGTGATGGGCCTTCATGATTTATTGATCTACTGCGAAACGAGATATGGGTCTCGAGAGGGCAATGAACTCGTCGATAAGATTTTCGAAACGATAGCTACGACCGCTTATCGCGCTTCGATTGAAATAGCGAAAGAAAAAGGAAGTTTCCCATTCCTCGTCGGAAACGATGAAAAAGAGACGAAACGATTGAGGGAAGCTTTCATCAATACCGGATATATGAAGCAAATGCCATTTGATATTAAAGAAGATATCATGAAGCATGGCATTCGCAACTCGCACCTATTGACCGTCGCCCCGACCGGTTCGACAGGAACGATGGTAGGAGTGAGCACAGGTCTTGAACCATATTTTTCATTCTCCTATTTCAGAAGCGGACGTTTAGGCAAATTTATTGAAGTGAAGGCAAAGATTGTCCAAGAATTTTTAGATCGAAATCCGAATTATGATGATGAAAATTTGCCGGAATGGTTCGTTACAGCAATGGAATTGAGCCCGGAAGCTCATGCCGATACACAATGCGTCATCCAGCGCTGGATTGATAGCTCCATTTCCAAAACGGTGAATGCACCGAGAGGATATACTGTTTCACAAGTCGAGAGCGTATATAGACGATTGTACAGAGGCGGAGCAAAAGGCGGAACCGTCTATGTCGACGGCAGCCGGGATTCGCAAGTGTTGACGTTAAAGGCGGAAGAAACAACCTGTGATGAAAAAGAGGAAGCGGATGATTATGTCATTCGCGAGACGCCTAAAGTCGTTCTCATGGATACGATTCAAGAACTCGAAAAAACGAATGTCACAATCGGATCGGAAGTCGGCGACCGCTGTCCGGTATGCCGGGAAGGACATGTCGCAGAAGTCGGCGGCTGCAATACGTGCACAAGTTGCGGCGAACAACTGAAATGCGGCCTATAAAAATAAGAAGATGGAAAAAGCAGCTACATTTCTTTAGTAGCTGCTTTTTTATACCAATTAATTATGCGAGCTGCTCTTTTTTCATCGTCTTCTGCATCATCCGCTGGTAGAGATTGTTCAGGATGATCATGAGGCAAACGATAAATACGCCAGCATACTCAAATAAAGATATCGTATGGCCTTGAATCATTCGAATGACGATAGTTGTCACCGGAGCTAAGTTGATGAATAAAATTGCATTGATTGGCTTGAGCATCGTCACTCCTTTATTCCAGAACAGAAGCGCGAAAAGCCCAGGCAAAAGAATCATAAAAAGCATATTGTAGCGGACCATATAGACTTCATGCAAAGTAGGAACTTCAATCCAGCCGAATAAACTGACGGCAATGACGACTGCAGTGGCAGTCAATGTTCCGTATAGACAGCTTAACGTCGAATATCTGAGCACCGACCAGCCGGAAAACTCGCCGCCGCCAATCGTGTATACTGCCCAGCCTGCAGCCGCAAGGAATAAAATGAATAATGGGAACAAACGCCCAGCGCCGAACAAAAGACTTATGTTTCCATCTGTCACGACGAGCAACACGCCGATGAACGCACCGATAATGCAAAAAATTGTAAATAGATAAGGTCTGTTTTTATGGACAATCCATACAATCAATACGGAAATGATTGGAGCCAATGCCTCCATAACCGAAGCGAGAAGCACTCCGGAATCTCCAAGCATATCTTGCCCCCAAAAGATGAACAAATTGTAAATGGTGAAGCCCATTGTGCCGAAAAACCATAACTTAAATCCGTTTCCATCGGTTTTAAAAGCTTTTTTTCCTTCGGCAAAATAAAGCAAGACAATCAAAATGACAGTGACAGGCAAATAACGAATGATTGTGAAGTAAAAAGGCTCAATATAAAGGAAAGCATGATTGGCAACCGGGAACATCGCACCCCATGATGCCGCTGCAATCGTACATAAAATTGCTCCTAAAATGATATTGTTTTTCATTGTTCTGTCTCCAATCAATAGCTATGTAATATTGCTTCACCTATCATTTAACAACATAATTGATATCATGTAAAATGATTATAAAAGATAATATATATCTTAAAAAGTGATAACAGAGAGGCTGTTCGCATGAATATAAAAGATCTCGCCATTTTTCAAACTGTCGCAAATGAAGGGAGCATCAATAAAGCTGCCGATCGTTTGAGTTATGTTCAATCCAATGTGACTTCAAGAATTCAAAAGCTTGAAAATGAGTTAGGAACAAAACTGTTCCATCGGCATAAAAGAGGCATCACATTGACGAATGAAGGCAATGCTTTGCTTCCTTATGCGCAAAAAATCATCTCGCTTGCCGATGAAATGAAAATGATCGGCACGAGCGTAGACAATCCGACCGGGAAACTAGATATTGCTTCAGTAGAAACTGTCATCAAACTTCCGCTTATTTTATCCGCGTATATCGAAAAATTTAAGCAAGTGGATTTGACTTTATCCACAGGGGTTACGGCTGAGCTGAAAGAAGAAGTGCTTCAATATAAGATTGACGGCGCGTTTGTCACTAAAAGTCCAATTACAGATGATGCGGATTTGATGCAAATCGATGTTTTTCATGAAAAGCTCGTATTGATTGCCAGCAATAAAAATGCGACGCTCGAAGAAATATTAAAGCTGCCTATTCTCCGGTTCAGCGATGGATGCGGCTACCGGGCGAAATTGAACGAATGGCTTCACGATAACGATATCTCCCCCAAAAAAGTGATGGAGCTTGGCACATTGGAAACGACTCTCGGTTCCGTCATATCAGGGTTGGGAACGGCATATGTGCCATATTCTGCCGTAAAAGAATATGAAGCAAAAGGCCAAATCCATTGTTATGAACTGCCGAAAAAGTATAGCGAAATAACAACCGTATTCATTTGCCGCAGATCGGATTATATCTCCCCAGCGCTTAAAAAATTTATTGAGACGATTGAAAAAGTGAGAAATCAGTTCCTTAAAATAGTCGAATGACGATCACAGAAAAAGAGTTTTTTAATTGAAACATAATTGAATCTAGGCAAATATATTTTCTCTAGTTTTTTCTCCCTTGTATAATTGTCATTTTTACGGTATTATAAATAAGAAACAATGTTGCATTGATAAAAATTAGAAAAGAGGGAAAATCATTTGCCGACTCCTAGCATGGAAGACTATATTGATCAAATTTATAATTTGATAGAAACAAAGGGCTATGCTCGTGTTACTGATATAGCCGAAGCATTGCTCGTTCATCCATCCTCCGTGACAAAGATGGTGCAAAAATTAGATAAAGACAATTATGTCAATTATGAAAAATATCGCGGTTTCGTGTTGACCAATAAAGGAAATAAAGTGGGTGAGCGCCTCGTTTTCCGCCATGACCTATTGGAAGAGTTCCTTGAGATAATCGGCGTGGACGAGGATAAGATATACGACGATGTCGAAGGGATTGAACATCATTTAAGTTGGAATGCGATTGACCGGATAGCCGATTTGGTCCGCTATTTTAAAGAAGATGAACGAAGATTGGATGATTTGAAAAAAGTGCAGCAAAAAAACGAAATAACGAATGAGTGATTTTTATAGGCTACCTCAAAGGAGCCTATTTTTGTTTTTGAGAAGAAGATTTGCCTAAGGTTGTCCGCCGTTCTAATTATTCTTCCGCTTTCGTACATATGAATAAAAGGTTTTCAGGCAAAGGAGAACTTATATGAAGATTGATTGTGTCTTTTCAGGCGGAGGGGTAAAAGCATATGCATTTTTAGGCGCATTGGACAGCATTCATGAAAAAAATATTAAAATTGAGCGGGTAGCGGGAACTTCTGCAGGGGCAATCATGGCTTCATTTGTCGCTAGCGGTTTCAATCGAACAGAAATCGAACAGTTGCTCATTGAAAGTAATTTAAAGAAATTTTTGGACCCCCCTTTTTTAAGCGAAAAAATACCTTTTGCCAAATGGTTGTTGCTCTATTTTCAAATGGGATTGTATAGAGGGGAGCAGTTGGAAAATTGGCTGCATCGGCTATTTCTAGAGAAAGGAATAGAAACGTTTCAGGATATAAAGGAAGGATATCTTAAAATTGTCGTCAGCGATATTTCGTTAGGGAAATTGATCGTCATCCCGGATGATTTAGAGCGGGTATATGGACTGGATCCGATGCAATTCAGGGTGGCCACTGCAGTGCGGATGAGCGCAAGTTTTCCATATTTCTTCATGCCGAAGCAAATAATGGGCAAAAAAAAGAAAAAAAGCTATATCGTCGATGGAGGATTGCTCAGCAATTTTCCGCTCTGGATTTTTCGCAAGGGCAATAAAGATGCGCGCCCGGTTTTAGGCATCACATTGAGCGAGGCGCTTGAAGATCAGCAACCAAACGATATAAAAAATGCGCTCGATATGTTGCAAGCTATCTTTCAATCGATGCTCAGGGCCCATGATGCCAGATACATTTCCAAATCGATGGAAAGCAATATTATATTTATTCCCGTAAAAAATATTAGAACGACTGATTTATCGATATCGGATGAACAGAAACAATTATTGATCCAGCTTGGCAAGGAAAAGACCGAACATTTTTTGGAATTTTGGCCAAAATGAAATCGAGCTTTCTTAATTGGAAGCTCGATCATTATTGTTCTTATTGCTTGATTTTTTTCCTTCGATCACCGTCAAGTGGGGTGCATGCCTTTTTCTTCTTTTAGATTTTAAAGGAGAATCGGTTCGAACAGGCTTTTTTATTTTAGGCTTTTGTTTATTGTACTTTAAATTCGATTGTTTTGCGGCTTTTTTATATTTTTTCATTTCGTCGCTTGTACCACCGCTACGTCGATTCAAAATAGCTGAGAAAATCATGAAAATGACGAAAGCGACCGCAATCATCATAAGGATGCTCATCAAAAAGCTTCCAGGATTTTTGATGAGTGATGCAATCAACCCGATAACCGCCAACCCAATAATGAAGTAAATAAAAAGCGGCAATTTACGGCCCAACGAAAATCCTCCTTTCTTATTGAGGTTGAATCGCCTCGCTTCTTTGCTTAACATCCACCTCGATCATTTCAACCTCATCATTTTCCAGCACTCGTTGAAATGAGCAAAGCGCAACTTCCACTTGCTCGTCATCCGGTTCTTTTGTCGTGAGCAACTGCAGCCATAGACCAGGATAGCCAAGAACTTTCAAAACCGGGATATCTCGTAGTTTGTTTGTGAGCTGCAGTACTTCGAACGATAGGCCAATTACTACCGGGAGAAGCAAAATTCGATTTACGATTCGCCACCAAAGCGGATCGGCAGCCACAAACATATAGACGACCACTCCGACAATAACCGTGAATAAAATAAAGCTTGAACCGCAACGGTAATGGAGTCTTGACTGTTTTTGGACATTTTCGACTGTCAGCGGAACGTTGTTTTCATAAGCGTTAATCACTTTATGCTCTGCTCCGTGATACTGGAACACTCGCTTGATCAATGGAGTCAATGAAACGAAATAGATATACCCAAGCAAGAGAATCAGTTTAAAAAAACTCTCTAGCAATACTTGCCCGGTTTTGGACGGAACTATCGTTTGGAAAAAATTGGCGACGATAGCTGGCGTCACTGTAAAAATCAATTTGCTGAAGATGAAAGACAGAACGCCAATCACCCCGATCCCGAGGATGAGCACCAATTTAGACGTTTCTTTTTCGGTTTGTGCTTTTTCATCATCTTTTGGATCTACATCGTAGCGGTCGGATGCAAAATCAAGATGCTTCACACCGTTGGCGCTTGATTGAATCAAAGATACGATGCCGCGCAAGAAGGGTATTTTTTTTAGTTTCTTTGTTATATTAGATTCTACCCTTTTTAATTCATAATATTCAATGCTATCATCTTTTCTTCGTATAGCAGATACAAAACTTTTCTTTCCGGCAAACATAACGCCTTCAATCAATGCTTGCCCGCCATAAGCTGTTTGTCTATTTTTCAAAATGCTTCACCAACCTCACTCTTATTTTACTAGAAAAACACATTTACCACTAGTGTTCTTGCTTTAATTCTCATTGTTTTCATAAAAATGGGCAATAATACAAATTGGAGGTCGATAAAATGGAAAAACAACAAGCGCCATCCAAGTTCAATATGGTCATGTTCTTAAGAACGATGATCATAGGAATTTTCGGGGGGCTATTTGCTGGTATTTTCTTGCTGATTCAACATTATTTCAACATGACTGAAGTCAATCCAAAAACGATTCTTTATTGGATTTTTCAAGATGGGAAGTGGATGGAGAAATGGTATGCTTATATTATTGTTTTATTGTTGTTCTCGCTTTTGTCCGCAATCATTGCGCATATTTACTACTTCCTTTTTAAAAAGCAAGAAAGCTGGGTCGTAGGCGCTCTGTACGGAATCGCAGTTTGGGCGACCCTTTATGTCTTGGTCCCTGTTTTAATCAATGGCTACAATCCTTTTGACAATTTGGAATCAGAATCCCATGTTTC
>Ga0079226_10002131_pt1 | contig 15213 bp, 11 predicted proteins | sample Poulit2014_FD_76345 | JGI IMG/M metagenome (GOLD analysis project Ga0079226, IMG submission 76345) | Agricultural soil microbial communities from Georgia to study Nitrogen management - Poultry litter 2014 | ecosystem: Environmental > Terrestrial > Soil > Agricultural land | place: USA: Georgia... | reverse complement strand
GTTCACCGCGAGGGCAAAGTTTTTATTCAAAGCTATAAACAAGGAAAGCCGCAAGGAGATGTTTCGGTAATAGGAGAGAGTGATGATACAGGTACAATTGTAACTTTTCAGCCTGATCCAGAGATTTTTACCCAGACACTAGTATTTAATTTTGACACTTTAGCAAGTAGATTAAGAGAACTTGCTTATTTAAATAAAGGGATTCGGTTGATTTTAACCGATGAGAGGGAGCCGGAAGAGGATGGAAGCTTTAGAGTAGAAAACTTTTACTCAGAAGGAGGCCTCAGTGAGTTTGTTAAGTTCTTAGACGGCAATAGAGCTCCTTTAATTCCGGAGCCTATTTATGTAGAAGGAATTAAAAACGGTGTTCCCGTTGAGCTTGCCTTGCAGTACAACGAATCTTATGCAGAGAACGTTTTCTCTTATGTAAATAACATTAACACCATTGAAGGTGGTACACACGTTTCTGGATTTAGGCGTGGTTTAACGCGTACTTTAAAGAGCTATGCGGACCGTTCGGGATTATTGAAAAACCTAAAGGTCGACGTGACTGGAGATGACTTTAGAGAAGGTCTGACCGCTATTATATCTGTTAAAGTAGCAGAGCCTCAGTTTGAGGGACAGACCAAGACTAAACTCGGAAATACCGAGGTGATGGGTGCGGTGGATGTAGCAGTGGGAGAGATATTGAATACTTACTTAGAAGAAAACCCTAGGGAAGCGAAAATAATCGTCCAGAAGGTCATCCTAGCAGCCCAAGCAAGAGCGGCAGCGCGTAAAGCGAGGGAGCTCGTACAGCGTAAGACGGTCATGGGTGGTGGTGGACTTCCTGGTAAGCTTGCCGATTGCTCGGATAAAGATCCTACGAAATGTGAGCTGTACTTAGTGGAGGGAGACTCTGCGGGTGGTACAGCGAAGCAAGGGAGAAATAGAGAGTTCCAAGCGATCTTGCCTTTACGAGGTAAGATTCTAAACGTCGAGAAAGCCATGGAGCATAAGATCTATGAGAACGACGAGATTAAAAATATGTTTACCGCACTGGGTGTAAGCGTTGGAACGGAAGAAGACCCTAAAGCACTTAATATTGAGAAATTACGTTACCACAGAATCATCATCATGACGGATGCTGATGTGGACGGTGCACACATTACTACACTTATCCTAACTTTCTACTTCCGTTATATGAAGGAACTGATTGAAAAAGGATATCTATACATAGCGACTCCTCCACTTTATAAAGTGCAAAAAGGAGGTCAGCACGAGTATGCTTGGACCGAAGATCAGCGCGTCATGGCAATACAAAGGCTTAAAGGTAGCGGTAAGGAAGAAAGTGTCCATGTTCAGCGCTATAAAGGTTTAGGGGAGATGAACGCCGAGCAACTTTGGGAAACAACCATGAACCCGGAGACTCGTACCCTTAGACAAGTAACTATTGAGAGTGCTGCAGAATGCGATCGAATATTCTCTATGTTGATGGGGGATGAGGTGGCACCAAGGAGAGAGTTTATTGAAGCTAATGCGAAATACGCTAAGATCGATACCTAAGAAAATATAGGTACTGTACCTAGAATTTTAAATAAAGCTGTTGTGAATACACAACAAGGAATGAAATAGATAAAACGGTTGTAATTGAGAGTATTACAGCCGTTTTTTAGTAGAGTATAGATTGTACATTGCGAATTGGGACGGTCCTACCACATGCTTCCATAATAGCTTTAGTTGTTCGCTTTGCACTAAATTATCGATAGCATGATTGCTCAGACTAGGTTCTTGTTTTAGCTATTTTGTGGAAACTATAAATACTTCTGGCGCAAACTCTTCTAGTAATCTTCTTCTACTTAGGCTAGAAGACATGTTTACTTGTTTTAATTATAACGGCGCTAAACGCCGTCATGACAAATATATGTAAACTGAAGTTGAGTTTTATGAAATTAGGATCTAGTGGTATTGCTTTAAGTTTGCAGAAACACCTATTAAGTGAAAGTGGTGAACGTCGTTGTTAAGCTCGTTAACTGACCATGCCTTTTAAAAAGGTGTAGAATGTAACCAATGTGGTTTTACCTAAAACCTGTTAAGTGAAAAGTCCTTAATTCCAATGAACTAGAGACTTCCCTTATTAAGTACAATTATCGTAGTCGGCTGCTATTTGCTGAGTAGCTCTTTTGCATGCTTAAGCGCTGCATCGCCTGGGTTTTCCCCATCTATCATGACAGCTATTTCTGTTATACGTTCCGGTAAAGAAAGTTGTTTGATTCTTGTTTTACTCGTGCTTTCCTGGCTGTCTTTAAAGACTTTAAAATGCGCCTGGCCTTTAGATGATATCTGAGGGAGGTGGCTGATAGCCATTACCTGCATATGCTCACCTAGGCTCTCAATGAGCTGACCTACACTGAGGGCAACTTGCCCCGATATACCTGTATCAATCTCATCGAATATTAATGTAGGAAGTTTGGTGCTTTGCGCCAGTATGGATTTTATGGCTAGCATGATCCTAGAAAGCTCTCCGCCAGAGGCTGTTCTTTGCACGGGTCCGGGGTTGATGCCTTTATTGGCAGAGAAGGTAAAACGTATTTCGTCCAGCCCTCTCTCGCTCAATTTCCCTTCCTCTAAAGGCTGGATCTCAACGATCAGCTCCGCATGCGGCATGCCCATTTGCCCAAGCAGGTTTTTTACCTGCTTTTCAAACTTAGGCTTTACTTGTACTCGCTTTTTACTTAATTCTTTAGCTAATTTGAGGCTCTGTTCGTACTGCTCTTGGTGGAGCTTCTGGCAAGCAATGAGCTCATCTTCTAGGCCCGCACCGTGCTCGAGTTTGCCTTCAATATCTAAGAGGATCTCTTGCAATTCTTCTGTGCTAGAAACCCGGTGTTTATTCAATAAGGTATGGAGCTCGTCTAATCTTTCTTGTATTTGCTGTTGCCTTTGTTCATCAAAGACAATACCCTGCTGAATGCTGCTGACCTCTTGGCCAATGTCCTCCAGCTCAATGATGGTGGATTCTAGCCTCGAGACAACCTCTGCAATCTCTTCACTATATTGCTCTACATGCCTCAAGCCACCAGTAATGGTTTTTAGGCTCGAGAGTATATTTCCATCAACCTCCCCTAGGGTTTGTTCAGCGGTATATAGATTCTGAAGGATATCTTCGGCATTCAATAGCTTGCTCAGTTCATCGTCTAGCTCCCCGATTTCTCCAGGCTTGGGGCTAACTTTTTGCAGTTCATCGAATAAAAACTGGTGGTAGTCGGCTTCCGATTGAGCGGCGCTGAGTTCCTCTTGTAAGGTTCCTAGCTTTTTATTGAGGTCTTGCAGGGTGCTATAACTTTCTTTATACTGGTTATAGAGCTTCTGGCTGCCCGCAAAGGCATCTAATACCAGACACTGGAAGGAGCTTTGACCAATCTGTAGGGTCGCATGCTGCGCATGGATGTCGATGAGCTTCTCTCCGAAAATCTTTACCGTTGCTAATTGCACAGGAGAGTCGTTGATGAATGCCCGCGATTTCCCTGCAGGGGTAATCTCTCTTCTTATGATAGTTTCTTTTTCATAATCCAGGTCGTACTTTTTAAATAAGCCCTCTAGGTTGTAACCCTCGATATGGAAATACCCCTCGATGATACACTTTTCATCTTGATTGTAAAAATATTTACTCTCCGCGCGCTCGCCAAGGATGAGCCCAAGAGCACCCAATATAATTGACTTTCCAGCACCAGTTTCTCCCGTGATGATGTTTAATCGGTCACTGAAAGTGATGTCCAACTGGTCAATTAGTACGTAGTTTTTTATTAAAAGTCTATTCAGCATAAGAAATATCCCTAATCTCTCCAAAGATAAAAAATAGCCAGCCACTAATGTCTTTTATTTATTAATTTTCTGACCTGTCTATTTTTCAATTGGATTTGTATTATAAAATCACCAATTTTGGAGGTGTAAAAATATAATAAAGAATTAGATGAAAGCACAAAATCACAGGATAAGAGTAGGGATTATTGGTTACGGTAATTTAGGCCGCGGGGTAGAAATGGCCATCAGCCAGAATCAGGACATGGAGCTTGTTGGTATCTTTACGCGCCGAAATCCCAGCACCTTAGCAAGTCAAGCTGCAGCCTACAACCTCCAAGAAGTGGAATCTTTTCAGGATAAGATTGATGTGATGGTTTTATGTGGCGGCTCGGCCAAAGATTTGCCAGAGCAGGTACCATATATTGCTAAGTACTTTCATACAGTAGATAGCTTCGATACGCACGCAAAGATCCCCGAGTATTTAGAAGTAGTGGACCAGGCGGCTTCCGCTTCTGGGAAGGTAAGCGTCATCTCCACGGGCTGGGACCCGGGGTTGTTTTCTCTACTGCGCCTTTTAGGGCAGAGTGTATTGCCTGAAGGCGGGGATACCCATACTTTTTGGGGTAAAGGCCTGAGCCAAGGGCACTCCGATGCATTGCGCAGGCTAGATGGCGTTAAGGGTGCTGTGCAGTACACCATTCCTAAGGAGGAGGTGCTCCAGGAGGTACGTAGCGGCAAGCCAGTGACCCTTTCAGCTGCAGATAAGCACGAGCGCGTATGTTATGTAGTAGCTGATGAAGGCGTAGATTTAGAGGACTTGCAACACCGCATAAAGACCATGCCGCACTATTTTGCAGATTATAAAACTACCGTGCACTTTATTTCAGAAGAGGAGCTGCGCAAAGAGCATAACAATATGCCGCACGGTGGAACGGTTATCCATACAGGTGAAAGTAAGGTGGGTGATAAGCAGCGGGTGGAATTCACCCTAGCACTGGATAGTAACCCTGCATTCACGGCGAGTGTCCTGGTTGCTTATGCCAGAGCTGCCTTCCGCCTAGCGCAACAGGGGCAATCGGGAGCAAAGACTGTTTTTGATATTCCCTTCGGCCTACTTTCTGCGCGGCCAATAGATGAGTTAATTAAAGAACTTTTATAATATTTAATAGTGATCTACCTAGATAACAATGCAACAACAGCACTAGACCCCGAAGTTTTGGAAGCTATGATGCCTTACATGACTTCGGTTTATGGCAATGCGTCCAGTACGCAGCATGCCATGGGGCGGGAGGCAGCAGAGGCCATTGAAAATGCCCGCACTGCCGTTGCGGAGTCTCTAGGTTGTATGCCGGGGGAAATATTCTTCAATTCAGGAGCTACCGAAGGGATCAATACAACGATCAAAGGTATCTATGCTAATTACCAGTCTAAAGGTAGACATATCATCACGACACAGACTGAGCATCAAGCCGTACTATCGGTATGCTACGAGCTGGAGAAGTTGGGCGCAGAGGTCACTTACCTACCGGTAAATAGTCAAGGAGAGATTTCCCTCGATGAATTAAAGCAGGCGATCCGTCCCGATACGATTTTAGTGTGTATCATGGCTGCTAATAATGAGACGGGGCTGATTTACCCCTTGTCGGCTATTGCCGAGGTGGTGCAAGAGGCTGGCAGTTTGTTTTTTTGTGATGCTACCCAGCTAATTGGCAAGCAAGATTTAGATTTGCAGGAGATTCCAATAGACATACTGTGCATGAGTGCCCATAAGATTCATGGCCCAAAAGGAGTGGGTGCACTGTTTGTCAGAAGGAAGAGTAGGCCAGTTCAGATTCGTGGGCTTATTGATGGTGGGCAGCAGGAGGGTGGTTTTAGAGCAGGCACATACAATGTGGCAGGTATCGTCGGCCTTGGTGCAGCCATCAAGCTGTACTCCCTAGCAGATAGCCAGCGTATGCTCATTAATAGGCTGGCATTTGAAAAAGCCATAAAAGAGCATATTTCTGATATTACCATCAACTGCGAAGATCTCAGCCGCCTGCCGGGCACTGTAAATGTTACCTTTAAATATACCAGGGCTAGTGAAATAATGGTCCACACGCCGGACTTGGCTTTAAGCACAGGCTCGGCTTGCGTTACGGGCAGCAGGGACCCTTCGCATGTGCTCAAGGCCATGGGTTTAGAGGACGAAGATTGCTTTTCTACCTTGAGAGTCAGCCTCAGTAAGTTCACCACGGATGTAGAAATCAAGCAGGCTGCAGAGCTCCTAAAAGAAGGGGTGGAACAGGTAAGAAAGGAAAGCCCCCTTTATAAGATGTATAAAGAGGGCCTATTAGACTAAGCTAGGGCTTTATCTTCCTTTAATAAATTTGAATACATTTATAGTATCCGTAGAACGGTAGATTATACCACCCTACGGAAAAGGTTGTTGTCAATGGGTTTAAAATAAACCCATCTGGCCGTTGTTATCGATGTTTACATCATCGGGATTGGTGATTTCTAGGCTCACCGAATCGTCTTTCTTTTTCGAGGACTCTTTATCCTCTTTACCTCCATCCTTATTAGCAGGCTTCTCTTCCTTAGATTTAGCTTCAACCTCTTCTTTCTCTCTTTCCTTTTTACTCTCCTCGAGTGCAGCAAGGTCAATCTCAGGTGTGAGTAGCTCGAACTTTTTGATGGTATGGGTAGAAAGTCTATTGCCTTGGGCACGCATGCCTTTGACGTCGATGATTTCATCCAGGCGCTCTTCGGTCGTCTCTGGAGTTTTTGTTTTCCCTTTCTCCACATCTAGCTTCAATACGCCATCGGGGTTGTTGGTTAACACATGCAGCTTGGAATTCGGTGTGTCGTTAATGATACTCACCTTCCTGCCGATTGTGATATCCTCGAATTGGAACCTCTTGATATAGATGAATCCGTTCTTACCGTCCTGATGGATGGCGGTATACACATGATCGGGGTTGAACTTCTCGATACGAATCATCTTATCGTCGAAGTGGTTGCTCAGGTCGAAGTTTGTCAGTTGGTATTGCCCGTCACTCAGCACGCATAGGATCTTATCTTCCCCATCAAACTCCCCTAAGTAGGTACCTCTTTCCTCATCGTTCAGCCTGCGCAGCGTTTCATCGTACCAGATCTTCCTGCCTGCCAGCGTGGATACTCCTGCAGATTTGAAGGAGACCTTACGAATGGCGTGCTTACTGACAATATTCCCTTGGGAGCCGCGCCCCTTAATGCCTATATCGGCAAAGTCTATATCGAAGTTAAGTTTACGCAATCTAGACTGTGCTTTCAGCTGTACATTGATCACTTCAGCTTCCCCATTGGGGTTAGCAGTGAAGTATAGGATCTTTGATCCCTTGGAGCCTTTGGTGACATCGTACTCCCTGTCGCGGGTCATGCTTTTCACAGCAAAGCGCTTGATGTAGCTGGTTCCCGTTTTACCATCTCGGTATACGGCATTGTATATCGTACGCTCATCGCCCTTGACATAAATGCCCACATGTATGATGTCCTTACCGACAAAAACCTTGCTTTGGACCTTGGTCACTACATATTTACCGTCCGAGCGGAATACAATGATGTCGTCAATATCCGAGCAGTCGAATACATACTCATCCTTGCGCATGCTCGTCCCTATAAATCCTTCTGCGCGGTTTACGTAAAATTTCACGTTAGCTAGGGCAACTTGTGCGGCCTCGACACGCTCAAAAACGCGTATTTCCGTCTTCCGCTCTTTGCCTTTACCGAATTTCTTTTTTAAGTACTCAAACCACTCTATGGTGTATTGCGTTAAGTTCCTTAGGTTCTTGTTGACCTCCTTAATTTCATCGGCCAGAGCCTTCATCGTATCGTCCGCTTTTTTAAAGTCAAAGCGGGTGATACTGCTCATGGGTTTATCTATTAGTTTCTTATAATCTTCAGGCTGTATTTCCCTATAAAATTGGTCGAAGAATGGCGCGAATAGGTCGTTCAATACCTCTACAATGGTATTGAAGTCTCCAGACTCCTCGTATTTCGGGTTTTTATACATCCCCTCTTGAATGAATATTTTCAGTAGCGTTTGCGAGAATATTCTTTCCTGCAAGTCGTGCAGGCGAATCTCTAGCTCTCTTTTTAATAGCGCCTTGGTGGACTTGGTGTTTTCAACAAGTACATCGTTCACGCTCATAAAGTGGGGCTTGTTGTCTTTAATCACACAGGTATTGGGTGATATGGAAGTCTCACAAGCTGTAAATGCATATAGCGCATCGATAGTCATATCTGGAGAAATACCAGATGCTAGGTGCACCAATATCTCCACGTGCTGCGCCGTATTGTCTTCGATCCTACGGATCTTTATTTTACCCTTCTCGTTGGCAGAGATAATACTATCTATTAAGCTGGTGGTGGTTGTTCCAAAAGGAACCTCCGTTATTACCAGCGTCTTTTTATCGCGCTCTTCAATCTTTGCACGCACTCGTATTCTACCGCCACGCTGCCCCTCGTTGTAGTTCGAACAGTCCGCTATTCCCCCAGTGGGGAAGTCGGGAAGGAGGTTGGGCCTTTCCCCTTTGAGTACGCCAATGGAGGCATCGATGAGCTCTAGGAAGTTATGCGGCATAATTTTCGTTGCCAGTCCCACAGCAATACCTTCAGCCCCTTGTGCAAGCAGTAAAGGAAACTTTACCGGTAGGGTAATGGGTTCTTTTTTTCTGCCGTCGTAGCTGAGCTGCCACTCGGTAGTCTCCGGGTTAAAAACAATCTCATTGGCAAACTTCGATAATCTACCTTCGATGTACCTTGGTGCTGCGGCGGCATCTCCCGTGGTGGGATCCCCCCAGTTACCCTGACAATCGATGAGCAGATTTTTTTGCCCTATTTGTACCATGGCATCACCAATTGAGGCATCTCCGTGAGGGTGATATTTCATGGTGTTACCAATAACGTTTGCTACTTTGTTATACCGGCCATCGTCCATCTCTTTTAAAGAGTGTAAGATACGTCTCTGAACGGGTTTGAGACCGTCGTTGATATGAGGTACCGCCCTATCTAAAATTACATATGAAGCGTAGTCTAAAAACCAATTTTCATAAAGACCAGATAGAGGTATAAATTTCCCAGCTTCTGAAGACGGTTGTTCTTCAGCATTGGAATTGTGATTATCGTTATGTAATTCTTCACTCATGATGGAAACAATATAATAAGGTTACCTAAAAGTAACAAGTCCGAGACCTCCCAAAATTACAAAATCTTTTCACTCCTTTTGCTAGTGGATGAAAGTATAATACTTTGTTTTTTAATGCTGCTATTTCCAACAGGCTGAATAAAATAGCTAAGAGGTTTGTTTTTATGTTATTAGCTCGAGGAGACCATGTTTTTTCGCTGCCTGATTTGATAAATTAATATATAGCTCAGCGCAAGGATTAAAATAAAGGCATTGTAGAAAAATAGCTTAGGAACCCTAGTGATGACATCTTGGTATAAGTAGCCGGATATTAAGGCACCCATGCCTATCCCTGCTTCTAGTGCTATGTACATGGTAGCCATCGCCCGGCCTCTAAACTGAGGGTGGCTGAGATCTATAGTCCATGCGTTTACTGCTGGCGATAGGACGCCCGTACCAATGCCGTATAAGCAAGCGCTCAAAATAAGGCGCTCTACGCTAGAGGCAATACTAACAAATAGCAGCGAAGAGATAGTGATGATAAGCCCCACGGTAATAACCTTTGTCCTGCCATAGCGATCGGCCACTTTACCCGAGACAAATCGTATACCAATGGATGCTAGGGTGAAGGTCGTAAAAAACAGACCTTTGTTTTTAATGTCCAAGTACCCGCTCCAGTCGGGAATTAACGTTAAGATGGTGCCGTAAGCCGTATAGGTTAGTAGGGTGATGATCCCTGCAGGAATAACTCTCATATCGATGATATCGGACCTAGAAATTTTCATCATCGCTAGGGAAAAAGACTCTTTTTCTTTTAGCGTCTCCTTCATGTACATCACAATAACTATGGATAATAGGGCAAATGCTGAGGATACATAAAATAAGGTATTCAACCCAAAATGTAGTGCAACGGTACTCCCAATCGACGGGCCTATCGAGCCGCCCAGCGCGAAACACAGTCCGTGCATACCTACCGCCTCTCCCCATCGATTCGAGGGGATGATATCGGCAATGTAAGCTGCGGTCGCCGTAGGCTTGAAGCCTGTGGAAAAACCGTGAATTAAGCGCAGCAAAAAAAAGCCTGCTACACTGGTAAGTATCGGATAGAGGAATCCACAAACAAAGCACACTAAAGAGCCTACAGCCATTACCGGTACACGTCCCCATTTATCGGTCAGCTTACCACTAAAAGGTCTGGATATTCCTGCTGTTAATGTGAAAAGTGCAATGATTAGTCCCTTGTGCTGTGCGCCACCCAGTGAGCTGAGGTAATCTGGTAGCTCGGGGATGATCATATTAAAGCTGGCAGAAAATAGTAGTGAGCTTAAGCACAGGAGGATGAATTGCCAGGTGTAAATGGAGGCTTCCTTTTTTCTAACCATGCCTGCAAAGGTAGTGAATTACAAGTTTTTATTCAACCTAGGCTTAAAGCTTCTTACGCGCTATTTCCGAACAAAAGACGGTAGTCGCTATAGCGACATTGAGTGACTCAGCCTGCCCAAGCTTGGGGATATTTATTTTGGTGGTCGATGCTTCTAGAGAAACTTCCGAAATCCCCTGGCCTTCATTCCCTAGGACAATCAATCCAGGCTCCGCCCAGGCATCTTGATAGATCGAAGATCCGTTTAATGCAGTAGCATAAATAGGAAGCCCATCTACCCGCTTATATAGGTCCTTGAGGTCTTTGTAAATTACGCTAACTCTACTCAGAGATCCCATGCTCGCTTGCACGACTTTGGGGTTATAAGCTTCTACAGTTTCTAAAGAGCAGATGATTTTTTTAAAACCAAACCAGTCCAATGTCCGTATAATGGTCCCCAGGTTTCCAGGATCCTGGAGGTCATCCAAAACAAAGGTATACTCCCTGTTGAGATCGCCTGGAGCTATTGGCGCGCTATCGGGAATTTCTACCAGCGCTAAGACTCCTTGGGGAGCCTTCAGACTGCTGATTTTTTTGAGGTCCTTTTCGCTTATTTCTTCGTATTTTATATTCCCAGAGATTTTATCGATTTTTGCGCTGAACTTAGCCGTGCAATATATTTGCCGGACAGCGTATAGTGGGGATTGGATAAATTCAACAATAGACTTATAACCCTCAACAACAAAAAGTTGGTGTTGTTTTCTATATTTTTTCTGTTGAAGAGAAGTTACAAAAGAAATTTGTGCTTTAGATATCATAACGAATGATTAATAAAAGACCGACAATAATAGGTACAATAATAGTGTTTTTACCTCTATTTTTAGCATCCTGCCGTACTGCTAAATATTTGGAAGACGACCAAGCATTGGTCGTTAGAAGTGAAGTACAGGAGGTGCCAGCAGAATTAAAAGAGTCTGCAGGTTCTTACATATCCAATGAAATTAGACCTAATTCACGGTTGAATCTATTTATATATAATTTTTTCAATACGCGCAGTGGTAAATACAAGCCCCTGCAATCCCGTAGGAATGTCGGTGAGCCGCCTCGACTATTGGACTCCTCAGCAGTGGATTGGTCCTCCCGCCAGATACAGTCTTTCCTGCAAAATAAAGGGTACTTTAATGCGCAGGTTACCCCCAAGGTAGAGGTGAATAATAAAAGAGCGAAAATATATTTCCAGGCGGAGTTGCAAAAGGCCTTTCAAGTAGGGGAGGTGCAGCGGGAAATCCAGGATGATGCCTTAAACCGCCTCTATAGGGAACAGGTCATGCCCAAGACTACTATCGTTAAGGGGAAGCAGTACGATGTTTCCGACTTGATTCAAGAGAGGGAAAGGGCTTATCAGGTGTTTAGAAACCACGGCTATTACGATTACTTTAGGCCGTATATGCGGGTAGGTGTGGATACCACCAAATACCCTGAGCAGGCCGATTTATTGATTCAGATCGAAAACCCCAAAGAGCAAGCCAGTCATATCCGCTACCTCGTGGATTCGGTATATCTGCATATTAAGGGGGCGAACGATTCCTCGCGTTCTTTGGAGGAGGAACCTTGGGAGCAGCACGATGGTTTTATGTTTCACGATCAAACTGGGAAGTTTAAAGCGGGTCCCATCGGCAGATACTTGTTTGTGAAAAGTGGAGATGCTTATAATCTAAACCTAGAAAACTTGAGCTACGATAGGCTCTATGAAATGAATGGCTTTCGTAGTGTTAAGGTGGATTATGAGAAGGTAGACTCGGGACGTTTATTTATGCATTATGAGTTGATCCCCAGGTCCGTAATGGGCAATCAGATCGAAGGGGAGTATACCTTCAGTTCGGGACTTAGCGGTTTTAATGTCGCCAATACTTTCACGCATAGGAATATTTTTGGGGGTTCAGAAAATTTAGAGATCAAAGTGGGCTACGGATTGCTGTTTGATCCGCGCCTTGGGGGCAAACTATCGCAAAGGGTATTTAATAACGATATACAGCTAGGTGTCAACCTAGTGGTACCGAGGTTGATGGTACCATTTCGCACGCGCAGTGTCGGTAAATTTGGACTTCCAAGGACCACCTTTTCTTCCAGCTTGCAGCTATTCACACAGCAGCAAACCTATACCAACCGCTATGTGGTGAACACTTTAAATTACACATGGTATGAGTCCACTCATAAGATGCACTCCTTTACGCCCATTATGGCGGAATATAGGTTTGGTAGGCTGGATGATGATTTTGCCGATCAGCTGATTGAAGACGGTTACCTGCTGTATGTAACGAGTAATAATAGGGAATATTTTGGCCTCGGCGCGCAATATACCTATACCTATAATTCGCCCAAATTATTTACCAACGATAGATTTAATTACTTCAGGGGAATGGTAGAGCTTAGCGGAAACCTGCTTAGCGCCATGAGTGAGGTTTTTAACTTCAAGAGCAATGCTCAAGGAGAAAGAATGTTGTTTAATGTCCCTTATTTGCAGTATGCCAAAGTAGAAGCCGATTACAGGAAATACATTCCCCTAGGAGGAAATAGGCAACTGGTTTTTCGGTTTAACTCTGGCGTGGCGGTTCCTTATGGGAATAATTCATCGCTGCTCATTTTTGAGAAGAGCTTCTTCGCTGGCGGGATGAACGGCATACGAGCCTGGCAGGCGAGGAACCTTGGTCCAGGAGGCTACAACAGAGATGTGCTTCCTGAAAACCTCAGGCTAAACTTAAGAAACTTAGACCAGCTGGGTGAGTTGAAGCTGGAGGTGAATTCAGAATACCGTTTCCGGCTACTGAATAATTTCTGGGGAGCGAAGCTCAATGGTGCGACTTTTATCGATGTGGGTAATATCTGGAGGATAGAGGAAAACGAGCTAAATCCCGACGGGCACTTTAGGCTCGATAAGCTATACGATCACTTAGCTATAGGTACGGGCTTTGGGCTGCGGATCGATATGAACTACTTTGTGATCCGCCTAGATGCCGGGCTAAAGGTCAAAGACCCGCAGTTTTCAGGCAGCAAGCAATGGGTGATCAAAGAGCTGTTTAATAGTCGTGAATTTAAAAGAGAATTTTATCAGACTCACCAGCCCGATAGATACGGTTTTATACAGTATAACTTCGGAGTGGGCTTGCCTTTTTAATTACTTTTTGAGGTTCATCAGCGCACTTTCAAAAAGTGTGCTCAGGTCCAGACCCTTGTAGAAATATAGGTAACCGCCAATAAGCAGTAAAATGACAATCATAACCCGCAATTTTTTGATCAAATAGGCGACAAATAATAAGGCAACAGGAATAAGCAGTAAGAACATCCCATTGATGGGGTAGATCTTCAGTGACTCTTTTTGTTTAAATAAGAAAAAGTATTTACCCAACTGCTCTTTGGGGGAATTGTGTTTCAGCAGTAAAAAGGCAGAGCTTCCTAAGGGGTTATCAATCACAGCCACACCGCGGTCAAAGTTTAGGGCATGCTTGAATCCATTGATATCAAACTGAAAAACACCACTAATACTTTCATCCGTATGGCCTAGTGTATCGATAGCCACCACCGAGAGCCTACCATTTTGGCTCACATATTCTTTGAGCTGGAAATCGTCTATACGCATTCCTGGGTCATCTGCAGGCTCTTGGGCTTGAAGGTGACTACCAGCAAGGGTGCTGCAGATAAGCAGTATATATAGAATGATGCGCTTCATGATTTAGCTAATATCTTCAAAAATAAGATTTATTTTGGGAGTTTTCTGTATTGCTGAGAATTTGATTGTTAGGATAGGCAAGTTTCTGCCAGTTGACCAAATGTTGATTCTAAATAACTGTTCTTTTTGCTCTTTCTTGTTTGAATGGTAATTTGTTTATACATTTGTGCTAGAAGTATATTTATTTTAACAAATAATTATTAAGTTGTTTTGACAATGGAACAAATGACAAGAACTAGGGGGCCTCGTACTATAGATAATAACGCAAATAAATCGTCACATTATGTAACGTTGACTTTAGCCATCATTATTGGAGTTGCTGGTACATTTTTAAGATTTATACCAGACGTAGTAAGCTCATTTTATGAGCAGCAATTTACGTTTTCATTGGTGGCAAATATTCTGTTAGTAATAGGAGCGATCTTAGGATTTAAAGTGGTTTTTGCCATTATGAAAGACGAACAGAACTAAGGAGTCACTTCTTAGTTTTAGAAATAAAAATTTAAAATGCCCGTTTTAGGGCATTTTTTATGCCTTTAACTCGATACCGCCTTTAAACCAACGATAGATCCAATCAAGGTAACTATAAAGAGTAATCGTAAAATGGTGACAGGTTCCTTAAAGAGTAGTATTCCCACTAGGACCGTGCCCACGGCACCTATGCCTGTCCATACTGCATATGCCGTTCCTAAGGGTAGACTCTGAGTAGCTTTTATCAATAGTAGCATACTCACCGTGATGGTGATTAGAAACCCGAAATACCAGAGATACATAGCATTTCCCGTTGCATTTTTTGCTTTCCCTAGACATAGGGTAAATCCAACCTCGAATAATCCTGCAATAATTAAAATAATCCAATTCATATCTTTTAATTTGATAGCAAAAGTCTGAATTGGGAGGCGGAATTCTTTTTACAAATGTTAAAAAATCAACTTCTTTCGGCACGTATACGGCTTAGGCTAACTTGCGTTATGCCTAAGTAGGAGGCGATATGCCCTAGCTGTATCCTCATAAGTAATTCGGGGTGGTTTTTAACTAGGTCTTCGTAGCGCTCTTTAGCAGTTTTAAATTGTCTGGCTATGAACCGCTCTTCTGTTTTGATGAGCTCGAGCTCCGCGAATCTACGCGCCCAATTAGCAATGTGAATGTCTTCTTTCAGGAGCTCCTGGAGTTTTGCAGCATTTAACTTGAACAATG
>Ga0079226_10002130_pt1 | contig 15216 bp, 12 predicted proteins | sample Poulit2014_FD_76345 | JGI IMG/M metagenome (GOLD analysis project Ga0079226, IMG submission 76345) | Agricultural soil microbial communities from Georgia to study Nitrogen management - Poultry litter 2014 | ecosystem: Environmental > Terrestrial > Soil > Agricultural land | place: USA: Georgia... | reverse complement strand
GGTCTCCCCTTTATCTCTGTGTTAACCGACCCAACCTTTGGTGGAGTATCGGCAAGTTTTGCGATGCTGGGCGATGTGATTATCGCTGAACCGAAAGCGCTGATCGGCTTTGCTGGCCCTCGCGTCATTGAACAAACCGTGCGTGAGAAATTACCAGAAGGCTTCCAACAGAGTGAATTCTTAATCGAAAAAGGCGCGATCGATATGATCGTTGACCGCCGTGAACTTCGTAACGAAATTTCACGTCTGCTTGCAAAATTATCACACTTACCAGAATCGATTGCAGAGGTTCAATAGACCTATTATGCGTAAACAGCTCGATACGCTCGATGCGTGGCTTAGCCACCTTGAGTCCATTCACCCATTATCGATGGATTTTAAATTAGAGCGTATCCGTGCTGTGCTCAAAACGCTCGCAATCGAACCCATTGCCCCGCACGTTATTATCGTCGCGGGCACCAATGGCAAAGGCTCTACCGCCACCACAACGGCGACGCTCTTTACCGAGCAAGGCTATAAAACCGGCCTCTTTACCTCGCCTCATATCAATCGTTTTAATGAACGCATTCGCCTTAATTTAAAAGAAGCGGATGATGCTCTTATTATGGAAGCCTTTAACGCGATTGAAATCGCTCGTGGCGCGATCACACTCACCTACTTTGAGTTTGCAACCTTAGCGGCGTTTTACTGCTTTAGAAAAGAAAATGTCGATGTGGCGATTTTAGAGGTGGGCTTAGGTGGCCGCCTGGATTCAACCAATATCACCCGCGCCGATATGGCACTCATTACCCCGATCGATCTTGATCATACCCACATTTTGGGCGATACCATCGAGAAAATTGCCTTTGAAAAAGCGGGCGTAATTAAAGAGGGTGCGATCGTGATTACTAGCGAAATCAATCCTCCTGAACCGATCATCACCCAATGCGAAAAAATGGGGGCGACGCGTTATTCCCAAGGCGATGCGATTGCGTATGAGATTTTAGAGGATGGGCGTTTTACCTATTCACTCACGCGAAATCTCGCAAGCAACCAAGCAAACTCAAAGGAAACGATCGAACTGACGCTGCCTAAATTAAATCTCCTTGGCCGACATCAATATCAAAATGCGGTAACGGCAATTAGTGCGCTTCTGCTCTCGCCCTTCCCCGTCGATCTAGAAAAAATTGGCTCAGGGCTTTCCCATGTGTCACTCAAAGGGCGCTTTCAACCGCTTAAAAAAGAGGGTTCGCCGGATCTCTATCTCGATGTCACTCACAATCGCCAAGGGGCACGCATATTAAAAGAGCTCATTGAGAGCTATCCACCTAAAGGCCGTGTTTTAGCGGTTTTTGGTATGCTCATTGATAAAGACCCGTTTGCGGTCACCCATGAATTAAACTCCCACATCGATCACTGGTATCTGACCGGAATTGATGGCGAACGTGGCCAAACGGAAGCGGCACTGCTTGAGCGAATTGCCACCGAAATTGATCACCGTTATACCCTCACTCACGATGTGCCATCCGCTTGCGAAAAAGCATTAAAGGACGCCTCTAAAGATGATATAATCATCGTATTTGGCTCATTTCACATTGTTTCTGCAGGAATAAATTGGCTTAACGACTATGGCTATCACGATTAATAAAACACTCTTACGTCGCCTGATTGGGCTTCTATTTATTGTGGCAATCGCGTTATTGCTCTCGCCGCTCGTCTTTAAACCAAATCCCAATTTACCGGGGCAAAGCACGCAGATGCTCAGCGAAAATGATCTTAAAAACGAGAAGACCAATCGCTTAGTGATCCCCATGACCACCAAAAATGACGATGGCTCAAGCACCATTATCGTCAAACCCCCTACGGTTGAATTTAAGCCCAAAGAGACCAAACCTGCACTTCCCCCAATGACGGAAGAATTCCCAGATCCGATGGTCGAGGGCGGCAATAAATCGGTCGTGCCTGAATCGCTTTGGGATAAGATCGAGAGCGAGCCCAAAACTGTGGCAGAAACGCCCAAAACAGTCATCACCAATAAACGCCCGGATCCCCTTCCGGCGGGCCATTCCCTTGCAAAAAAAGAGACCACTAATGCTCAACAAGGGACAAATAACGCACACAATGGCAATCCTGCTACCAACGCACAAAAGCAGGCTCAAGCCCAAGCAAAACCTAAAGCGGAAGTGAAACCGCCGGCGATTAAACTCCGTTCGGTACAAGAGAATAAACCGGCTACAAAGACACAAACCGCGCAAGCAAGCAAACCCGCTCAAACGGCCGCAGTATCAAGCGGCGGCAAAGGCTGGTATGTGCAAGTGGGAAGCTTTGGCAGTCGCCAAAATGCAAACGCTCGCCATGCAGAGTTTAAACGCCAAAATTTACCGGCGGTCATCTTTGTAGAAGGAAAGTTTAACAAGGTTCAAATCGGCCCATATCGCACCCGCGATGAGGCTGAGCGAATTCAAAGTCGCCTACGCGCTAATAAAATCGATACCACCATCTTATCTCGATAATCTGACTCTCAATAAAGGACCCAAATAGTGGAAGAATTAAATATCATCGATTACATTATTTTAGGCATCATGCTGATTTCGGTGCTCGTTGCGTATACCCGTGGCGTGATTACCGAGGTACTGTCGTTACTTGTCTGGATTGGCGCCATCATTGGGGCAACGCTCTATTTTGAAGATGTGGCGAAAATGCTTCCCAATATTTTATACGATAGCCCTGCCTCAAACCTTGCCGATGCCACCGACCCGAATAATCGAAACGATGTGATTCTCACCTCGATTTTAAGTTTTCTGATCACCTTTTTTGGCCTTCTTTTCATTTTGGGGCTAGTCAATTTAGTGATCTCACTCTTTATTCGTCACTTTAAAATCAACTTTATCGACCGCCTGCTCGGCGCTGCCTTTGGCGTTCTTCGCGGGATTTTGATTGTGGCGTTTATCTCGATGTTTATCATTACATCCCCCTTAAGCGATCATCCTTATTGGCAAGAAGCGCGCCTCTCACCAACGGTGACGGAGTGGGCGAACAGCTTATCGACCATTATTCCGGAAGATTTCTTAAGCAAAATTAATAGCCGCAGCCTGCTCGAAGATATTGAAAAGGTCCGTACGAGCACCGAGCACACTCGCGGTTTACTCGATCAGGATGGCACCTCTGCCCCTGCCGATTCAACACTCAATCAGCGCCTGATGGAACAAAGCGATCAATAGGCATCGATAAGGATTGATGGTTCTGCGAACATTGTAGAACCCCCCTGCCTTACGTTTGAAAAATGAGGGTTCGCCCTCATTACTTGTTTTTACTCTGCTGAGCGATGGAGAGACAAATCAGTATGAATATTTCACACGACGAAATTAACAAATTTAACGACCAAGATTGGTGGAATGAAGATGGCGATCTTAAAACCCTTCACGACATCAATCCGACCCGCTTTGAATATATCACTTCCGAGATCGATCTCCATGGCAAAAACGCACTGGATGTGGGCTGTGGCGGCGGCATTATCTCTGAAGGATTAGCCGCTCGCGGCGCCGAGGTGACCGCCATTGATATGGCACCAAACGCCATTGAAACAGCAAAAGCGCATGCGTTAGTGAGCGATCTTACCATCGATTATCGCGTCACCACTGTGGAAGAGTTTGCAGAGGAGAACCCTGAGAAATTTGATGTGGTGACCTGTCTTGAAATGCTCGAACATGTGCCAATGCCAGGCTCCATTGTTAAAGCGTGTGCGGAGACCTTAAAACCGGGCGGAATGCTCTTTTTATCCACGCTCAACCGCAACATGAAATCAAAAATGCTCGCAGTTTTTGCCGCAGAACATCTTCTTCGCATCGTTCCGAAAGGCACCCATAATCCCGATTCATTTATCACCCCGCTTGAACTCTATGAGATGTGCGAAATGGCAGGGCTAAAAGTGAAAAGCATCAAAGGCATGCACTACAACCCCTTTACCCGCGTCGCCTATTTAAAGGATGATGTGAGCATTAATTACCTACTCTGCGCTGTGAAGGAGTAATCATGAGCGATACGAAAAAATTTACTGGAAAAGTATTTATTGTGACCGGCGCATCGGGTGCGATCGGGAAAGAGTCGGCGTTTCGCCTTGCCAATTTAGGCGCAACCGTGATTTTAATGGGCCGTAAAGAGGAAAAACTCAATCAAATTTATGACATTATCGTCGCTCGTGGTAACCCAGAGCCGGTAATTGTTACCATGGATTTTAATAAAGTAACCTCGGAAGATTATTACGGACTTGCGCACAATATTGCTCAAGAATTCCCGAAAATCGATGGCATTATTCACACCGCGGTCAACCTTGGCAATCTCGCGCCCCTTGCGCATACCGAGCCCGCAAAATGGGATTTAAGCATCAATTTAGCGCTCAACGCGCCCTTTTATCTCACCCAAGCGATGCTTCCTCTTCTTCATAAAGCAGAGCCTCGTGCGTCAGTGATCTTCTTTGAACATAATGAAGTGGCAAGCGGAAAAGCCTATTGGGGCAGTTACGCCGTGGCGAAAGCAGGCATTGCCACCTTAAAACGCCTCTTTGCCGAGGAGTACGAAGCAGGCCAAGCGATCCAATTTAACAGCATCGACCCCGTTCGCATCAATTCTGCACTACAATTTAGTGTATCGCCGACGGGCGCAGAGAATCCGAAGAGCCTTCGCGATGTCTGCAATCTCGTTGAAAAACTGTGCGATACCGAGTGTGAGTACATTAACGGAGAGACCTTCACGCTCTAATTCATCCGTTCGTCAAACCCGACTATCATCTATAGGAGGTTTTATGAGATTAAAAAAATTCACTAAAACAGCGCTTACCTTGTGTGGCGCCGTTTTTGTTTCTAGCATGGTTAATTTTGCGGGCGCAAGCCCTACTGCTCCCTCGAGCTTTGCCGAAAACACGTTTGAGCATCAGCTCGACAATGGCTTAAAAATTATCGTACGCGAAAATCATCGCGCGCCAGTTGTCACCACCATGGTGTGGTATAAAGTCGGCTCAGTCGATGAGCCTCGCGGGCTTGGCGGGATCTCGCACATGCTCGAACATATGATGTTTAAAGGGACCGATACCTTGGGCCCGAACGAACATTCCACCATCATCGCAAATTTGGGCGGTCGAGATAACGCCTTTACCTCCTACGATTACACCGCTTACTTTGAAAATCTTCCCAGTTGGGAGCTTGAAACCGCTCTTAAACTAGAAGCGGATCGCATGCAAAATCTCGTGCTGACGGAGGACGATTTTGCGCCGGAGCGATTAGTGGTGGCCAATGAGCGCCGTCAGCGCACCGATAGCAGTCCACAAGCGAAATTCTTTGAAGCTTTTAACGCGACCGTCTGGAATACGAGCGCCTATCGCAATCCAATTATTGGTTGGATGCCGGAGATTGAGGCATGGACGCTTGATGATCTTAAAGATTGGTACGCACGCTACTACGCGCCCAATAACGCAACGCTCGTTGTAGTTGGCGATGTGGATGCGAAACAAACCTTTGCGCTTGCCGAACACTATTTTGGCGGCATTCCGAAAAGTGAGGGGATTGTTCACCCCAATGAATTTGAGACAGAGCAACTTGGCGAAAAACGCATTCATCTCAATATTCCTGCCAATATGCCGCTTTTATTGATGGCCTATAAAGTTCCGAGCATCAATACCGCAGAAGATAAAAATGATGTCTACGCGCTTCTTCTCGCGAGCACGATTTTGGATGGACTCGATTCATCACGCATCACCAAACGCCTTGTCCGCCAAGAGCAGATCGCGCTTAGCACCGGCAACTATTACAGTTTTGATCGCCGTTACGACACCACGGTGCTCTTTAGCGCAGTGCCCACTGCCGGCGTTTCACTGAGTGCCATTGAAGCGGAGATTAAAGCGGAGATCGCGCGCCTGCAAACGGAAAAAGTGAGCAAGGCAGAACTGAAACGCATTATCAATCTCTACCGCGCGTCGGAAATTTATGGCCAAGATTCCATCTATCAACAAGCGATGATGCTCGGCAGTACCACGACCACCGGCGAAGGTTGGCAAAATCGGGAAAAACTGCTCGATGAGCTTGAAAAAGTAACGCCCGAAATGATCCAAGAGGTGGCGCAACGATACTTTATCGATCAGCGTCTCACCGTCGGCCTGCTTGAACCAAAGGCACTGCCAGAATCTGAGCCTGAATCTGAATCTGATCCTGCAATGGAATCTGCAATCGAACCCGTGACGGAATCCACCGATACGAAAGAGTCCACCGATGAATCCCAAGGAGCTTAACGATGAAACGATTATTGAAATCACTCGCGACCATCGCATTAACGCTGGGTCTGCTACTGAGTGCCAACGCTATGGATAAACCCACCACCTGGACCACCGAAGAAGGCGCAAGCGTCTATTATCTCAATCTGCCAGAGCTCCCCATTCTCGATCTGATTATTGCGCTCGATGCGGGGAATTTCCGTGCAGGGGATCAACATGGGCTCGCCTCTTTGACCGCATCACTCCTTGTGAAAGGAACAAAAAATCAAGATGAAGAGACGCTCATTGAGACGATGGAAGGTTTAGCAACCTCCATTACCGCCGGCAGTAATACGACGCAAACGACGATCCGTTACCGCTCACTCACCGATGAGGAAGTATTAACACCGTCCGTTGATCTGCTGTTAGAGATTCTAAAATCGCCCCGCTTTGATGAGGCGACATTTAATCGGGAAGTTGCGCAAATTATCGATGCTCAAAAAGCGCGTCTTGACAATCAAAATAGCCTTGCAAGTGAGGCCTACTACGCGATGCTCTACCCCGGGCAACATCTTGGATCGACCTCCGAGATGCTCGTGGAATCGCTCAAAAAGCTCACTACCGATGATCTAAACGCCTTTAAAGAACGTTATTATCACAGCAATAATGCAAAGATTATTATCGTCGGCGATCTATCTCTCGCCGAGGCGAAAACACTGGCCAATCGTATTAGCGAGGCCCTTGGCACCGGCGAGGCTCAACCGGCCATTGATGAAACGCCCCTTCCTAGCAAAGGTGAAACGAAAGTGATCGCCTTTGATAGCCCGCAATCGCGCATTATGATGGGCCACCCTGCGATCGATCGCTTTGATCCCGATTATTTAGCGCTCTTTGTAGGCAATCACGTTTTAGGCGGCAGTGGGCTAACATCGGAACTGATGATGGATATCCGCGAAAAGCAAGGGCTCACCTACGGCATCTATAGCTATTTTGCACCTTCGTTTTTAAAGGGGCCGTTTACCATTTCGCTCTCGACCACTAATCAAGATGTTGATCACGCCATTTCTGAGACGAAAAAGCTCGTTAAGCGCTTTATTGAGAAAGGCCCGAGCGAGGAAGCGTTGACCCGCGCGAAAAATAATCTCACCGGGAGCATGGCGCTCGATCTCGATAGCAATATGAAGATGGCCAGCGCGCTTCTCTCCATTGCCACTTATCAATTACCGCTCGATTACTTCGAGCAATATGCCGATAACGTCAATAATGTGACTCGCGAGATGATCCAAGCGGCGTTTAAAAAGCATGTGGATGTGGAAAAATTGAGCACCGTCATTGTCGGCGGCTATCAAGAAACGCCCTAATCGACTCAACTGACTTATCCCAAGCTTTCCACATTGTCTGTGGATAAGTTTTGGGATAGGTTTATAATAGCGGTCAAATCCGTTGATATGAGAGGGGTTTCAGAGATGATCAAAAATCAGACACTAAAATCCCTTTCTGTTTTATAATTAAAAATGTCAAGCAAATCGATGGTGAAATTTCACCCAGAGTCCTTCTCCACAACTCTCCACAATGCCTGTGGATAAGGTTTGGGATAGCTCTCGAGCAAGTAGTTAATCCATTGATTTTATGCGCCTATTCAGTTTTGCGCGAAAAATAGACAAATTTAAATTTTTATTCTTTTCACTCAAAGTCAAGCAGTCATTGCGCAATATTTAATCATGAGCAAACACCCAAACGCGATCACCTCCTTTTTCGGCCCCGACGGCGAATTAAGCCAAGCCATTTCCGGCTATGAGCCACGCGAGCAACAGATCGAAATGGCGGAACGCGTCTATCAAGCGATCAATTCGAGCGAGACACTCGTGGTCGAAGCGGGAACCGGAACCGGAAAAACCTTCGCCTATCTCGTCCCCGCCCTTCTCTCCGACGCAAAAGTCCTCGTCTCAACGGGAACTAAGCACCTTCAAGACCAGCTCTTTGAGAAAGATATTCCCCTCATTCGCTCGCTGATTAAAAAACCGATTAGCACGAGCCTTCTTAAAGGACGCGCCAACTATGCTTGCCTCTATCGCATTCAATCGGTGCGCAGTCGCGGGCGTTTTGAAAATAAGAAACAGGTGGAGCAATTTTATAAGATTGAACGCTTTGCCAATCAAGACATTCATGGCGATCTTACCCAATTGTCCGGCATTACCGAGCACGGGCTCTGGCCACAAGTGACCTCAACCACGGAAAATTGCCTCCATAATGAGTGCCCAAACTTTGAAGATTGTTTTGTCTTTAAAGCGCGTAAAAAGGCGATGGAATCGGATATTGTGGTGATTAATCATCACTTACTCTGCGCCGACTTTTCCCTTAAAAACGAAGGCTTTGGCGAAATTCTACCGGATGTTGATGTAATCATTATCGACGAGGCCCACCAATTAGCGGAAACCGCGAGCCTCTTCTTTAGTACGCAACTCTCCACCAAACAATTTCAAGATTGGGTGGACGATCTTAATCGCGCCATTGCCGTGGAAGCGCCGGATTTTAGCGGACATGACACCGCGTGTGATGCGCTGTTTAAAAAGATTACCGATCTACGCCGTGCGCTTCCGCAAGTGAACCAACGTTTTGCTCTCGCAGAATTTGAAGCGAACCCCATCATCACAACGCTCTATAGCGACATTCACTCGGTGCTTGAAACACTGGTCACGATCACAAAGCCCCTTGCCTCGCGCCATACGGTGTTTACGAAAATGATCGATCGGATCGAGGAATTAACGCTCCGCTGGAAGCGCCTCCTCCTTGCGACCGAAGAGAATAAAAATGCCATCAATTGGCTCGAAACCTATACCTTTCATGTGGGCTTTAATTCAACCCCGCTCGATATCTCCGATCATTTCCGCCAAAATAGCCAAAAACTGCAAGCAAGCTGGATTTTCACCTCCGCAACCCTTGCCGTTCGCGATGATTTTAACTATTTTTGTCGCCCGCTTGGGCTCTCTACCGAGAACACCTTAAAGCTCGATAGTCCCTTTGATTATCCGCGCATTTCGCTCCTCTATCATCCGCCGGGGCTTCCCAATCCAAGCGATGCCAATTTCCTACCGGAGATGATTGAAGCGTCGCTCCCGGTGATCGATGCCGCTAAAGGGCGCACCTTTATTCTCTTTACCAGTTATCGCGCGCTCAATGAAGCCCATACGCTTCTTAAAGACCGCACCGAATACCCGCTCTTTGTCCAAGGGGAGATGCCGAAGATGGCACTCATCGAAGCCTTTCGTGAAGCGGGCAATGGGATTTTACTGGGCACCATGAGCTTTTGGGAAGGGGTGGACGTTAAAGGCGATGCCCTTGCTTGCGTGATTATCGAGAAATTCCCCTTTGCCTCACCTGGCGACCCGATTGAGCAAGCGAAAATTGATTTGCTTCGCAGTCAGGATAAAAACCCTTTTATGCTCTATCAACTGCCGCGCGCGATTATTTCGCTCAAACAAGGGGTCGGACGATTGATTCGTGACCCGAGCGATTATGGTGTGCTTGTGATAGCCGATCCGCGTCTTTCCACAAAACGATATGGCGTTCAATTTCTCAATAGTCTGCCGCCGATGACCAAAACCCTTAAAGAGGAACGGGTCTATCGTTTTTTTGACTATATGGAAAAAAAGCGTCAAACTAGCGACTAATTTTTCACTTTCCAACGAGTTCCAATGAACATGAATTTACTGCTTCCCGCGCTGATCTTTTTGATTAGCTATCTTGCTGGCTCCATCTCTTCGGCGATTATTGTCTGCCGCGCCTTTGGACTGCCCGATCCCCGTACAACCGGATCAAATAACCCAGGCGCCACCAATGTTATGCGTCTTGGCGGGAAAAAAGCAGCGATTATTACTCTCGTTGGCGACCTTCTCAAAGGACTTATTCCCGTTGCGATCGTCAATCTCTTAGCGCTATCACCGCTTGCGCTCGCGCTCTCGGCACTTGGGGCATTTTTAGGCCACCTCTTCCCGATCTTTTTTGGATTTAAAGGCGGAAAAGGCGTAGCAACCGCATTTGGGGCGATTTTAGGTTTAAGTCCTCTTGTGGCGCTTTGCGCTTTTGGAACGTGGATTCTCGTATTTCTGACCACAAAAATCTCATCGCTCTCCGCCCTTACCGCGGCTGTGTTAGCGCCCCTTTTTCTCTATCTCTTTAAAGCCCCCTTTGAAATCGTTATTGTGGTGATTATGATGGATCTGCTCCTCATCTATCGCCATAAAGCCAATATCTCGCGCCTTCTCAAAGGGGAAGAGGGAAAAATGAATTTGAAAAAATAGGCAGATCGATCAAAATGCTGATCGACCGAAACACGGATCAAAAAACGCGATGGCTTTAAAAGGCGCATCGCGTTTTTTGTATCGGCTGTTATATCGATTACGTTCCTAGAGGATCACTCAATAATCTCATCACGCTTTGCAAAGCTTTTACGATCGGTGGAACTTGGAATTCCTAACACATCGCGATATTTTGCCACGGTACGGCGCGCAATTTTATAACCATGCTCTTCTAAGAGTGTCACCAGTTTCGCGTCGCTATAGGGCTTTTCAGGGTTTTCTTGATCGATAATTTTCTGCAATTCTGCACGAATCGCCACCGCCGAGGCATCTTCATCCCCGTCAGCACTTGAGAGCGCCACTTGATTAGAAAAGAAGAATTTAAGCTCATAAGTCCCCGTCGGGCAGAGCATATATTTGCCGTTTACCGCACGTGAAATAGTCGATTCACTAAAATCCAAACGATCGGCAATGTCTTTGAGTTGCAGCGGACGAATCGCACTTGCCCCTTCAAAGAAAAATGCCCGCTGAAAACGCACAATCTCTTCGGCTACCATCAGCATCGTATCAAACCGGCTATGAATACTGCGGATAAAGCCCTGCGCATCGCTTAAATGGGTGCGGAGCATCGAGCCATCTTCATTGGCAAATTTCGCAATGGTGGCATACTCCTTATTGATGCGAAGTTTCGGCACTACCTCATCGTTGAACGCCACATTAATCAAGCGTCCATCGAGGGTGACAATAATTTCAGGACGAATCCCACCAACGTTTGATCCGCCAATTTTATAACCCGGTTTGGGATCAAGGCGTTGCAACTCTCCTAAAATCACGCGGAGCAACTCTTCATCAATCCCTAGAAGTCGGCGCAATTTTGGAATATTGAGGCGTTCAAGATCTTTTTTACCTTTTTCAAGGAGCGTAACGGCATGATCGGCCCAATAGGGGCGCGGAGTGAGATCATTAATTTGATTAACTAAACTCTCTTCCACCGAACGGGCGGCAATGCCGGAAGGTTCAAAGGCTTGAATCCGTTTTAACACCGCTTCCATCTCAGCAATGGTGATATCCGCATAGACCGTTTCGAGCCACTCTTTAATCTCATAGAGCGAGGTTAAAAAATAGCCCTCGTGATTAATTTCACTAATAATGCACTTACCAATCGTGCGCTCACGCTCGGTAAATTGACTCACTTCGAGTTGCCACAAAAGATCCTCGTGCACCGTAGTCCGATGGGCTTCCGTCAATTGATTGAGCGGATCATTCTCCTCATCAAGCCCTATGCTATAGCTCGTCTCACCGCCGGAATAATAATCCCAATCGGTCTCGACAGTGACGCTGCCCTCTTCATCAAAATCAAGGCTCTCATCACCACTTTTTTCTTCAAAATGTTCTTCAAGCGACTCAAGAGGCTCTTGGTCGCGCTCGTAGTCATACTCAAGCATGATATTAGAGTCGAGAAACTCATTAATCTCTAGCTGAAGATCTTGCTGATTGAGCTGTAAAATGCGAATCGCTTGCTGCAACCCTTGGGTCATTGCAAGGCGCTGCTTTATCGCTAACCGTGTCTGTAACTTCATATTCTCCTAACAATGCATCTCTATGATTACAATAAAGGCTTTCGTCCTTGACCTAACCCTTTATTATACAGGGAATGATCCGCCTTTGGACACTTTATCTTTAATCTATGCTTACCTTTTGACCGCACTCATCAACAAAAATTTAACTTTGTATACAATAATCACTGAAGTTAATTATTAATAGTTATTGTCTTTTATCAAATTTAATTTACTATAACTTTCAATAGCAGCCGATTCTTTACTAAACTTACTCTGAGTCATCTAGTTCATACTGAAGGGGGTTTAAAATGATTAGACTTACGCATTTAGTGGAAAATTGCACTTGTTTTTTATAATTTGACTTATACAATGCTCTATAGGATTGTATACAAGTTAGTTTATTTGATGGATTATTAAGGAAGGTTAATCAAACCATGTTACAGAAAAATAATAAAGTACTCCTCGTTGATGACGATAAAGAATTTACCGCCCTACTTGGCGAGCATTTATCTCGCGATGGATTCAATGTTTCCGTGGCCCACGATGGTAAAGAAGCACTTGTATTAATCGATGAAGACAACTATCACCTCTGTATTTTAGACGTGATGATGCCCCGCCTTAATGGAATCGAAACGCTCAAAGTGATCCATCAAAAATACCCTGCGATGCCGGTCATTATGCTTACCGCAAAATCCGAGCCGATCGATCGAGTGGTTGGGCTTGAGCTTGGCGCGGACGACTATGTCTCTAAACCTGCTGAACCTCATGAGCTGAGCGCCCGCATTAAAGCGGTATTACGCCGTACTTATAAAACCTTTGACGATGATGAAGAATCGCAGAATGATAAGATCGATTGGGACGATAATAAACGACTTTTTTACATTCACGGTGAAGAAATGTTACTCACTGGCATCGAATATGAAGTTTTAAAAGTCCTTGCCACGAACTTAGGCGAGGTGGTCTCAAAAGAGGAGATCTCTGAAATTGCACTGCAACGAACCCTTAAACCCTTTGATCGTAGCCTAGATGTGCATATTTCTAACATTCGTAAAAAAATTAGCGAACTCGGCATCACCATTAAAAGTGTCCGTGGACGCGGGTACCAATTGATTCTTTAAATTGTCTACACAATTCTTAACAAAATTAACATTATAAATCGCCCATTAACCTCTATATATTATTCGATGATATTCCATCGAGGATATAATGGGTCGATTTAAAATGCTTACAAATGCTTACAAATAGTTGCATTACCATGGCTCAAACCTGACTTTTGACGTATGCTGTGAGGATATTAGCCTTTTTCCTGTTGATAGGATTGTACTATGATCTTTTTTCGTTCATACTTCCATAAAGTCTGGTTTTCCACCGCCTTTCTGCTCATCATTTTGATGGTCATCGGTCAAGGCGCCTACATTCTCTCCCTAGACAAAGTTGAGCGGGACTGGAGTAAACTCTTTCGCTCAGAACTTCTTCAACCAACGATCGAAATCGTACAAATTACTGAAGATCACGGCATCAAGGCCGGTCGCGATTATATTAAATCGATCAATCGTGAAAAAAACTTCATTCTCACCAATGTCGATGTCAATCGCCCTGAACGCCGTGATGAATCGGTACGATTAAGTAATCACCAAGCGGTCATCTTTTTCTACTTTATGGATGAGAATCGAAACCCTATTCTCCTTGAGATTCGTAACGATCAGCGCATTTCACAATTTTTTAGCTCCACCATAGGGGGCTTTGTCCTGCGAACGATTCCGCTTATTTTATTAAGTTTTATCCTCACCTTTTTCTGGGTACGTCGCTTTAGCCAACCGTTAGAAGAATTTTCAAGTTATGTTAAGCGCATCAGCGATGGCGAGATGAATGTACGGATTCCCGAGCGCCTCACCCATCAGGCCAACGAAGTTGGGGACCTTGCGGTGCACTTTAATTACATGATCGATAACATTGCCGAGTTGCAAGAGAATCAGAAAAGGCTTCTATCGGACATTGCTCACGAATTAAGATCCCCACTATCGCGACAAAAATTGGCGCTCACACTTCTGCAAGATCCGAAAGTGCAAAACGATTCTGATGCGTTTTATCAATATATCGATCGTGCCGAAATGGAAGCCGATCGCCTCAATGAACTCATTAACGAAGTGATGGTTTATCTCCGTGAAGGGCGCAATAGTCAAGAGGTAATTACGCTCGAAAAGCTCTCGCTCACCTCCATGCTTGAATCGATTATCGAGGATGCGAACTTTGAATTTTCACAAGAAAACCGCTCCATCGAGGCCTATCTGCCGAGCAATATTTTTATCAAAGGCGATTACATTCGCTTAGAGCGTGCCATTGAGAATATCATCCGCAACGCCCTTTTCTACACCCATGAAAATACCCGTGTCTTTGTGTCGCTACAGATTATCCGCCATTATGCCGTGATCGATGTGATTGATGATGGCGATGGCGTGCCGGCGGAACACATTCCCTTTATCACCAAACCCTTTTATCGTACCGATGAAGCGCGCAATCAGCGCCAAGGGGGCTACGGGCTTGGGCTTGCCATCACCCAAGAGATTATCGAGTGCCATCATGGCTCAATCGAATTTAAAAACCATGAACATAAGGGGCTTCAAGTCACCATTAAGTTACCTCTTTTACAAGAAGGCGTTAGCTCTGCGGACCCCGAGCCTAAAACAGAGACAGAGACGCCGTAATGAGTCCTCCTTTTCCGTTTTAGCTCACCCCTTTTTACTAGCACGGGCACTGCGGTGCTCGTCCCCATTCTTTTGCTATAAAGTTGATCTGAATTATTGTATAATTAAAAGTTTATCGCTAATTCTTTATTTAAGGAAATTATGACTGAACGTCTACAGAAAGTTCTTGCTAACCAAGGCTTTGGTTCTCGCCGTGAAATTGAAGGTTATCTTCAAGAAGGACGTATCAGCATTGATGGTACAAAAGCGAAATTAGGTGATCGTATTGATGTCACCACTACAGCAAAAATCCGCTTAGATGGACGTATTCTAAATATTCGTGAAGCACAAAAAGATGTTTGTCGTGTGCTTGCTTATTACAAGCCTGAAGGTGAACTGTGTACTCGCAGTGATCCACAAGGTCGCCCGACTGTTTTCCAACGCCTTCCTCGCCT
>Ga0079226_10002129_pt1 | contig 15217 bp, 17 predicted proteins | sample Poulit2014_FD_76345 | JGI IMG/M metagenome (GOLD analysis project Ga0079226, IMG submission 76345) | Agricultural soil microbial communities from Georgia to study Nitrogen management - Poultry litter 2014 | ecosystem: Environmental > Terrestrial > Soil > Agricultural land | place: USA: Georgia... | reverse complement strand
TCTTCAGGTGAAAATGGAACATTTTCAGTGTTAATGGCGGTGTATTTTCTTATATTTACCGCCATTAATGCAAAACTCATTTCGTTCTGCACGCTAGATTTTCCTCGAACCGACATTTGAGTGAAACCTAAATTAGCCTTCAAAAATCCGAAGAAAGGTTCTACGTCTATTTTATGTTTCCCGTAAATTTTGCCTGTTTCTTCGTTTGAAAGCTTCGCTCTAATATATTCCTTTTGAGCTTCCCACTTTTCATTGTAAAACAGTTTTCTATTTTTACCCTCTGTCGCTTTTGTACAAAGAGTGCGTAGTAGACAATCGGTACAATCTTCAGGTTCGTATACTTTAAACGTTCGTTTAAACCCATATTTATCTTTTCAATTAGACTGATACGTAAAATACAATCTTCGATTTTAGATAAAATAATTTCTAAGTCTAAAAGCAAAACAACTTGATTCATTGTATAATGTTTAAACATAAAGAGACCTCAAAAAGTTATTGTGCCGTTACTTTAATTTTTCCAGAGTGTGCTCTTTTTGTGTGCCTGAATTTAATAAAAGTGAAATAAATCTACGATGACTCCTGCGGGACAAGCCGTGTCCGAAAACGACAGAGAAAGTGAATTTCTTTCTCTGTCGGTTGAGGCCGGCCCGCGGAAAGCGTAGTAGATTTATGAAGCGAGATAGTCGATCAAATAAAAAGAAAAGGTCATTCCAGTAAAATTAAATCTACTGAAATAACCTTTTCATTTCTCTGAGTTTTGTCCCAGACTCTTTTTACTCGTTATCAACGATGGCTAAACAATTCGTTAACACATCATCTTTCATAATAAAACTATAATTTCTATTCGTTTTAATATTTTCTGGAAATGACGCTACTAACGATGGGCCCTCTGTTTCTAAATAATTGTCCCGCTTAGTAAGCGATACGATATTTGCCAAATAAACATTTTTAACGATTTCTTCCTTCTTTCCACTCACTTTATACTGAGCAACATAAGTTAAATCGCCCACTTCGCCACCTGTTTCCTCCATTACTTCACGTACAGCAGCTTCTTCAGCTGTTTCACCTGACTCAACTTTGCCACCCGGAAATTCTAACCCTCGTTCTTTATGGTTTGTAAGTAGCCACTTACTGTCATATCGACAAATCACCCATACGTGTTTAGGTTCTTGTGAAAATGGGTGATCTGAAAAGGATAGCTGTACATGATTGTTGTAATAATCTCTAAACGTTTTCACCACATTCACTTCCTTCTTACTTCGTCAGTTTGTCTTAATTTATACTTCATTATTTTGTTAGAAGCATTTCTAGGCAACTCATCAATAAAAATGATTTCTTTCGGTAACTTATAAGTCGCTAGTTTTCGTTTTAAAAACGTCAAAATATCTTTTTCCTTTAGGTTGTTCACTTGAACGACGAACGCTACTGGGACTTGCCCCCACTTATTATCAGCCTGACCGACAACTGCTACGTCTAGCACACCATCAATTTGCATAATCGCATGTTCAACTTCTGACGGATAAATATTTTCCCCTCCGGAAATAATTAAGTCTGTCCTTCTGTCAACGACGTATAAAAATCCATCTTCATCTAAATACCCTAAATCTCCCGTTCGCAACCATTCGTCAACAAAAGATTCTTCAGTCGCTCGTTCATTTTTATAATATCCGTTTGTAACCATCGGTCCTTTAACGCAAACTTCCCCTATCCCGTCTGCATCTTTATGTAATATGTTAACTTCCGCTGGAAAAAGTGGTTTGCCTGAACTACCGATTTTTTTTAGGGCATCTGCAAATGCTAGTGTCACTATTTGTGAGGACGTTTCAGTCATTCCGTACGATTGAATCACGCGTATATGTTTACTTTTTGCTTCAAGTAGGAGTTGCTCTGGACAAGAACCTCCCCCTAGCAACATGTAGCGGAACGTATTAGGATATGTTTCTTGCTCTAAATCTGCTAACAATTGCTGCAACATAACTGTCACGACTGAAACAATTGTAATTTTTCTCTCAATAATTAATCGATTCACACGACTCGCTTCAAAGGATTCTACTAAAAAAGTAGACATCCCATAAATAACACTTTTTAAAAATATTGATAAACCACCTACGTGGAATATCGGTAACATCGCCAACCATTTATCATCTGTATGAAGTCCTGTATTTAGTGAAGAACTAATCGCGCTCCACCAATGATTGCCATACGTATGAACGACACCTTTTGGATGACCTGTCGTTCCGGACGTGTAAATAATGGTCATTGGGTCTGTTAATTGAATATGTTCTAATAAGTCGGTTGTTGTTTCAACTTCGCACATCACGTCGCTAAATGACAAGACTTTATACGCTGATTGCATGTTTTCGTAATCATTTAAATGAATATCTTTTCCTGTTAAAACGAAAGTCACGTTCGCATCGTTTAGTTGATAAAGCAACTCCGCTTCTGTTAGTCGTGCATTTAACATGACAGCTGTCGTATTTAAATAAGTCAGCGCATGGATCGTTACGATCATTTGTAGTTCATTAAAAGATAATACACCTACGTGATCACCTTTTTTCACACCTATTGTTGAAAGTTTTCGTGCATATGATTGACTCATTTCTTCCAACTGTTTAAAAGTAATTGATTCACCTGTCTCTGTTTCAATAGCAACTTTATTTGGTGATAAGCTTGCTCGTTTCGTTAACCAGTGCGGCATCACTTGTCCCATGTAGTCACCTCACGTCATTTTATTAATCATGGAAAAATGGACTATCTCATTCTACTGAAATAGTCCATTGTCAATTTTACTTATGGGAAACGCGGGAATTGATCGAAGTTAGGATCGCGTTTTTCTTTAAATGCGTCGCGACCCTCTTTCGCTTCATCTGTCGTATAGTACATAAGCGTTGCATCTCCAGCAAACTGCTGAAGTCCTGCTAAACCATCTGTAGCCGCGTTAAATGACGCTTTTAACATACGAATAGCTGTCGATGATTTTGATAAGATTTCACTACACCATTGAACAGTTTCTTTTTCAAGTTCTTCTAGCGGTACGACTTTATTAACGAGTCCCATCTCATAAGCTTCTTCTGCATTATATTGACGGCATAAATACCAAATTTCGCGGGCACGTTTCTGGCCGACCATCTCAGCTAATAAGCCAGCACCGTATCCTGCATCAAAGCTACCTACTTTCGGTCCAGTTTGTCCAAACACTGCATTATCTGCAGCAATCGTTAAATCAGATACGATATGTAGTACGTGTCCACCACCAATTGCGTACCCCGCAACCATAGCAATAACTGGCTTAGGAATTGTACGAATGAGTCGTTGTAAATCTAAAACATTCAAACGTGGGACATGGTCGTCTCCCACGTAACCTCCGTGACCTCGAACTGATTGGTCTCCTCCTGAACAAAACGCTTTTCCACCAGCACCTGTTAAAATAACAACACCAATTGATGAATCATCGCGTGCATCCGCAAACGCATCAATCATTTCATTTACTGTTAACGGTGTAAATGCATTATGTTTTTCCGGACGGTTCATCGTCACTTTAGCAATTCCATTATATTTTTCATAAATAATTTCTTCATAATCTCTTACTTTTTCCCATTGAACTGTCATTTTAAAAAATCCTCCCTATTCGTTATAACGATTAATAAACGATAATACTATCTTACCAAACTTCTCAGGATGTTCCACATGAATCGCATGACCGGCATTTTCAACGACAGTTGTTTTTACTGAAGAAAGCTGTTCAGCCATTTTTTCATTCGTCGCAACAAACTTTTCATCCGTTGCACCGACAATAAGGTGAACAGGAATGTTTAGCGAAGGTAATCTCTCCCAATAAGACTTCTGCTTTCCCGTTCCGATCGTTCGTAAAGATTGAGAAAGTCCTCGTACTGTCTGACTTAGCCGTTCTTTTCTTATCGCATCAATCGTATGGCTACTTAATGCTTTTTGTGTCTGAAACAGAGGTATATTTTCCCAGTAGTGAACGAACGATTTTATGCCTTCTTCTTCAATTTTTCGCGCAAGTTTTTCATCAGTAATTTGTCTCTCTTCTCTCGCTTGTTCATTATTAATTCCTGGTGATGCACTTTCTAATGTTAATGAAAGAATCGTTTCTGGGTACTCATTTGCAAACGCTAAAGCTACTCGCCCTCCCATTGAATAACCGAGTATGTGCCATTTTTTTATCTGCATGATTTCCATCAATTGCCGCAACTCACTCATGAGATCATCCATTGAATCAACAGAACCTTCTGTTTGTCCGTGACCAGGAAGATCAATCGCTATAACTGTATATTTCTTCGCCCAATCAGCTATAAATGGTTGCCATGTGTTTCGACTACCCGTAAATCCGTGCAATAACAATAGAACTGGTCCTTCTCCTTGCATGTGATAAGCGAATGTTAATTTATCCGTTCCCAGTCGATTCATTCGTTATAATCCTTTAAAATATTCTGTACGTGTTTTGTCGTTTCTTCCCAAAATGTGTCGTGCCACAATTTATTTTCATACCGATCTGTCACAACTTCAATGACGTGTAACTTGTCTCTCTTTTTTGAATCATTTAAGAGATTGACTAATTCTTCATTTGTCGTCGGTTGACTATATATTCCACGATACATGCGAACAACATGTTCAAAATCAATGTTTAAAGGCGTTCCATAAAGCTTTTCAAAATGTTTTTCTTCTTTACTCTGTGGTAAAAAAGAGAAAATGCCGCCTCCATTATTGTTTATCAGAATGATGGTCAGTGGGATATCATACTGCATCGCTATATGTAGCCCTGTTAAATCATGATAGAAAGATAAATCTCCAATAATTAACGTCGTCGGGTCTTCACTTTTAGCAGCTACTCCAATAGCTGACGATGTGACACCATCTATTCCACTCACCCCACGGTTCCCGTACACACGTAAACGAGAATCATTAGTCGTTAGCAAGGAATCCACATCTCGAATGGCCATACTATTTGCGACAAATAACGATGAACGTTGTTCGAGTTGATTTAAAACGGTTTTAACCGCAGTGCCTTCAGTTAACTGATCGGCATTTAATTGTTCAATCACTTGCTTTGAAGCGCCATTTAGTTGTTGCCATAATTTAAGCCAATGATCGTTTCTTTCCTTTTCTTTTAATCGATCGTGCAACTCATGACATATAGATGATACGTTAGCAAACACAAGCTCTGCTGCACTGTTTAACGGAAACCGGTAACCACTGTCTTCTTCAATAATGAGCTGTATCGCTTCATCATTAGCCTCAATATAAAGTGACGCCATTTTTGATACTGGCATCGCACCGAAACGAATAATAACGTCTGGCTCTAACGATTGGCGAACACTTTCTGAACGTAAGATTGTGTCATACGTTTCAATCACACAATGTTTATCGTGTGATCCTACTCTAATATTTGCGAGAGGATCAGCTAAAATTGGTGCATTGATTACGTCAGCCAATTGCGTGATAGATTCTGCTTCATCTGAATTGATCCCCGGACCACAAATGATAATAACTTTTTTATTTTCAGCTAACAAGCGTGATATATGTATGAACTGGTCTTCTGATAAGCGCTTTACTCCTGAATAAAGTGGATGATGTGCGCGTCGCTTCTTTTCACCCCACATATCTTCAATTGAAAAATCTGGAACGAGTGGTTCACGAAACGGAAAATTCAAATGTACAGGTCCAGCATTTGCTGCTGTCGCTTCAATGATTGTCCGCGCCGCTTTACTACGCACATAATTAAGCATCGATTCGCTACTTTCTGGGAGTGCCATTTCATGAAACATTTTCACGTAATCATGAAAAAGTTTCACTTGATCAATCGCTTGTGGCGCTCCGTTATCACGTAACTCATGCGGACGATCTGTCGTTAGAACAATCAGCGGCACACGGCTTTGTTTCGCTTCTGTAATCGCCGGGAAGTAATTGACTGCTGCTGTACCCGATGTACATAGCAAAGCAACAGGTTTGTTCGTCTGCTTCGCCATTCCTAAAGCAAAATAAGCGGCTGAACGCTCATCGACGACAACCCATTCATTAATTCCTTCATGTTCGCACATTGTAAGCGCGAGTGGTGTAGACCTTGAACCTGGAGAAATAACGACATCAGTTAATCCGCTATTAACGAGTTCATCTACAAAATGACCACAATACTTTGTCAGTTGCTCCGTATGATTCATCCTTTATCCCCCATTGCTTGTAACATCGGTGAAAACTTAACGATCGTCTCTTCATACTCCAGATCCATCTCTGAATCTTTCATAATTCCTCCACCAGCAAAAAGCGATGCTTCATTTCCTTGGAATAAGCCTGAACGAATAGCGACGATAAATTCACTATTTGCATTGCTATCCATCCAACCGATTGGCGCTCCGTACCATCCACGATCAAGTGATTCATATTCTCTTATAAATGACAAGGAAACATCTGCTGGCTCACCACCAAGAGCTGGTGTCGGATGTAAACGCTTGACAATATCAAGGACAGACGTCGTTCTTTTCAACCGTGCTTTTACAGGTGTGTATAAATGTTGTAAATTTTTCAATGGTAAAACGACTGGTTTTTTTTCAATATGCACTGTTGCACAATATGGCGTAATACTTTTTCGAATCATATCGACAACATACGCATGTTCCTCTAAATTTTTTGCGTCATGTAATAAATTATTTCGAATCATTAAATCTTCTTCAATTGTCTTTCCGCGAGGGAATGTGCCTGCTAAACATGTCGATAACAATTCATCACCAGTAATTTTCACAAGTCTCTCAGGCGTCGCCCCTACAAAACAACTGTCATTTTGTTCATAAGCGAAGATATAGCAATCTGATTGATTATTTATTAGTTCATTAAGCAGCGTACTTATCTCCGCGCCTTTATTCATTTGAATGCGCATCTCTCTTGCGATAACTATTTTTTTCGCACGTTGCAAACGAATCTCTTTTCGTGCACGTTTTACCGTTTCAGACCATTCTGAAACAGCTAGCTCATTCTTTTGAATAACTTCTGCTTGTTTCGGTAAATTTACGCGTTCAGACATTAATCGACTAGCCTTTACTGACAAATCTTCAACGACTTGATTGCTATCCATTTCCTCCGTCACTCGTATCGTAGTCGTTAAATATGTCTTTCCATTCACTTTTGTCAATAGAAATGTAGGTATAACAAAATGTCCGTCTGCATAATCTTTCCACACGTCCGTTTTCGGTTTTTTCGGATCGAATGTAAAGCCGCCAACATTCACGATACCAGTTCCCTTTTCTTTATACGGGTTATGAATAACTGCATCACGAACGAGCTGCTCCCAGCAATTCTTCGTTTGCTCAAATGCATCACCAGTATCACTTGTCGAAACGAATGCACTTCCTACACCAGCAAACGAAAAATCTTTTGCCGCACTCATCCAAAAATATCTATTTTCATTCATATATTTTGCTGCTTCAAAAAAATGGATGATTGATAAATCATTCACCATTTCTGTCATACTCACTAATTGCCGTTCATTATTTTTCTGTTTTGCCTTTTTTATGAGAGATACGAACATCTCTTCTTTAGTATCAATCATTTCCATTATGCCTCCGTAAAACTTCGCACTTATACTACTATTTTATGCTCTTTTTCATTCTTTCACAAGGAATTGAGCACAATTTAATTTTTCTATTTAATTCACCAATAAAAAAAGGATTACATTTACGTTCATAAATGTAATCCTCACATTATTCTTATAAAATACTAGTTAATTTTCTCTATCATTTTAAGAAGCGACGTTTGCTTGCTTTTGTTCAACCCACGTTCGCATACGTACAAAGACAGGTACGAAAAATGCTCCAACGATTATTCCTTTAATGATGTTAAATGGTAAAATACCGAAAATCACCGTGAATCGTTTGACACTTTCAATTTTCATTTCTTCCATTCCCATAAACCATGCATAGATAGGTAATAGAACGACGTAATTAAGTACACTCATCCCTATCGCCATAATAATTGTTCCTGTAATTAATCCAGATACGATACTCTTAATCGTCTTTGAACGGTGGTAAAAAATTGACACTGGTAATACGAATAGTGATGCTGCAATAAAGTTTGCTAAAACACCGACTGGCCCGCCACTTCCAATGAGTAAATAAAGGACATTTTTAATCGCAATGACGATAACACCCGCTAAAGGTGAAAAAATAAGCCCTGCGAGTAACGCTGGAATGTCACCGAAATCTACTTTCAAATAACCTGGTAGTGCCGGTAATGGGAACTGTATTAAGAACAACAAGAATGAAATTGTCCCTAATAGTGAAAAAATAATAATCTTTAATAACTGCGATGATTGCACTGAACGTTGCATCATCAATCTCCTCCTTCATCATTCACATCGATCCGTATCTCATTGATGAAGGATAAGCCGATCCGTTAAAATAAAATATAAAAACCCTAAAACAAAGAATGTTTTAGGGCATCATTTTATAGGACGATAGACTTTATTTCTGTACACAAACGTACAGATATTAAAATCTATGGCTCGACATCTTCTCCCATCCAGACTTTAACTGTCGGCTCTGGAATTACACCAGATCAACTATAAAATGAAACATTTTATAGGTCACGGGCTTCATACATTATGTATGTTACCGTCGGTCGGGAATTTCACCCTGCCCCGAAAATTCGAATCGATATGTTGTTATGGTTAAATAATATATCATCTATTTAATTTTTGCAAGCGAATTGACTATAAATTATCTGAATGTTTTCATTATACTTTAAATCTTGCTGTACCATATGTTTTACAACGTGATAAGAATAAAGTAACATTTATATTAAATATATCTTTTATAGGAGGCTTTTTTATGTCATTAAACGATTCATTTGCAAGTGGGTTAACCCCAGAACAATATATTGCTACGCTCACAGATCATAAAGATGCTTTTCATACGATTGAAAATAACTTTTCTGTTCAGTCAGATGACCCCTTTATTAAACAACTAAAGGATAAAAACATTCGTGTCATTAGTTTAGCTGAACCATGGTGTGGACATTGTATGTTAAATATTCCTGTACTATTAAATACTGCAAAAACTGCAGGTATAGACGTTCGTTTTTTACTACGCGATGAAAACCTAGACGTAATGGATAAATACTTAACGAATGGCAATCGCGTAATCCCTATTTTTATTTTCATTGATGAAGCTGGTAATGAAGTTGCTCAGTGGGGACCTTTAGCGCCGTTCACGAAATCACGAACAGATGAATTAAGAAAAGACTTACCTGCAAAAGACAATCCAACGTACAAAGAAAAGTTTAAAGTTTTTGCAACGAATCTCAGTAAAGAATTCGCCGAGAATAGTGATTTTGCAAACAAAGTATATGAAGATATTAAGCATACTGTCAGCAAAGCATTATAAAATACGTATAAAATAAAGGCGTTTTATTGCTTCTAACAACTAACTGTAGTAACATAAATAAATGTGTAAAATTTAATTACTACTAGGAGTTGTTTTAGATGTCGAATAATATCGTTGAGCAAGAAATTGTTACTGGAAAAGTTACAGGCATTCAGCCTTATGGAGCATTCGTTGAAGTTGCTGAAAATAAACAAGGATTAGTTCACATATCAGAAGTGACACATGATTTCGTACAAGATATTAATGAACACCTTAAAGTTGGAGACGAAGTAAAAGTTAAAATTTTATCGATTGATGAAGATAAAAACAAAATCTCTTTATCCATTCGCGCAACAGAAGAAGCACCAAAGAAAGCTCGTCCAAAAAGAAAGCCAGCTGTTCAAGCAGTTAGTGCAGACAATGAAGATTCAGGATTCAACGTCTTAAAAGATGAATTAGAAGCATGGCTTGGACAATCGGAAGAACGAGAAAAAGCTTTTAAAAAATAAATAAATATACGACAAAATATATTTTTTAAAAAAGATGTTTATTATATAACCATCTGGGTATTACTATTAATGTAAGACTTTCTCGTATTCCCCCTGTAGGCAAAGCGAACATTCGCTTTGCTCTTTTTTTATTCAGAACCGTGTTAAACGTTGATATAACAATACTTTTGAGCAGGAACTCTTTTTTTGTCATTGCACTAAAATGTATTAAAATGCACCAATCTGTGGCAAGTTTGTGGCAAGATTTTAAGTGAAAATAATCTTCGTGGGTAGAACGCGAGAAGGTACTGATTACAAAAAATATTATATAAGTAAAGATTAAAAGGGAGCTTAATTGCTCTCTTTTTTGTTTTGAACAATGTTTCCTGATTCGCTATAATGAAACTATCTTTACAGTCAGTGATAATATTTAGTATGAATGAGAACATAAGGGGGCTTTTATCATGAATGTATTCGAAGAAATAAGGAATCGTGAACAAACACGGTCCGTAAAATGGGATATGCGAGCAAGTGTTTTTGGCACGGATGACGTCCTTCCGATGTGGATTGCCGATATGGACTTCCCTGCACCTGACATCGTGAATGAACGAATTATTGAGCGGGCAAAGCACGGAATTTACGGCTACACAATCATCGACGACAAAGTTAGGGATGCCGTTAAAAACTGGCAGTTTAAACGACACCAATGGTCAATTGATCCTCAAGCAATTTCTTTCACACCGTCTGTCGTTGCTAGTTTACATATTGCTATTCAAGCGTTGACAAATAAAGGTGATAATATTTTAATCCAAACGCCTGTGTATACACCTTTTTTCAACGTTATTAAACAGCACGGACGTCAAATCATTGAAAGTCCACTCGTTTTAAAAGACGGTCGTTACGAAATTGACTTTGCTCACTTTGAGGAAAAAATAAGTAGCGGGATTAAAGCATTTATCCTTTGTTCGCCTCACAATCCTGTTGGACGTGTTTGGACGGAAGAAGAACTGCGTGAAATAGCGCGTCTATGCTTGAAGTATGACGTGACAATTATTTCTGATGAGATTCACGGAGACCTTGTCTATGAAGGGCATAAACATATACCTATCGCCTCTTTATCAGACGATATTTCTCAGCACGTCGTTACGTGTACGTCACCGACAAAAACATTTAATTTAGCAGGCTTGCAAGTGTCATACATGATTACTGAAAATAAATCATTAAAGAAAACGATTGATGAAACAATTAAACTTGAAGGTTTTGATTCATTAAATACGTTTGGAATCGTTGCTTTAGAAGCTGCTTATGAAGGCGGCGAACAGTGGCTTTCAGGATTAATCGACACATTAATGACTAACCAAAACTATTTTATCGATGCTATAAATAGTCAGACAGATAAATTAAACGTCATTCGTTCAGAAGGGACGTACTTAAATTGGATTGATTGCTCAAATTTAGGTCTGTCTGATCAAGAGCTTTCCACGTTTATGACGAAAGAGGCTAAAGTAGGTTTAAATCGCGGATCTGGTTACGGATCACCAGGTGAACAATTTATGCGCATTAACATCGCCTGCCCTCATCAGCTCGTAAAAGAGAGTGCTGACCGAATCATCCGAGCGATTCAAACATTGTAAAAGTAAAAAAAGATTCCAGATATCTGGAATCTTTTTCCTTATCATTCTTCATTATTTTTTCCCTAAACAATCAAAGATGTACATTTATTTATCATGATTTTCTTCGATGTTTTTCTCTGCCATTTCGTAGTATTCTTTATATTGATCATCAAATGACTTTTCTTGTTTTTTAGATTTTTTATAAATAAAGTACATCGCTGCTACTGCTCCGACCATAAATATAACTAACGTAATAAAGGCAGGAATATATTCTGTCTTATCTGTTGGAAAATAAAGAAATTCCATCATCGTGCATTCACTTCCTTCTTATTAATTAATTATATACAATAATGAGCGATGTGAAAAGATGTTGTCCCAATTGTTCGCTAAACTGTTGAAAATTTGGCACAATATAGATGAAAGGGGAATCGTATAATGACTGATATAAACATAAATGATCTTGTTGAAACGAGTTATAATTCTGGAAGATATATCGGACGAGTAATAGAAGATCGTGGCAATTTTTTCCTCATTGAGGTACTCGCTGTCACACGTCATCCACAACAAGGTGACTTACATAATCGCGGACAAGTCGAAGGTGTCGCGTTTCATGAACGTAAAGCATTAGCTTACCGCGAAAAAACAAATGCTAGAAAACGAACGTCAACAAAATACACAGGTGAAATACCAGAGTATAGCGAATCACTAAAACAAGCGGTCGAACAAATGAAAGAACAATTGAACGAAAAGAATACACCTTTTAATGAAGCTTCACTACAAAAGTTAGCTGATTTAGAAGAACATTTTTATCATAAAATTTATTAAATAAACTAAGAGGTGATTGTATGAGCGTCCATATCGGAGCAAAAAAAGGTGAAATTGCTAGTAAAATACTTCTCCCAGGTGACCCACTTCGGGCAAAGTATATTGCCGAGAACTTTCTAGAAGATGTTACTTTATATAATGAAGTGAGAGGTATGCTCGGATTTACAGGCACGTATAAAGGTGAACGTATATCTGTCCAAGGCACCGGCATGGGAGTTCCTACGACTGCTATTTATGTCAATGAACTTATTCAAGCGTATGACGTTCAAACACTGATTCGTGTCGGTACGTGCGGGGCGCTTAGTGAAGACGTACATGTCCGTGATCTCATTATTGCTCAAGGGTCTTGTACAGATTCACAGATGAATAAACATACGTTTGGAACCATTGAATATGCGCCTTTAGCTAATTTTGATTTGTTGCATGAAGCCTATCATCAAGCAACTGATGCTCATTTAAACGTTCACGTCGGAAACATTTTTACGACTGATTTCTTTTATCGTGATAACGCCAAAGAGATGAATGCTTTACTCGCTGATTACAAAGTGTTAGCTGTCGAAATGGAAACGACTGCTATTTATACACTAGCAGCTAAATTCAATCGTAAAGCTCTCTCGATTTTAACTGTTTCAGATCATATAATTACTGGTGAAGAAACGAGCGCCAAAGAACGTGAAACATCTTTCCATGATATGATGAAAGTATCGTTAGAAACTGCCATTTCAACAGAATAAACATTTGCAGTTTAATAAACTGAAAGGATATGTCTGCCTATGGAGATATTTTTAAACATTCCTTTAATGAGTGCTATGATTGCTATTTTTACAGCACAATTTTTAAAAATTCCCATCCATTTTATTGCGACGAGAGAATTTCAACCAGGGCTCATTTTCGGCACAGGAAGTATGCCTAGTAGCCATTCTGCTGCAGTTGCAGCGTTAACGACGAGTATCGGGTTAATTGACGGTATTCATTCGACGACATTTGCCGTTTCATTCGTGTTTACAACAATCGTCATGTATGATGCATCTGGTGTTCGCCGACATGCGGGTGAGCATGCAGCTATCCTAAATGTTATCAAACGAGATTTACAAGAAGTGTTTAACGCAGCGAAAGATTGGCAACGTAAAGAACAATATGAAAAACAACAAGAACTTGAAGAATTACTCGGACATCAACCGATGGAAGTGTTTTTTGGGGCAATTACTGGCATCATTGTCGGTTTAATCATCTATCAAATATTTTAATAATAAAGAGGTAACTTCTGTTTAGAAGTTACCTCTAATTTTTATGACGGGAACATGCTCGTCGAGTGTTTCGGTTGTCTACGTGCTTTCGGATCAATATACTGCATCGCATTATTAATAGCCGTTGGTCCGTCACCGAAACCTGTCGCTATTAACTTAACTTTACCAGGATACGTATTAATATCACCTGCTGCATAAATACCAGGGATATTCGTTTCCATTTTTGAATTGACGACAATACTATTCCTCTCAATCTCTAGTCCCCAATTTTGAATCGGACCTAATTTTGAAATAAAACCGTAGTTACAAATAACGGAATCAACGTCAATTTCAATTTTATTCTCACCACGTGCTTCTTTTAAAATCATTTTTTCAATCGTATCTGTCCCGTGAACTTCTTCTGCGACATACGGCGTTAAAATATCAACAGAGGACGCTTCAAGTTGCGCCAAGCTACTCTCGTGCGCTCTAAATTCATCTCTACGATGAACGAGTGTTACTTTTTTGGCAATCGGTTCAAGCATAAGTGCCCAGTCAACCGCTGAATCTCCACCACCGAGTAATAAAACGTGTTCATCTTTAAACTGATTCATATCTTTAACGAAGTAATGTAAGTTCTTGCCTTCAAATTTATCACAATCAGAAACATTCAAACGACGCGGCTCAAATGCTCCATTCCCAGCTGTAATAACAATCGTTTTTGAATAATGAACTTCATTATTATCAGCAATTAGTTTAAACGTTCCATCTTCTTGCTTTTCCACTTGTTCGATTGATTGACCTAAAACGATTGTCGGATCAAACGTCTTTATTTGTTCATTTAAATTATCGACTAAATCTTGTGCGCGTACTTTTGGAAATCCCGCAACATCATATATATATTTTTCTGGATACAACGCAGTTAATTGTCCACCTGTATGTGGCAAGCTTTCAATGAGCTTAACACTCGCTTGACGCATACCACCGTAAAATGCAGTAAACAATCCTGCAGGACCCGCTCCGAGAATTGTAACATCATACACTTTCTTATCCACAACATAACCTCCAATTAATACCTTTTCCTACTTTATAGTACCATAAACGAATGTACAATCTCATACAATATGACTTTGCCAAAAATAAAGTTCACACATTTGACAATATATCGGAATCATCCCGCCTTTTAAAGGACTTACCTTTTCTTTTATTACATAATATTATAAAATGGAGTTTGTGTTTACATGTAAGAGGAGGAATCTTATGTCAGTTATCCAATTACTGCTTTCAGTTATATTATATTTCGTCATATTTTTTGGTGTTTCATTTATAATAAACATGTTACTTCGCTTAACGTGGTTTATGTCTTTTGTCTATCCTATTTTTGTCGTATTAGTTGTCGACAAAATAAAGACATCCGCCTATTTTATTGAACCGAAACAAGCATTTTCAACAGCATATTCTCATATAATCGCACTTGGCCTAGGTGATATTATTATTTTAACTGCAGGGTTTGCAGGTACGATCGTTGCGGGATTCGTTATGAAATGGTTACGGAAAAACGGCTATCAAATGTTTTAATGACATTAAAAAATGGACGACTCATCATGAGCGTCCATTTATTATTTATTCTTATACGTTTCTTAACACTTCTCTGGTGTACCTTCATAATCTTTCGACCGGAAAGAAGAACC
>Ga0079226_10002128_pt1 | contig 15217 bp, 9 predicted proteins | sample Poulit2014_FD_76345 | JGI IMG/M metagenome (GOLD analysis project Ga0079226, IMG submission 76345) | Agricultural soil microbial communities from Georgia to study Nitrogen management - Poultry litter 2014 | ecosystem: Environmental > Terrestrial > Soil > Agricultural land | place: USA: Georgia... | reverse complement strand
TTAAAGAGAATAAATTGAAAAGCTGACGGAAAAGATCACCATCATGTGACTTCCGTCAGTTTTTTTATAGAGATAGTTCCTTATCACTTGTTAGATGGGAAGATTTATAAGGAAACGATTTTTAGGTAAAGATTAAGTTCAATATAAAAAACATTTTGTTCAACAAAAAATTGATGAACTTTCAGAATTTTGGTATGTTAATCTTAATTTAATGTATTTAGATGGAGAGGATATCATGTTAAAATCAAGAAACGACTTATTAGAGATCACGAAACAATTAGTTCAAACTAAAAGTATTGTAAATACAAAAGGAGAAAAATCATTAGCTGAGTTACTCTATGCTAAGATTAATGCTTTATCCTATTTCCAACAAAACCCTTCTCATGTGGAGCTCGTTCCAACCATTGATGATGAACGAGAACGATACAATGTGATGGCTTTTGTGAAAGGAACGAAAGGAGAAAGCCATCGGACAGCTATACTCATGGGACACCTGGATACGGTAGGTATCCATGATTTTGGCCATTTAAAAGATTGGGCAAGTTCTCCTGATGAACTAATGAAGCGTCTGGATGATGAAAAGCTTCCCGATTCCGCTCGTGAACAGCTGAAATCTGGCGACTGGCTGTTTGGACGGGGTGCACTTGATATGAAAAGTGGTTTGGCGAGCCATTTTTATCTATTAAACTATTATTCCGAACACCCTGAAAAACTAGATGGTAACCTCATTTTTCTTGCAGAATGTGATGAGGAAGATAGTTCACACGGGATTCTTTCTGCATTGGAAATTTTAAAAGAATGGAAAAAGGAACATGGATTTGAGTATGTTGCAGCGATTAATGCGGACTTTGTTTCCCCGAGTCACGAACAGGATGAAAATCGATATATTTATAAAGGATCGATTGGAAAATTACTACCAACTTTTTTCATTACAGGAGCAGAAACTCATGTTGGCTCCCCATTTGAAGGATTGGATCCGAATTATATCGCGTCTGAGTTAACAAGACAAATCAGCTATAATCCAGAACTTAGTGATGAAGCTTATGGGGAAGTGACGGTTCCACCAGTTTCCTTAAAACAATCCGACTTGAAGCCAAACTATACGGTACAGACCGCTTTATCCACTTTTGTCTACTATAATTTTTTCACTCATTCCTGGTCACCGAAAGATGTACTGGAAAAATTACAAAAACAAGCTTCAATCGCTTTTAAGAATGCACTCACGAATTTAGAAGAAAAGTATATAGCCTACTGTGAGCTAAGCGGTGATGAATATCATCGTCTTCCCTGGAAAGTGAAAGTCCTTACTTATAAAGAAATGGAAAATAAACTTATTGAAGAACATGGGGATTCTTACATTAAACATATGAATCAATTTAAAAAAGCACTTTTAGAAAATAAAGAGCTTGATGTACGGTTGTATGCTGTCAAGGTCGTTGAAGAAGCTTGGCAGTGGATGACAGATAAAAGTCCCGCTATTATTTTATTCTATTCTTCTTTATATTCCCCAAGTGTTGTAACAGATGATAAAACACCTGAAAACAGAGCATTGATTACAGCATTAGAGGAAGCTATTGAAGAAATCCAGCCAAGTTATCCATATCCAATCAAGACGCGGCATTTTTTCCCGCATATTGCCGATATGAGTTTTGTAGCGATAAATGATGATGAGGATGGGATTCAGGCTGTGTCAGATAACAACCCAAGCTGGGGAACGAAACATGTTGTACGATACGATAGTGTGCGTGAGTTGAATGTCCCTGTAATCAATGTTGGACCATATGGTCTCGATGCTCATAAAAGATTGGAACGAGTTGAAATGACTTACTCGTTTGAAATTGTGCCTAATTTAACGAAAAAGGTACTGGAAAAATTGCTGTGTTAATGGGAAGTTCTTTAGGGAAGAGGAAAAGCAGGTTTCCTTTCAATATCATGGGGCCCTATCAATGACTGTAATGTTTTTAGCCGTTAAGTAAGATGTATTACCACTTCTTGCTTAACGGTTTTTGTATTGTTTTTTCTCTTTATAACAATTAATTTTACAATTTTAAATAAAAAGTTTACTTTAAGCGTTTTCATTTTAAAAAGGTCTTGAAAGCGTTGATAGATATAGATATACTGTCATTTAATACTCAAAATTACCGAGGGAAATGGAGGTGGTGATTTAGGGGATTATTTGTGAAAAAGGGGGGTGGATTGTTAAATTTAGTCAGCCAGTATCAACAGATGTTCAAAGCATATGAATAAATACATAAGGGATTTATCAGGGGCATTTGATGAATTCTCCTTTGATGAAAAAATGAATCTATGAATCTTTAAAGTAAATTTTTTGATAATAAACAATTTAGTATTAAAATGAGATATATTTTCGTAAGTTATTTCGTTATGATTGTGATTTTCTATGAACAATTACAAAGGGGAATTTTGATGGGAACAGAAAATATGTCAGTTAAAAAGTTTACAATGAATGTATTAAATGGGGTAGCGATTGGTATTGTTTTAGCATTGATTCCTGGAGCACTGCTTGGTGAGTTATTCAAAGCACTATTACCTGTTTTTCCTCAGGGGCAATTTGTTTTAAATGCAACAGAATTCTCCAATTCGATGCTTGGATTAATTATAGGTGTTTTAATAGGTTATCATTTTAAATTTACGCCGATTCAAACTGGCTCATTAGGACTTGCTGTTATGTTTGGTGGAGGTGTTGTTGATTTTTCGGGTGATGCCCTGTCACTTTCAGGTACAGGTGATGTCATTAATATGGGTGTCACAGGTGCAATAGCGGCCGGGATAATTTTACTGCTTGGTGATCGTTTGAAGGCTTATACGATTCTATTGATTCCCCCGATTGTTTTAGTTGTTGGTGGAGGACTCGGACTTGCTATGTTGCCATTTGTTACACATATTACAACAATTATAGAACATTTAGTTGCTCAATTATTAACGCTGCAGCCAATTGTGATGAGTGTTTTAATCGCGATTGTCTTTTCGATTCTTATTGTTACACCGATTACAACGGTTGGGATTGCTGTAGCGATATCACTTGTCGGGATTGGATCAGGAGCTGGCAATTTAGGTGTTTGTGCTGCTGGGTTTGGTTTAGCGATTGCGGGTTGGAATGTGAATTCTGTCGGCACAAGTTTAGCTCATTTTATTGGTTCACCAAAAATGTCCATGCCAAATGTTTTTGCCAAACCTAAAATATTATTACCTATCATTTGCAATGCTGCTTGTTTAGGTGTTTTAGCGGCACTATTTAATATTCAAGGAACACCAATGAGTGCTGGTTTTGGATTTAGCGGATTAATTGGTCCTGTGAATCATCTTAATTTAGTACATGGTGGCTGGTCGGCCGGTAATATTTTGATTACTATTTTGGTGTTTGTCGTAGCACCAGTTGTATTAGGATTTCTTTTTAATTATATTTTTACAAAAATATGGCCGATCATTTCACCGAATGATTATAAACTGGATATAGAATAAAGATTAACATGAGGATTTCACGAATCTATTGGATATAGTATAATTTGGTTATCCGTTGAACTATTAAAAAAGTATTTTTACTTGACGAATGATTTTATGGGGCTATACCATTGTTCGTTCCAATCAACGGTATCAGCCTTTATTTAAAGTTTAGAGTCTTGAGTCTTTATCAAAATTTTGCTTGGATTTTAAACTAAAAATCTATTTATCAAATTGATTCAACTATAAAGGATATCAACAGGAGGAAATTTAAAAATGACAAAACAACTGGGAAGAAAAGTAATTGATCAATTAACACCGTATGTTCCAGGAAAGCCAATTGAAGATGTAAAAAGAGAATACGGAATTAAAAAAGTGACGAGACTCGCTTCCAATGAAAATGCATATGGACCATCACCAAAAGCAATTGAAGCAATGAAAGAAGCTGTTCAAAACAGCTGGTTGTATCCTGAGCCGACGTGCAGAAGTTTGCGCGAAAAATTAGGAGCACTATACGGATTATCTCCTGAGAAATTTGTTACAGGAAATGGTGCCGATCATTTGATTACACTGATTACTATGGCTTTTATTAATGAAGGGGATGAAGTAATATACAGCAGTCCAACGTTTGGAAGCTACCGTGAATCCACACTTATGATGGGTGGAAAGCCTGTCGAGGTTCCGCTAACAGAGGATTATGTTTATAACTTGGATGGGATTCTTGAAAAAGTATCGGAAAAGACAAAAATGATTTATATATGTAATCCGAATAACCCAACTGGAACGATTTTACAACCGAGCCAAATCGAAAACTTTTTAAAACAGGTTCCATCTCATGTAGTGGTTGTGCTTGATGAAGCGTATGTCGAGTTTATTAAGAAAGAAAATTACCGAACAGGTGTTGATTTCATCAAAGATGGTCATCAAATTTTAACATTAAGGACGTTTTCAAAATTATACGGTCTTGCTGGAACTAGAGTTGGTTATGTGATGGGAAGTGAAAATCTATTGGCTCCCTTACAAGCGGTCCGTCCTACCTTTGAAGTGAACCGCATTGCGATTGCTGGAGCAGAAGCTACCTTGGATGACCTATCTCACAGTGAAGATGTTCTTCAAAAGGTACAGAGCGAAATTGACCGGGTAAGCAAGGAATATACAGCTCTTGGCTTCGATGTTGTTGGTGAACATGCAAACTTTATCTTTGTTGATACAAAAGAGGATGCCGCAGAATTGTCCGAGGCCTTGTTAAAGAAGGGGCTTATTGTGCGTCCTTGTACTCCATGGGGATTAACGAACCATGTAAGGATCAGTATTGGGACACCTGAACAAAATGATTTGCTAATTGAGAGTATAAAAGAAATAAAAAATACAGAAGTTGTTTAAAATCTATTGAACTGAACGAATCCCCCGAATTATGGTATTATGCGTGAGTGCATTGCTATTATTCGGGATTTTTTTGTAAGAAAAATAATAGAAATTTGTGAGAATGTATATTCACAGTAGGATGTTGAAAATTAACTATATATTAGCTGTTCGAGGAAATGCTTTCTACTTCCATATGCCTATCCACCGTGATAGTCTCAAAGTCCTTTGATAATAAAAACCATCCATCCCTTTACTTAAATGCTCCTTCAACAGTCATAGTGCTTATTCCTTATTTTTGAAATAATCGAAATTATTGAATAAAATTATGTAACAATTCAAAATATATATGCTATGGTGTATTTGAGAAAAGAGTGCACGATTAACATCTATGATCTTCTTAAAAAGAAAGGTAGGTGTTTTTCTATGAAGTAGCTATTTCGCCTCGTCTATCAGTATTATCCCTACTCAGCGTCCAAGTGTTTGACATATATTCCACAACAGATTAGTCAGCTCCAACTGTGTTACCTGGAACGGATGGCGGCGACTCCAGCGGGAATAGCATGTCTTGAGACCCCACAGGAAGTGGTAAGGATGGCCGACTAAAACAGCCCTTTGCGGGCAACTCATGTCTCCCCTTGCCGGGGCAAGGAGGCTCAAGCCATGTCCGCGGAAAGCGTCCGCCGGCAGTGAAAGGTAACGGAGTTATAACGCTTTAAATTAGTTAGATGTGCTAGACAAGAATTGAAATCTAAACATATTATACGAGGAGGGAATCTATATGAAATCAAAACATTTTTTAATTTTAACATCTATTTTATTCATCATCATAACACCGTTACACAGTTTCGCAGGACAAGCAGATTCAACAACAGAAGAGAAAGATGATGCGATTTTAGAGATTATGGATAACATGACTTTAGAGGAAAAAATCGGGCAGCTTTTTATTGTACATGTATATGGTAAAACTCCTACAGACTCTGACTATGAAGAAATTAATTTGGATAATAATCGTGGTGGAAAAAACTTCAAAGAGGTTATCGAAAATTACCATGTAGGGGGCATCATTTATTTTAATTGGAGCGATAATATAGGGGTTCCACTAGATGCTCAACAAGTAAATCATTTATCAAACGGCTTACAAGAAATTGCTGAGGAGCAGCGTTCAGAAATTCCGTTGTTTATTTCAACAGACCAAGAAGGTGGGATCGTTCAGAGAGTGCAAGAACCTGCAACCGTTTTTCCTGGTAACATGGCGATCGGTGCAACAGGATCTGAAAACTATGCTAAGTTAAGTGGCGAAATCATTGGGAATGAATTAAACAGCTTAGGGGTCAATATGAATTTTGCCCCGACGGTTGATGTTAATATGAATCCAGATAATCCTGTTATCGGTATTCGTTCTTTTGGGGAAGATCCTGATCTTGTTTCGCGCTTAGGTATTGCTCAAATTAATGGTTATAAAGAGGAAAATGTAATTGCTTCAGCGAAACATTTTCCAGGGCATGGGGATACAGATGTTGATTCTCATTATGGTTTGCCAGTGATTGATCATGATTTGGAGACACTTAAGGAAATCGATTTGAAGCCTTTTAAGGCAGCGATTGATGCAGGTATTGAATCGATTATGACTGCACATATTGTTGTCCCTGCACTTGATGATTCGGAATTACCTGCTACCCTTTCAAAGCCAATTCTTACCGATTTATTGAGAGAGGAAATGGGTTTTGATGGATTGATTATTACAGACAGTCTTGATATGTCTGGTGCAGAAGTATATCCTCCTGATCGTGTTCCAGTAGAAGCCTTTAAGGCCGGGGCGGATATTTTGCTTAATCCGCCAAATGTAGAAGTTGCTTATGAAGGGATGATGGATGCGGTAGCGTCTGGAGAGATTAGTGTGGAACGGATAGATGAGTCGGTTTATCGTATTTTAAAGGCAAAAAGGGATCAAGGGCTTTTTGAGGATCCGTATACAGATGAAGAAAAAATAGAGAACATTGGGAGTGACGAGCATCTTGAAGTTGCACAAGAAATTGCAAACAAAGGCATCACTCTAGTTAAGAATGAGGGAGATGTACTGCCGGTTCAGGAGTCAGAAAAAGTGTTAGTGACTGGACCTTCCGAAGCAAGTCCAGTAAGTATTTCAAGTCACTTAAACGACAGGAGTGTCGAAGCGGATAGCTTGGAGACAGATACTAGCCCTACAGATGAGCAAATTGCAGAAGCTGTTGAGAAGGCTGGGGATGTAGATAAAGTTATTGTAACAACATACACAGCGAATACGAATGAAGCGCAACAACGCTTGGTGGAGCAATTGATGGAAACGGATAAACCTGTAGCTGTTGCTGCCATGCGTAATCCATATGATTTGATGGTGTTTCCAGAAGTAGATGCCTATCTAAATGCTTATAGTTATCTTGATGTATCGGTTGAAGCTATTTCGCTTGCACTTGTAGGTGACATCAATCCAAAAGGAAAATTACCTGTAACGATTCCAGATTTATATACACTAGGACATGGATTAAGTTATATTGATACGGAGCTAAGTGCAGATGGAATGAAAGAGCTCGTGGCTTATTTAGATGAAGACGAAGAAATTCATGATGAGACTGCCAGCCGGGCACTTACGATGCATTTAACGGCTGTTAGTCAATATGAAGGAAAAGACCTAACAGATAAGGTCCTTAAGCATATGACAAGTTTTCAGACATTGCTTGCTCATCAAAAAGAAAACAATCTCATCTCAGAGAAAGCTTACAACTATTTAGAAACTGATGCTGCTAGTTTAATCGAGCATTGGGATGCTAAGTAACTTTTTTACAAGGAGGTTCTGGTAAATGAAGAGGCTAATCGCTATTTTCTCTTTATTATTTGTTCTTAGTTCCTTGCCGGTTGTTTTAGCGGACAAGGAAAATGTGGCAAAAGAGGATAGTGAAAGTGATCTTAAATTAGGTGTGGAAGTTTTACTGGATGAGCAAAAGGATTTGATTGAAGATAAGCGTGTCGGATTGATCACGAACCCTACTGGAGTCGATCAGGAATTAAATAGTATCGTCGATCGACTGCACAATGATCCAGATGTCGAACTAACAGCGTTGTACGGTCCGGAACACGGGGTACGTGGTGATGCACAAGCGGGAGAATATGTGGAGTATTATATTGATGAAATAACGGGTCTCCCTGTTTATAGTTTATACGGCGAGACGAGGAAGCCAACTCCAGAAATGTTAGAGGACGTTGATGTACTCGTTTTTGATATTCAGGATGTAGGGGCTAGGTTTTACACGTATATTTACACCATGGCCTACGCGATGGAAGCTGCTGTGGAAAATGATATTGAATTTATCGTTCTTGACCGCCCAAACCCATTAAGCGGATATAATGTGGAAGGTCCTGTTCTTGAAGAGGAATATGCATCTTTCGTTGGAAACTATCCGATTCCTTTAAAACATGGAATGACTGTCGCTGAATTAGCCAAATTATTTAATGAAGAATTTGACATTGGCGCGGATTTAACCGTTATCGAAATGGACGGCTGGGAACGCGGTATGTACTATGATGATACCGACTTAGAATTTGTATTGCCATCACCAAACATGCCAACCATAGAGACCGCTCTCGTTTATCCAGGAGCCGCATTAATTGAAGGAACCAATGTTTCAGAGGGGCGAGGAACAGTAAAGCCATTTGAACTCATTGGCGCTCCGTTTGTAAATAGTGCGGAATATGCGGATACTTTAAATGATTTGGACCTGCCTGGAGTTACTTTCCGAGCAGCTTCCTTTACACCGACTTTTTCGAAACATAGTGGAGAATTAAGCCATGGGGTACAAATTCATATCACCGATAAGGAAGCGTACGATTCAGTAGTTACAGGACTCCATATTGTGAAAACATTACATGATTTATATCCAGAAGAATTTGAATTCCGCGAGGAGGATAGTGAAGGTGTATCTTTCTTTGATAACCTGATTGGAAATGGCTGGATTCGGGAGGCTATTGAAAATGGGGAATCCGTGGAAACAATGGTGAGCGAATGGCAAGCAGAATTGCAATCATTTAAAGAGGTACGCAGGGACTATCTCATTTATAGCATTAGTATAGATGAGATAATAAATGAATTAGAAAATCTTAAAGAAGATGGACATATTGAAGACGAAGCAATGCGTCTTTTAAACATGCACCTAACGGCTGTAGCTCAATATGAAGCAGCTGGGACAGCAGATAAAGTCACCAAGCATATGGAAGGTTTTAAATTACTTCTGGATCAACAAAAAAATAGTAAACTTATTTCAGAGAAGGCATATAATATATTGAAAGCTAGCGCACATGCCTTATTCAAACAATGGGAATAGGCTTGTGAAGTGAATCATCCCCCTTTTTGTGTTATGCAAGAGGGGGATTTATTTTATTGTCATATTAATCACTTTTTATTGTGCATATTCATTAATTATAGAAATAATCTAATTTTTCGTCCTAACATTCAAACGTTTATTTGAATGTCTAATTGACTTTTAGTTTTTTTCATATTACCCTAAGATTAGAACAATCAAACGGATATTTGAATGAGAGGTGAATAAAATGGTTAAGAAGTCTAAAGATGCAGTTGTTTGCCACGATGAACAAACAGTAGGTGAGATTACACCGAAAATGGCAGATGTTGATGGAGTGGAGGAGATTTTTAAAGCTTTAGCAGATCCGACCCGCTTGAAAATAGCTTATGCCCTTACGCTTGCTGAAGAACTTTGTGTTCACGATGTTGCAAGTGTTATTGGGGCTTCCGATGCTACCGCTTCACATCACTTACGTTTGCTACGCACGATGAAATTAGCTAAACAACGACGTGAAGGGAAAATGATTTTTTATTCACTTGATGATGATCACGTCAGGCAACTGGTTTATATTGCGATGATCCACGCAAGGGAAGGTGATAGCGATGAGTGAGTTTACAACTAAAAATGAATTACCTGCAAAAGAATTTCGCCTTCAAGGTTTATCATGTGCTGACTGTGCAGCCCAATTTGAGCAAAATGTGAAGGAGTTAGAAAATGTTAAAGATGCAAAATTAAATTTTGGCGCATCGAAAATCACAGTCACAGGTGATATAACCGTCGAGCAAATCGATCAAGCAGGTGCATTTGACAATATTAGAGTTGACGAATCAAAGCGTGGTCAATCCTATACTAGAAAGTCCTTTTTTCAAAAACGTCAAAACCTTACAATGACGGCATCATTTGTTTTTATCGTCCTTGGTTATGTACTCCATTTTTCAATTGGAGTTTCTAGTTTATGGACGATTGGGGCTTATGCTATCGCTATTTTAGTTGGCGGCTATGATATGTTTAAGGTTGGTTTTAAAAATTTATCAACGTTCACATTTGATATGAAGACGCTCATGACGATTGCTATCATCGGAGCTGTTATTATTGGAGAATGGGCAGAAGGTGCAGCAGTGGTGTTCCTGTTTGCTGTCAGTGAAGCACTTGAGGAATACTCCGTCGATAAGGCCCGGCAATCCATCCACTCTTTAATGGAAATTGCCCCTCATACTGCTTTTATCCGGCGCGGAAAAGAAATCGTTGAAAAAGCAGTCGAAGACATTATGATTAGCGATATCATGGTGATTAAACCAGGTGAAAAAATTGCCATGGATGGGGAAGTGATGAAAGGGCAAACATCCATTAATCAAGCAGCGATTACAGGTGAATCACTCCCTGTCCATAAAGCGGTTGGAGACGAGGTCTTTGCTGGGACACTAAATGAAGAAGGTTCGATTGAAGTAAAAGTAACAAAGCATGTTGAGGATACAACAATTGCAAAAATTATTCATCTTGTAGAAGAAGCTCAAGCTGAAAAAGCGCCTGCACAAAAGTTTGTCGATAAATTTGCTCGGTATTATACTCCTTTAATCCTTGTTTTAGCATTGTTGATTGCTATATTACCACCACTTCTAGCTGGTGCTGTTTGGTCAAAATGGATTTATCTCGGTTTAGCAACTCTCGTGGTTGGATGCCCTTGTGCACTTGTTATTTCAACCCCCGTGGCAATTGTAACTGCGATTGGAAATGCTGCCCGGAACGGTGTCCTTATTAAAGGAGGCATCCATTTAGAAGAGGCGGGAAATCTTGATGCGATTGCTTTTGATAAGACAGGAACCTTAACAAAGGGAATACCTGAAGTGACAGCTATTAAGCCGGCTGAAGATTATACAGAAGAGGATGTGTTGCAATTAGCGTTAGCAATTGAAGCATTTTCACAACATCCAATTGCCTCAGCTATTATTCGTCATGCTAAAGAATATCACATACCATCGGTTGAAGCCGAAAATTTCGATTCAATCACTGGTAAAGGAGCTCAAGCAGATATAAACGGTGTCACTTATTATATTGGCAGTCCTGCATTGTTTGAAAATTTGTATGGCAAAGATATTCAAACAGAAGAAATCATGCAGCGTCAAACAGAAGGGAATACCGTTATATTTTTAGGGACACAGGATAAAATTATCGGGACCATTGCAGTAGCTGATCAAGTGAGGGAAAAAAGCGCCGCGATAATGGATGACTTAAAAAATCTTGGTATTAAAACTACACTTATGTTAACAGGGGATAATCAAGCAACAGGTCAAGCAATTGGCAGGAAGCTTGGTATCGATCATGTAGCAGCGGAACTATTACCTGAAGAAAAATTAGAGCGTATCCAGCAAATAAAAGAAGAACATGGTAAAGTCGCAATGGTTGGGGACGGGATTAATGATGCTCCTGCACTTGCAACGGCTGACATTGGAATTGCTATGGGGAGCGGTGGAACAGATGCTGCGCTTGAAACGGCAGATATTGCACTGATGTCTGATGACCTTGACAAACTATCGTATACGGTTGGGCTAAGTCGTAAAGCATCTCGTATTATTAAAGAAAATATTACGTTTGCGCTCCTGTTAAAAGTGATTGCATTACTCTTAGTAATTCCTGGGCTGTTAACCTTATGGATTGCTATTGTTGCAGATGTTGGAGCAACCCTCCTTGTAGTGCTCAATTCCATGAGATTAGTACGTTATTAAATGAAATAGGGTCTGATTTCCCAAGTAGGGAGCAGACCCTATTTTTTTATATCAACCCTACTTTATAAAGAACGATATTGTTATACTTTTATATATTCTGATTCCAACTCCCGTACTACCCAGGCTACTGAGGTTGGGCTACAGGAAAATGTATGGAATGGTTTTTGGAATTCCAGTAACTTGGTCTCGATTGTTTTTTCCTAGATGAAAACAACAACTTTTCACGGGGACAATGATATGAAGGTGGTCTAAACATATTAAATTATTTAAAGCATATAATTCCATAATTGATGTTAAAAAAGTCTAATTTATTTCCTTCAAATCAGGATGAATTAATATTTAATTACAAAGAAATATATGATTATAAATTTATAGACATGTTTGACAATATTTCAGATTGATAGTATATTATTAAAAAAATACACTTTTTAAGGGGGATTCGATTTCTATGAATAAAAAGAAATTATTGCTTTCTATGTTCGCTGTATTTCTGTTACTGCTATTAGCAGCTTGTGGCGGTGACACAGAAAGCGGTTCATCTGATACAGATACAGACTCAGATGATAATGAATCGAGTGATGGGGAAACACCAGATTTCTTAAGCTTACTTACAGGGGGTACAAGTGGTACATATTATCCTCTTGGAGGAGAAATTGCTAAAAATATAACGGATGATACTGGTATTCAAACAGATGCAATCGCTTCCAATGCGTCTGCGGATAATGTAATCGCTTTAGCAGATGGGGAAGCTGAATTAGCATTTGTGCAAACAGATGTTGTCGCTTATGCGATTGAAGGGATTAATGCATTTGATGAACCTGTAGATAACGTACTTGCTGTAGGATCACTTTATCCTGAAACAGTTCAAATTGTTACAACAGAACAAACGGGTATTGAATCTATCGAAGACTTAGAAGGTAAAAAAGTATCCGTCGGTGCACCAGGGTCTGGAACTTATATTAATGCAGAGCAAATTCTTGAAATTCATGGGATGACGATGGACGATATTGATCCACAAAACCTTGATTTTGGAGAGTCAACTGGTGGTATTCAAGATGGTAACATTGATGCTGCTATCATTACAGCTGGAACACCAACAGGAGCAGTAGAAGAGTTAACAGCTAGCGCTGATGTCGTTGTTCTTCCAGTTGAACAAGATAAAGTGGATGAATTGATCGAAAAATATCCGTATTATGCTCAAGATACTATTCCTGAAGGAACTTATGGAATGGATGAAGAAGTTAACACAGTCGCCGTTTTGGCGATGATAGCTGTTGCGGATGATCTATCAGATGACGTGGTTTATGATATTACAAAATCACTTTATGAAAATGCAGATTCCATGTCACATGATAAAGCAGAGTTTATAAAACTTGATTCTGCATTGGATGGAATTGGCATTGATTTACATCCAGGTGCTGAGAAGTACTTTGATGAACAAGGTATATCTGCTGATTAATTAATAAGGAAATAATTTAAGGCTGGTTGTAAACGTATTTAAACTCGTTACTTCCAGCCTTTCATTCAGACTAAACAAAATTACACAAAAGAAATGGTATAAAATTATGTTAAAATTTAAAAAAAGTTTTTTTGTTATCATTGCCATCATTCTTTTTTCGTTAATTATTTTATTTTTACCAATGAAAACTTCATTGACTTTTTACTACAAAAATTCAAATCAAATAGAAGCTATATTACCCCTTCAAGCTGGTGATACTTTTGAAATTATCTTTACACATTCGATTCATTTGACAGATGTTATTGAGAGATATGTTATTCAAGATGATTTAACAATAAGACAAGATGAAATTGTCTATGAAGAATTTGGAATAGGTATGCCAGCAAATGCCGAAGAGGACGAAACGTTTGTCTATGAAGATGGAAAATATAAAATTAAAGATTTAAATAACGTATTTTCTGAAATGAAGATTCGTAATGGAAAAACCGTATCTGAACATCGGCTTTTATGGGAAGAGACAGACAATAAAACCAAAATGGTTCGGATGAATGAATATTTCAATCCTGGGGACTGGTTTACAGTGAAAATGGAACGATTAACGATGTGGCAATACTGGAGAGAGGTGAAAATTCATGAGTGAGTCAACGGAGAAACACAAAAATCAGGAAGAACTAACCGAAGAAGAGAAACAAGCGCTACTGGAACAGTATGATACAGAAGCTAACACAAGGAGTTTAACCGGTATAGCCGCAACAATCGTCTTTTTTATTTTGATTGCATTCTCCTTGTTTCAGCTATATACAGGAGCGTTTGGTCAATATACAGCATATATTCAACGAACCGTCCACCTAGGTTTTGCTCTTGTTTTAATCTTTTTTTTATTTCCAGCAAATAAGAAAAGAAGTAAAAAAAATAAAGTGCCATGGTATGACATGATTTTGATTTTACTATCGATTATCGTTTGTGCATACTGGCCTTTATATTATGAAGCCTTGGTACAGAAAATTGGTGGTATTGATACAGCACAAATGATTATTGGTGGTTTTGCCATTTTATTAGTTTTAGAGGCAACAAGAAGAGCAGTTGGTTTGCCTATCGTAATTATTGCTACTGCTTTTTTATTTTACGCACTATTTGGTCCTCAGATGCCAGGAATGCTGGCACATCGTGGACTTAGCTTGGAACAACTGATTGACACAATGTTTTTTACAACAGAGGGGATTCTTGGGACACCGCTTCAAGTTTCATCTACCTATATATTTTTATTCCTGCTTTTCGGTGCTTTTCTCGTGCAAACAGGAGTCGGAAATTATTTTAATGATTTAGCACTTGCTATTGCTGGAAAACGAACTGGAGGCCCTGCAAAAGTTGCCATCTTCTCGAGTGCGCTTCAAGGGACCATTTCAGGGAGTTCCGTTGCGAATACTGTAACATCAGGATCTTACACGATTCCTATGATGAAGAGATTAGGTTACCGTAAAAATTTTGCTGGTGCAGTGGAAGCCGCGGCATCGACAGGTGGTCAAATTATGCCCCCGATTATGGGAGCTGCAGCATTCTTGATGATTGAGTTTGCGGGGGTTCCTTATTGGGATATTGCAAAAGCAGCTATTATACCGGCAATTCTATACTTTTCCGGTATTTGGATCATGACACATTTAGAAGCAAAACGAACGGGGCTTCATGGACTGTCTGATGATCAATTACCAGATAAAAAGGAAGTTTTAAAAAAGATTCATTTATTATTCCCTATTGTAGCCATCGTTTGGTTTCTTTTCCAAGGATTTAGTATCGAGCGAACTGCTTTACTAGGAATCTTAGCGACAATTATCGTTAGTCTGTTTTTAAAGGAAACGAGAATCACTCCAAGAAAG
>Ga0079226_10002127_pt1 | contig 15218 bp, 17 predicted proteins | sample Poulit2014_FD_76345 | JGI IMG/M metagenome (GOLD analysis project Ga0079226, IMG submission 76345) | Agricultural soil microbial communities from Georgia to study Nitrogen management - Poultry litter 2014 | ecosystem: Environmental > Terrestrial > Soil > Agricultural land | place: USA: Georgia... | reverse complement strand
TATTTTCAGTAAAAAGACCTCACAACACAACTTGTTACTAAGAATAACACATTGCTGATTAAAGCACTGGCACCTAAGGTATCGCCGTTAAAACCGCTGACCTTGTTATAAACAAAGTGACGATACAGTCCAATAAAAGCGATCCCGATAAAATAAATCAAGAGACCTTTTAAGCCATTAGAAACAAACAGGACAAGCAGACTGATCACTTGTGCAATCAGAATATCAGACGCTGGTGTCCCTGCCCAAGTCTGGCCCAGGCCATTACTAGAAGCACCTTGATAGTTCATCTGATAAAACAATAAGGTCATATTGCTTTTGGCTACCATATTCATTAATACAATAATGATAAAACCACTCTTTTGCGTAAAAACATCCGGATAACTGAGAAAAATCCCCATGACAAATAAATAATAAAAAATCAGTGCAATCGTCCCCATGGTACCGATCCGACTATCTTTCATGATCGCAAGCATCCGCTCAGCTTTCCTAGAAGAGAATAATCCGTCTGATGCATCTGCCAGACCATCCTGGTGCATAGCGCCGGTCAGAAGAACATCTGAGAACAGCATCAGGATAAAACCCAATAGCCGAGTAAAAAAGAATGAGCCCAACAGAAAAACCATTCCTTCTATCAATCCCAGCAAGAGACCGAAAACAGGTAAAAACTTACTGCCATGCTTTAAATAATATAAGAAATCATCAATTTCAACCGGGATCACGATCCGGGTAAAAAACTGGAAATATACGATCATACTTTTAACAAACAAAATTCTCATCCCTTCAACACAAAAATAAAAAAAAACACCCCATTCAGAGTGTTTTATGCTTGTAAGTCTAGTGCAAGATACAAGTAGGAAGCCAGCTGAAACACCCTGATATTTTCAACTGATCCAGTCTTTTTCAGATATCCTGACTTCACTTCTTCCTAATCACCCTGCTTCCCAAACAATGTCTGTTCAGTGACTTATAGGTTTTCGTCCGTGTTACAGTAGAAAGGGACTGTCGAGGACTTTCACCTCATTCCCTGAAAAAAACTGTTCCTATTATTTATTTAATTTAGCTCAGAACTAGCCTTGCCAGTCAGCTGGATAAGTCACGTAAACAAAACGGGCATCTCCATTGACGGAAAACTGAATCTTACTGCCTGCCGGAATTAACAAAATCTCGCCTGCATTGGCAGTAACTTTTCTGCCATCTATAATAACACTTAACTGACCAGAAATCACATAATCAATTTCATCATAACCCAATTCCCAGTCAAATGTTGTATCTTTCATTACCATTAAGCCACATCCTAAACGTGGACTTTCAGCTAATGAAAACAGATCTTTGGTATAGACGATATCTTGGGGATCACCTGTATCTAAGCGATCTTCTTCTGAAACATCGATTTCAGGCAGTTTTACTGAAGCAACTCCACTTTTATCTACGTGTTTTGTCGGCATCAGTTTTTCATTTACCAGTTGACGTACGATCGATTCGATCATTTCACGATTGATTTCTGTCATTACTTCACTTCCTTACTTGTTTGTTTTCCCAGCATCCGGTTGGCCATAAATATACCTACAAAAATCGCTGTGATGCCGGCCACAAGTTTACCGACCATCATCGGAAAGATCATTTCTTTAGCAACACCTGCCGTAAAGCCCAAATGATCGCCTAAGACAAATGAAGCAGACACGGCAAAAGCAACATTGATGATCTTTCCTCTTTTATCCATATCTTTCATCATCTGAAACATTGGTATGTTATTGGCCAAAGTAGCTACCAGACCGGCAGCGGCCACTTCATTCATACCTAAAGCTTCACCTAACTTCAATAGTGGTTTGTTAAATACCTTGGTAATAAAGGAAACTAAGCAGAATGCACCGGCTAATGTCAAGGCAATGCTGCCGACTGTTTCAATTCCTTCTGTAATAGGTGTGATCCCTGGAATAACGGTTACCCCTACTAACAGCTCGATGGCGCCGATCACTAAACCAAAGATGGCCGCAATCACAACGCCTTTACCAAAGTAAGTAAAGCCTTTGATCATTCCATTAGGGATCTTCCATAAACCGATAATAATTAGTACAGCGACTAAAATAATCGGTACAAGATTTTTTAAGATCATCATAATCGGCATACCGGCAACCAAGCCGCCTGCCAGACAGCCGATAGGGATCGTAATAATACCTGATAAAACCCCTGTAGCTAAAAACTGCTGATCTTCTTTTTCAATGATCCCTAGAGCTACTGGAATAGTGAAAACGATGGTAGGACCCATCATAGATCCTAAGATAGCCCCTGCAAACAAACCGGCTTCCTGTGTTTCTGCCATTTGCTGCGCTAGTGCAAAACCTCCCATGTCATTGGCTAGTAAAGTAGTCGCAAACATTGATGGATCGGCACCTAAAAATTTGTATAAAGGAACCACTACTGGGCTTAAAATATTGGCCAAAATCGGTGCCAGGGTGATGATCCCGACCATTGACAAAGCCAGAGAGCCCATCGCCATGATCCCTTCTTCAAATTTCTCACCAAAGCCCCATTTGCCGCCAATACAGTAGTCGATGGCTCCAATGATCATAAATATGACCATGATATACATAATAATTTCATTAATACTCACAAAATAGCCCCCTTTCTTTTTTCTAAGATTCTTCTGGATCGATTACTCCTACGATCATTGCATCAATTGGAACGTTGGGATTTTCAGCAGAAATACGTGCTGCCTGTCCTTGAGAAATCAGCACATAGTCACCTATACCCGCTCCGGCATTATCAGCTGCGATCAATGAATCACTGTCTTTATGAGTGATTGGATCGACAACTGAAACAATCATAAATTTCCAGCCATTTAATTTTTCGTCTTTACGAGTCGACCATAAGTTACCGGTTACTTTTCCCAATTTCATTTAAATTTCCTCCTATCCCAACAGCTGATGTTCTTTAGCAAAATCGTATGCTAATGGAGTCAGCCGATCATTTTGCTTTAAATTAACCTGATTGTTTTCGTACATCTGCATTAACTGCTGTTCTGTAATAAAATTCGGTTTTGCAGGTCCAGCTAGATTAGCTGAAAAGCTAGTGGCAGCAGTCAAAAGACTGGGTTCAGTCAGCCAGACGACACCGTAGTCTTGACACTGTTGCCATAACTCTTTCACTTTTTTAAAGAGCTGATACTTCTTCTGCTCTTTTTTCTCTTTTACTACAGTGGCAGGATTAACTACATAAACTTTTTTCCCTGCTAACAGGTAATCGATGACAAAACTAGTGATCTTATCTGTTTTCTGCAGATGTGCGATCGCTGCAATCTGTGATAAAGTCAGCTGGTTGACCAGTAAGGCCTGACAGCTTTCAGTCATAGGATCTCTCCAGCTAACTTCAGAAGCTGACTCTCTGAGTGCCTCGAGCGTCTGGGCCGGACAAGACAAGACACCAATTGTAAAAACAGGTTTTTGTGATTCTTGCGGTTCTTGTGTAAGGATGCGTTGAACGACTTTCTGGATAACTGTTTCAATTTCTTCAACCTTCATTTAAAAGCCTCCTATACAACAATGTACCCACGATCTTTTTTGTTTAAGCCGCAACTGTTGGCTTCATCGTAATCAATATGCATATAAGTGGCGAATTTATCGCTGACTCTGACAACTACATCATCAAAGATCAAAGGACGACTTGTATTTGTCTTGACCCGGACGATCTGTCCGTTACGCACATGATTTTTCTGTGCATCTTCTGGTGTCATATGGATATGACGTTTGGCTACGATCAACCCCTGATCAAGCTTGATCGAGCGGTTTCCATTAACCAGAATGATGCCGGGAGTGCCGTCAATATGACCGCTTTCTCTTACCGGTACATTGATGCCTAATTCACGTGCATCGGTCATGGACACTTCAACCTGAGAAGCTTTACGCTCGGGTCCTAAGATGACCACATTGCGAAAAATACCTTTAGGACCGACGATCGTGATCCTTTCTTTACAGACAAATTGTTCTGGCTGAGATAAATTCTTCACTTTTGTCAAGGGATAACCATCTTTCCCAAACAAAGCATCTATATCTTTACGACAAAGATGAATGTGGCGACCGGAAGCTTCGATCTCAAAGGAACTAGTTTCCTGCCTGACACGCTCAACCACCTCATCGATAATCATACTCATTTGATCCAATCCTAACATCTCCTCATTCTTCTTCGGGCGATTGAATCACCTTTAATAAATTTTTCGACCAATCGTTAAATATTTTACTGTTTTTTTTATCTATTAAGAGACACTGAATTTTATGTATCTGATCAATAATTTCTTGCAGTGAATATGACCAAACACGATAGTTCTCAGTACAAACATGAAAGGCAGCCGGGGCACTCAGTGCTATCACTGAACTGGTTTTTTCAGATAAATCGGCAAATTTTCTCAACCATAACTGCTGGCCAGTGAAATAGTTCCACCATTCTGAGGGAAAACAACTGTCAGATAACAAGGGAAAATAAAGTAAATTAGCTAAATGCCTGATTTCTGCCTGAATCATGAAATTATGCTGAGGATCTAGGTCATCAGAAAGTCGCTTTTGAATACGATTATTTTCATTTTTTGACGAACGAACCTTTTTATTCATCTGTTTGCTGGTTTCATGAATCAGCCGAATATGGTGTTCACGCAAATAGCTTTGCGCTGAGGGCGTAATTAAAGCATCTGCTGCCACTTCTAAAGTAGCTTTTTCCCATAACTGCTTACTACGAAACTGTCTGCGAATCGTATCCTCTGTAATAACTTTCATCAGCATTCCTTCCTCACTCAAAGAAAGACAGTTCAGTGACTTTCTCTGTCTAACTTTTTTGAAAAATTGGCTGTACTTTCTTTTTCTTAAAAACCGGTAAGAAAGTACAGCCGCTTGTTCAAAACTCAGGAACGATCAACCTAAGTCTTTTATTGTAGTTCGCCTTGATGATGAGGCAAGATTTGATCCACTTCTGTATGTGGACGAGGAATTACGTGAACAGATAGTAATTCACCTACACGTTCAGCAGCTGCAGCTCCTGCATCTGTTGCAGCCTTAACTGCACCTACATCACCACGGACCATAACAGTAACTAAACCGCCACCGACTTGTTCTTTACCGATTAAAGTAACATTTGCTGCTTTGACCATTGCATCGGCTGCTTCAACAGCACCTACTAAACCACGAGTTTCGATCATTCCTAAAGCATTTGTGCTTGACATAATATATTTCCTCCTATAAATAGTATATTTATTACAAATTTAAATTATTGTAACCGAGCTAATACTTGCGCAACTAAGTTATCCACCAATTCATCTTTAGCAAATGATGATGAATCAGAAACAGTAGAACTGCTGTTTTCAGCTTGTCCTTCTGCCTTGCGCAAATCTGATAATTCACTGACACCGTAGGCTACCCGTCGAACGTCAAATAGATTTAAGGGACTGATATTATCACCCGTCGAGCTGCCGCCTACTGCACCACAACCTAAAGTCAAGGCAGGGATCAAATTGGTTGTGGCTCCGATACCGCCTAATGTTCCATTACAATTGACAAGTAGTCTTGAGACTGGTTTTCTTAAACCAAATTCCCGTACTACATTTTTATTTTCAGTATGAATATCCATTGTATGGCCAGCCCCTTCACCACTTAAGATCTCAATGGAAAGGTCGCAGGCTTCCTGCCAGTTTTCAACAGTATATAAAGCTAGGATCGGTGCTAATTTTTCTCTTGAAAATGGATATTTACGTCCGACATGTGTTTCTGGTGCTACGATCAGACGACGATCTGCCGGAATTGACAAACCGGAAAGTGCAGCAATCTGCTGGACAGAATGTCCAACGATCTGCGGATTCATCGTACCGTTAGGACGTAAGATAAATTTCGCCAGTTTCTGCGCTTCTTCTTCATTTAAAATATAAGCGCCTTGTTTTTCCAACTCAGATCTGACAGCTCCGATATTCACTTTTTCAGCAATGATCGATTGTTCTGACGCACAAATCGTGCCATTATCAAATGTTTTGGAATCCATGATATGTCCGATCGCCTTAGCCACATCAGCACTGCGTTCGATATAGGCCGGGCCATTACCGGGTCCGACACCAATTGCTGGTGTACCGGAAGAGTATGCTGCATGGACCATCGCATTACCGCCAGTTGCCAAGATCAGATTAGTATCTTTATTTGACATTAACTCTTGTGTCCCCTGCATGGTCAAAGTGGTCATAGCTGACACGCAACCTTCAGGAGCTCCTGCTGCTACTGCCGCATCCTGCACGACTTTGACAGCTGCTAAAATACATTTCAAGGCATTGGGATGCGGTGAAAAGACGATCGCATTTCCTGCCTTTAAAGCAATCAGACTCTTGTAAATTACAGTGGAAGTCGGATTGGTTGAAGGCACCAGACCGGCAATAACACCTACCGGAACGGCATATTCAGTTACTTTTTTCACCGGATCATCACTGATCATGCCAATCGTCTTCATGTCTTTGATGCCTTCATAAACTGATTTTGCTGCGAAGGCATTTTTCAGGATCTTATCTTCATAAATGCCAAAACCTGTTTCTTCATTGGCCATTTTAGCTAATTCTTTACGGTGATCATAAGCTGCTTTTGCGACTGCTTTGACAATGCCATCTATTTTTTGTTGTGAAAATGTGGCGAGTTCTGCCTGAGCACGCTTAGCCGCTTTGATCAAATCTCTAACTTCTTGGATGGACTTTAAATCTTTGTCTAATTCCAATCTATTCACTTCTTTCTACTTCGGTTACGATCGCATCAATAAGTGCTTGTTTATTCGCAAATTTAATTTCAGACTTCTTCAAGGTCTGCAGATTCATCTGGTAAGCACGTTTACGTAAATCAACCACCTTTAACTGAGCCAGTTCTTCTCTAAATTCTGGTTTTTTTTCTTCAGCAGCAGTTTCATCTGGCTGTTCTTTGGCAATTGCCGGCTTTTGCTCAACGGCTTTTGCTTGCGGCAGCTCATCGATCGTTCTTTTTTCTTCTTCTTTTTTTCTGGAAGTTGTAACTACTTCGGTCTGCTCGTCGAGTCGAGCGATCACATGGTGTGAAATCAGACAACCCAGTGATTCTACAACAGCTACACCTGCGTCAACCGCTGCTTTTACTGCAGCCACATCACCGACTAATTCAACAGTCGTTAAACCGCCGCGGATCACTTCTGCATTATTCAGGTCAACATCGGCTGCCTTCAAGGCTGCATCACAAGCCGCAACAGCGCCTAAATAGCCAGAAACTTCAATCATCCCTAACGCTTTCATTCACGACACCTCTTTAATCTTCCAATGGGCGCTGGGCAACATTGATCACAGCTTGGCTAAAAGCATCACAGGCCGCTTTGCAGGCGGATTGTGAACCTGTCAGTAAAGCTCCCCCAAAGTTGGTTTCTGATGGTGGTCCATAGAAAACTCCCATTTGCACATCAGCTGCCTTTAAGGCTGCATCAACACCGTAAACAGCTTCTAATGGCGGTGCGATCAGATAAGCAATGGCTGTACCTTCTGTCGTGTTGGCTTCTTTAGACAGGAAACTTCCTGAACGAGAAACTACATGGGCAAAGTAAGGAATCGAATCATCCTCATTGGCACTATAGAAACTAGCTTCTTGTTCGACTACCTGTCTGGCTGCTTCCAGGCCGCTGGTAACTTCTGCCGGATCTGGTCCAGCTAAGATCCCGATGACTTCACCGGCTAGCTTAGTAGAGGCATTAGCAGCTCCAGCATAGAAACTTTTGGCATAAACAATATCAACGGCAGCTTTTTTAGTTGCTTCATCTAAGGCAACATACATGACATCATCACAATCAGCTGTGATGATCCCCAGCGAACGCTGATCTGCTTTTAAGTCTAACTCTTTAAATAATCCCTGATCCACATTCGGGATCAGACGCGTACTTAGAACTTTTGCACCTAAACGATCATTCTTCATTTAGACACCTCCCTTAATTTTCCTTTTTTTCGGCTTTACGCAGATCCATACCGGATGCTTTGTAATCAACCATTTTTTTGATGATATCTGCTACATAGGCTCCGGCTTCGACTGCAGGGGTACCGCCATCGTGGATATTGGAAACCACGGTTCGTCTAGCTTCAGGCATACCGACCGTTGGCTTATAGGCAATATAAGCACTCATCGATTCTGCTGTAACCAGCCCCGGACGTTCGCCGACAAGTAGGCAGACGACATCTGCATCTGTTACTTCACCGATCACATCCATTGCCGGTACCCGACAATACTTGACATAAATAACTTCATCAAAGTCAAGCTGATGTGTCTTGAGACCTTGTTTAATTGCTGGTATAACATTTTTAATATTACTTTCCACAGCGGCTGAACTCAGTCCATCACCCACAACTAGTTGGACCGTTGGATGAGCTTTGGTATTATCTTTGATTTTTTTGATATTTTCATCATCGAATTTACGACCATGATCGGGCCGTGTCAAAAATTCATCTTTTGACTGGCAAATCGTCTGTGTTGAAACAAAGCCCATTTCTTTGACTAATTCAGGATCAACATCTGAAAATACCGCATCTTGTGCTGCTGCATGGTCGGCTCTAAAGCGTAGACTAGTTGAAGTCAAGTAGCGTGTTCCGGTACGCCCGATCCCGATCCTTGCAGGGGTGTTGGCCTTCATGCGCAAGTAGCCTTCACGATCTTCAGGATTTGGGACTAATAGCTGTTTACGCAGATTAATTTCAGTAATATCTGGCAGTTCTCCTTCTTCCACATCACTTGGTGCAGCTGCCGGCTTTTTATTTTCAGCAGGAGCTACAGGAGTATTTTCAGTTGCTTTATCTTCTTTTTCATTGACCATATCGCTTAAGATCGATTCGATCATCGTTTTTAATGCTTTTTCATCCATTCTCTATTCCCCCTCTCTTATTTTAGAAATACGGAAGCATCGCCGGCAAGATCGGTTAATTTACCATCTTCCATAAAGCCCATTTTTTCCAGCCATTCTTCAAATTCTTTGATGGGTCTTAAGCCAAGCAGTTCACGGACAGTTGCTGACTCCTGGAAACCAGTCGTCTGGTAATTCAGCATTACGTCATCACCATGAGGAATCCCCATAATATAGTTACAGCCGGCATTAGCCAGTAACATCGTCAGATTTTCCATATCATTCTGATCAGCTTTCATATGGTTGGTGTAACAAACGTCACATCCCATTGAAATACCTGTCAGTTTACCCATAAAATGATCTTCTAAACCAGCTCTGATCACTTGTTTTGAATCATATAAATATTCAGGTCCGATAAAACCAACGACCGTATTTACGATATATGGATCAAATTTCTTGGCAAAACCATAACAACGGGCTTCCATAGTCACCTGATCAGCACCAAAGTTGGCTTCTGATGATAATTCAGAACCTTGACCTGTTTCAAAGTACATTACATTCGGGCCAGCTGCCTGTCCTTGCTGTAAAGCGAGTTCACGTGCTTCAGCAAGCATGTCGGCATCGATCCCAAAAGCGGTATTACCTTTTTCTGAACCGGCAATCGACTGGAAGATCAAGCCTTCTGGTGCTCCTTGGCGAATTGCCTCCATTTGAGTCGAAACATGCGCCAGAACACTGGTCTGGGTTGGAATTTCCCATTTACTGCGGAATTCTTCAAATTTATATAAAATCCGTTTGACGCTTTCGACCGAATCATCCACTGGATTCAAGCCGATCACTGCATCACCGCCGCCATAGGACAAACCTTCCATAGTCGAGGCAATGATCCCGTCCACATTATCGGTCGGGTGATTAGGTTGCAGGCGGGCAGAAAAAGTACCTGGTCGACCGATCGTTGTGTTGGCTGTCTTTTCGATATTGATCTTGTTAGCAGCTACGATCAGATCCATATTGGACATTAATTTACAGACCGCGGCAACCATTTCTGAAGTCAAGCCACGCGAAACATATTTGATATCAAAATCTTTTGTTTTAGAAGATAAAAGCCACTCTCTCAATTCTTCTACTGTCCAGTTTTTGATTTGATCAAAAATCCGCATATTGACAGAATCAATAATGATCCGAGTAATTTCATCTTCTTCATATGCGACAGCCGGATTATTAAATAGATCATTTAAAGTCAGCTGTGATAGAACTACTTTGGCAGCGACACGTTCTTCTGCGCTAGTTGCTGCAACGCCAGCTAATTTATCCCCAGATTTTTCTTCATTGGCTTTGGCTAAAACTTCTTTCACTGATGAAAAGTGGTAGGAATTGCCAAAAAGCTTTGTTTTTAAAATCATTCTCTACTTCGCTCCTTTTTTAATTAAATACAAGTGTCTTTACAATGACTGGCAGGGCAGCACCTGAGGCTACCGGCAAACCAATATCAATATAATCGCCATTTTCAACTTTGACAGAATCCAGACAGACAAAAGGATAATCTTTGGGCAATCTGGTAAATAAACTATGACCCAAGGCTTTGGCCATATCTTCTTTGACCATGATGATCAAAGGAACTTTATGGCTGATCAAAACATCCAGACCGCCGACAACACCAGCGGCATAACGCTGAATATCTTCAAATGATGGACTTTTCACTCCTTCAATCGCCAAAGCTACTTTGGGAAGATCATCTTCCAGCTGATACCATTTCAATTTCTCTGCGATCTGCTGGGCTAAATACTTCTCATCTTGCTGTTCGTCATCATGAGAGATCTTTAAAATCGGCAGGTTTTTAACCGGCAATACTTCTTTGGTATAGGCAATCGTACTGCCGGAAACTTCTGTGGTGTGCGAACCCGCACCCACAACCGTAGCACCGATCGTTTCTTCTGAAGATAGTATTTCTTTCTGGCTGAAAATGGTTGAATGGTAAAGCTTATTACCTAATAACAAGCCGATATCCCCATACTTAAAGGGATCAGCAGCTAATTGATCCGTTAGACAATCTGCCACTCCGCCGGAAAAAGTTACAGCAGTGATCTCATCACTTTTCGCCAGATCATGGTTGGTGATCAGCAAGTCGTAAAACGGACTTTTTTTACCCAGACCGATACTATTTTCTAAAACTTGAGCTAAAATTGTAATAATAGGATCCAGCTCGGCAACAGTCGTTGTCTTTCCGACTTCGATCTTGCTGCTGATTTTTTTTAAGATACCTTTTAGTTTTGGTGCAACATAAGAAACTTTACGGGTCTTGGGATCTACCTTGATCAGGCGTCCGCCGATATCAAAACAGGCCGTTGCCGCAACTTCTCCTGCCTTGAATAAAGCCAGGTTACTTGTTCCGCCGCCGATATCAATATTGACGATCGAACCGTTTTTCTCTTCAGAATAGGTCTGTGTACCAGCACCCTTACCTGCTATAATGCTTTCTAAATCAGGCCCTGCCGTAGCGACTACAAAATCACCCGCATAACCGCTGAGTGCCTGCAGAACTTTATTGGCATTTTTTTTACGGGCAGTTTCACCGGTAATAATGACTGCTCCCATCTGGATATCTTCTTTTGAAATCCCGGCCTTCTGATACTGTTCAGAAACAAAGTGTCTGATCGGTTCATCGGCAATTTCTGTCTCATTTAACAAGGGCGTAAAAATTACATTACTGCGATAAACCACTTTTTTATCTGAAATGGTAATTCTTGGTACAGAAAATGCGGAGGCAAAGTTCTCGACTGTTAATTCTGAAAGTACTAATTGTGTTGTCGATGTACCTAAGTCGATTCCCACAGATAAAATCGTTTCTTTTGCCACTAGTCTCACTTCCTTTCCCAAAATTCCATTAAAAAAGCGCTCAAAAAAGATTAGAAAACTCTACTCTTTCTTAAGCGCCATTGCTTATCATCGAACAACTTCTTTGTTATTCTTGTCGAAATAGAACATGGTTTTTGTGCCATGCTGATTTGATTCAATTTTTAATTTGCCTTTTAATTTATCTTTGACATAGCTCTGGACGATCATCAGCCCCAAGCTTTCATTTTTCTTACTGCGAGTATTGTAGCCGTTACCGTCATCTTCAACAGTAATCGTTAAAAGATTACGATCCAAGGCTGAGCTGATTTTAGCCTGACCTTTTTGCTCTGGCAGATAGGCATGCTCAAAAATATTCTGCAATAATTCATTAATAATGATCGATATGCTGACCATCTGATTACTATCAACCATGATCAGCGGATCAATATCAATCGTTATCTGAATATCACTGGCATTTTGAAAAACACGCCGGAAATTGTAAACTACTACGTCGATCGTCTGGTATAAAGAAATATGGTCTTCCGTCTGTTTTGATAATAATTCATGGGTTGCAGCGATCGCCATGATCCGATTGACCGATTCATTTAATACTTTTCTGGCTTCTTGACTTTTTGTTTGCCTTGACTGAACTCGCAGCAAGGAAACAACTGACTGCAGATTGTTCTTCACGCGATGATGGATTTCCTGGATAGCGACCGACTTGGAAATAATTTCCTCATTTTTTTTGTGGACTTCAGTAATATCCTGAATGATCAATACCATTCTTTTTTCCTTGTACAGCCAGATGCGTTTCATCTTGAAGTAATAATCAAGATAAGCTGCGCTGCTTTCTAAAGGCTTGAGATGTTCCATACAACTGAACTGATACAAGCTGTATTCAAAAGTAGTATAGTCAAGCGTCAGATTATCATAATGCATCCCCAAAAGCTGGTTTTTGTAACCCAGCTTGCGATACAGATCAAGACAGCCTTTATTATAGCTTACAAGATTTCCTTCAGTATTGAATTCCATGATTGCTTCGGACAAATGGTTCTTGTAACCATTGGGAATTTCCTCAGTTGTGTCTAACTGAGTAGGATCAGTCTTTGCTTCTGGCTGTTTATCCTGCATCATGCCAAATTCAACAATGATCACGCCAATGGTTTTCCGATTGTTACGAATCGGGTAAATATTCTGAACGATCGGTCGTTCTTCCTGGGAAACGGCAAGTAAACCAATTGTATTTAAGCTTGTTTCAAAAGTACGCATCACACCTGGTTCGTTTTTCATTAAGGCATCTTGACCGATTATATCTTTTTTGTATAATGAAAGACGGTCTTTAGGACGCTGATGAAAAACAACTAGTGCTTCTTTTGTAGTCGCATTGATCACATCAATAAAAACATCGGAATCATCATAGCTAGTTTTTTTTGCCAGGTCGGCAGCCGTACGAGCCAGTTCGTTGATGTCATCAGTCGCAAGATCAGTAAACTTGTGACAAAGCTCGATCAGTCGAGCGATTTTCTTAGTCACTATCCATCACGATCAATTCAGCGATTTCACCCATGGATGCTCTTTTATCCATACTTAATTTGCGGATCATCTGATAGGCTTCATCTTCAGAAATACTGTTTTCTTTAACTAAGATGCCCTTGGCTTTTTCAATCACTTTACGTTCTTCCAGCTTTTGATTCAGCTTGTCAATTTGTTTTTGCAGTTGCTGCGTCTGCTTCCCTTTTGCCATACTGACTTCGATAGTGGAGATCAGAGACTTTTCATCTAGTGGTTTTACCAGACAGCCTTCTGCTCCGATTTTAGTCGCTTTTTCCACATTCTTGTGGTCATTATAAGCAGTCAAAAAGATAATACTGCCTGCCAAATTATCCTGAGCAATTTTTTTAGCCGCTTTCACACCATCTAGAATCGTCATCTTAATATCCATCAAGACTACATCAGGATGCATTTTTTTACAGATTTCGATAGCCTCAAAACCATCGGCAGCTTCGCCTACGATCTGGTAACCGGCATCTTCCAGTATACCTGCAATATCCAGACGCACGATCGGTTCATCATCTGCGATTACAATATTTCCCTTCATACCATTATTCACGCCCTTGTATTTCCAGAACTACGTTTTCGTAATATCACAAGTAACTGAAAATTTCAGCTTTGACAGTCCCTCTAAAACTGCCCTTAAGGCTGCTTCCACGGAACTGACATCACCAGAGATCACAACTGACCCTGAAAAGCGGTCAATAAAGCCAATGTTGATATCTCCACTTTTAGTCGCAATATCAACGGCAATAATTGATGCTTCACTAGGAGTAATTGTCAAGATCCCCAGCGCACCATTTGTTATTTCAGTCAATCCTAATTTGGTATAAATTTCCGGATCTGGACTGGCAATAATATGTGCCAAAGTGACTTGTTTTCCTGGAACGTATTCTTGGATCATTCGTTGCTTTTCTTCCAACAAGTATCGCCCCTTTTAATTTAAGCAATAAAAAAACCCCAGTTAAAAAACACCAAGACATCCTTGTCCCTTTGTTTTCTATCCAGGAGCTACATTGCTCTCTTAATTATGAGCACCTCGTTGTGCTGAATAAAGTATATGCTAAAATCAAAAATGTGTCAATTAACTTTTCTCAATTTCTGACAAGAAAAATCAATTTCTTTAAAGCTGCTCCAGTTTTTCCAACTGCCTTTTTACAGCTAGAGCACGACTAGCCAATCAGTAAACCAGCAGATTTAACTGATTGAATCATAAATCGCTGAAACATCGTCAATCGTCACTTTTTTAGGATTTGTCACGGTACAGCGATCTTGCAGTGCTCCTTTGCAGATGGCTGCTTTATTTTCTGCTAATGTTTCTTTAGAAAGTCCGTATTCAGATAAAGTAGCGGGTTCGTTTAATTTTTTTCTTAACTGTTTAATTTCACGGATTAGATTTTTGGTCCCGATCCGTGGATTTACTGTCTTGCCGTCTGCAATCAGATTCGCTAATTTCATATATTTTTTTGCAGTGTCATGATCTGCAGCATCATAATCTTCTAGTGAAGCATTAAAAGCAATTACATCAGGCAGAAGTATAGCATTTATCCTGCCGTGCGGTACATGCAGACGCGCACCTGCGGCATGAGCGATTCCATGGTTGATCCCCAAAGAAGTCAAGTTGAAGGCCATGCCCGCCAGACAAGAAGCCAGATGCATCTTTGCTCGTGCTTCTTTATCGTTGCCATCTTGATAAGCTCTTTTTAAATAAGTAAAGACCAGCTGTACTACTTTTTCTGACAATACATCCGCTACTTCACTATGATTGGCCGATACATAAGATTCGATCGCATGGGTCAAGACATCCAATCCGGTATCAGCTGTTATTTTAGCTGGTACCGTCAGCACTAGATCGGTATCTAAAATGGCAATATCCGGCTGGATCTCATCAGTCACCAAAGGAATTTTCGTTCCTGTACTGGGGATCGTCAGAACTGAAAAATTAGTTAATTCAGAGCCGGTACCACTAGTCGTCG
>Ga0079226_10002126_pt1 | contig 15225 bp, 12 predicted proteins | sample Poulit2014_FD_76345 | JGI IMG/M metagenome (GOLD analysis project Ga0079226, IMG submission 76345) | Agricultural soil microbial communities from Georgia to study Nitrogen management - Poultry litter 2014 | ecosystem: Environmental > Terrestrial > Soil > Agricultural land | place: USA: Georgia... | reverse complement strand
GTTTCTAATCCCTTTAAAAACACCCACGCATTAAAGGGGCTTAAGCTAGCGCCCGTGGCACGTAAAAAGGCAAATACATCTTCAAGGGCCTCGTGCTTACCCACTACAGCACCACCCACGCACCGGCCTTGACCGTCTAAATACTTAGTCGCGCTGTGCACCACATAATCCGCACCTAGCGCCAAAGGCTTTTGTACTGCAGGACTGCAAAAGCAGTTATCCACAATAAGCTCAATATTATGTTCATGGGCGAGCTCAGCTAAAGCACGAATATCGCCCACTTCAGCCAAGGGGTTAGACGGTGTTTCAATATAAAGAAAGCGCGTATTGGGTTTAATCGCTTGGCGCCATGCTTCAATATCATCAATATCCACTAAGGTGTATTCCATGCCAAACTTAGTGAAATAACGACGAAATACCGTATTAGTAGTACCAAACAAACTGCGCGAACTCACCACGTGCTCGCCTGGGGACATTAAGGCAAAAAACAAACCAAAAATAGCACCCATACCCGAACCAAAAGCCACTGCGCGCTCCCCACCTTCCATGGCTGCTAAACGCTGCTCAAACGCCTTAACAGTGGGGTTGGAAAAACGAGAATACACGTTGCCTGGCTGGCTACCATCAAAGCGGCCCGCAGCTTGAGCTGCACTCTCGTAAACAAAGCTGGAGGTCAAAAATAGCGTTTCAGAATGCGCCATCTCGTCGGTGCGCAACTCAGCACTACGGATGGCCAGTGTAGCTAAGGATAAATCTCTTGATTCATTGTCTTCGTTCATGGAACTACTCATCCTCTTCGAGTACCGGCGGCAGCTCGGCTTTTACTCGGCATTATGTAAATCAATTGCTGCATCTTTGGCTGTCACGGCGGTTAAGCTTGCTTCTTGCTCACGAAGTTTCAGCAGATAATCTTGTTCATCAGCGCAGACTTTGCCAGCAATGTAACGGCCATCAAACACTGAACATTCAAACTCAGTAATGCTTGGGTTGCCCTCGCGGCAAGCAAGCACCAAGTCATCCAGATCTTGGAAAATAAGCCCATCAGCACCTATCAAAGCGCATACTTCTTCGGTGGTACGCCCATGGGCTATGAGCTCATGGGCGTCAGGCATATCAATGCCATACATATTAGGATAACGCACAGCGGGCGATGCGGAGGCAAAGTATACTTTGTTGGCACCCGCATCACGGGCCATTTGAATAATCTCGTTACAAGTAGTGCCGCGCACAATGGAATCATCCACTAACAATACGTTTTTACCCGCGAACTCTAATTCAATCGCATTGAGCTTTTGGCGCACGGATTTTTTGCGTTGCTGCTGGCCGGGCATAATAAAGGTACGCCCTATGTAACGGTTTTTAATAAAGCCCTCACGATATTTAATATCTAACGCATTGGCCAACTCCAGAGCAGACGTACGACTCGTATCCGGCACCGGAATAACCACATCAATATCGTGATTTGGCCATTCTCTTTGTATCTTGTCGGCCAAGGTTTCGCCCATACGTAAACGGGATTTATACACTGAAATCCCGTCAATAATGGAATCTGGTCGTGCCAAATACACCTGCTCAAAGATACAAGGGCTGAGCTGGGTTTCATCAGAACATACTTCGCTATAAAAGCCACCATTAGCGGTAATATAAATGGCCTCACCCGGCGCTAAATCGCGTTCTAATTGAAAGCCTAAAGCAGAAAGCGCCACGCTTTCAGAGGCTACCATGTATTCTTTTCCCGTGGCCGTCGTGCGGCTACCAAAACACAATGGGCGAATACCAAAACGGTCGCGGAAAGCGAGTATTCCATAGCCCGTTACCATGGCTACCGCAGCATAAGCACCTTGCAGGCGTTCGTGGACGCGACGAATAGCCGCAAAAAAATCACTCGGTTCAGGGATAAACTTACCGATTTGCTGCAATTCATGGGCAAGAACGTTGAGCAGTACCTCACCATCAGAAGAGGTATTGATATGACGAAGATCCGCTCTAAAAATGTCTTCCACCAGCGAAGAGGTGTTAACCAAGTTACCGTTCTGCGCCAACGTGATACCGTAAGGCGAGTTAACATAAAAGGGTTGCGCTTCGGCTGGGCCTGTGGCGCTGGAATTTGGGTAGCGCACATGGCCAATTCCCATTTTGCCAATTAAATTGCGCATGTGCCGTGTGCGAAACACGTCACGCACCATACCCACATCTTTCCGTAGGGATAAGCGATCACCATCGCAAGTGACAATACCCGCAGCATCTTGCCCGCGGTGCTGTAATACCGTTAGAGCATCATAAATGCTTTGATTTACATTGCTTTGACCAACAATCCCCACTATCCCACACATGCTCGGTTCCTCACTCCAAATCGTTTAGCTGCTGATTATCGTTAGTTTCAGGAGGCGCCTCTTTACGTTGCGGAACCTCCCCCAAGGATTCTTGAGCATTCGTGGGCTCAAGTTGCCAAAAAAACTGAAATGTTTGCTTGCCAACCTCTTTAGTCCAGCCTTCTAAGCTGACAAAGTGTGGCGCCAAGCGAGACTCTTGCCACCATGTGTCTTCTTCAACCATGGGCCGAAACAATGCCACCAACACAGTGACAATTAACGCGCCGCGCAAAGCACCAAACACCATTCCCAGCACACGATCTGTGCCTGAAAGCCCAGTGGCTTTTACCAAAAGCTGGATTAACTTACCTACAATAGCGCCAACAATCAGCACAATAACGAACAACAACCCAAATGCCACAGCCATACGCAGACTCGGCATTTCTATTGTTTTTATAAGGTAAGCATCAAGATGAGGCGAAAACAGACGTGCCACAATGAAGGCTGCGGCCCAAGTCACTAATGATAGCGCCTCGCGAATAAAGCCTCGCCACAAGCTCACCACCGCTGAAAGTGCGATGATTCCAAGAATAATACCGTCCGCGATGCCCATAGATGTAAAGTCGAGTCAAAAAAGTATGATACCAAAAAAGTATGGTGCCCCAAAGAGTCTATTCAGGAAGAAGCACAATTAATCCTTGAGAGATTTGCAGCACCTCATGGGCCTTAAGCTTATCTAGCAATGCTCGGGCCTTGGATTTGTCTAATTCAGGCCCAGCATAAACACGGTACAATACCTTATCTTCTATTCTACTTTGCCTAACAAAAGCGCTAAATCCTGCTTGATTAAGCTCGCTTACCATGTTTTTCGCACTTTGCTCGCTGCTTAAGCTCCAAAGCTGTACAGCCCATCCCGATAAATAGGGTGCTACGTCTTCATTCTTCCCTTGCTCTTTGGCCGATTGTTCAGCTTCCTCGGGCGTGGGGGCCTGCTCGCGCCAATCGGCAGCCACCTGCTCTATCACCTGCTCACGCTCTTGCTGCGAGATAACAGGTTCTTCGGGTTCAGCAGTTAACGTAGGTCCAAGGGGAAAAGAAAAATCCACATCCACTTGTTCTTGCTTTGGGTTTTGCAACAATAAAAGCAGCACAAACAGCGCCATTAAACATAAAATAATTATGCCTACGGCACGCTGTTTGTGCTGCTCTTTACTCGTCATGATACTTTCCCACCTAAGTAAGACTCTGCCTCAGCAACAGTATAAAAAGACCCCAACACCACTATGGTATCCTCTGGCTCACTGTGCTCAAGAGCCGACGCCAGAGCATCTTGAACGGAAGCATGACAAGAGTTAGGCGCTTTACCAGAAAGGGCATCGCTTAAACGCTGGGCCGAGCCCCCGCGTGGCACAGCTAAATCAGCCAAATACCAATGGCTAGCTTGGTGTGCTTGCTGACTTAACGTATCCGTGGATTTATCGAGCAACATGGCACAAACTCCAAACGTTTTACCAGTGCTTTTGGGCAAACGCGCAAAAAACCGTTCGATTGCTGCTGGATTATGCCCCACATCTAAGTACCAATGCCGTTGTTGATAATAAAAATACTGGCTACGCCCTGGTAACACTGCTGATTCAGCAATCTTTGCAATGGATGTCGTGGCAGGCAAAAAATTCACGTGAGCCAAGGCTTGTACCGCCATAGCAGTATTGTCTTCACCCAATGGAATAGGGTTTGCCACAGGAAAGCTATGGCGGCTTCCCCCTTGCTGCCACCATAACGTTTGTTGATCTGCGCCAAAGCTGCTGCCCATGACTTCTAACGTGGCACCTTTGCTTTCAACTAAGGTTAATACGCTCTCTGGTACAGTTTTCATACCATATAACAAGGGTTTACTGGCCCTAGCAATGCCCGCTTTTTCTGCTGCAATATAATCTAGGTCATCACCTAACCAATCGGTGTGATCAAGGGAGATGGATGTCACCAAAGCCACACTTGGCGCTATTATATTCACTGCATCTAGACGCCCACCTAACCCTACTTCTAGCACCCAAAGATCCAAGTCGGCTTCTTGGAACAACCAAAGAGCAGCAAGTGTTGTGAACTCAAAAAAAGTCAGTGACACCTCAGCTCGCGCCGCTTCAACAGCATCAAACGCACGACATAAAGCTACATCATCAACCAAAGCGCCTGCGATTCGAATGCGTTCGTTAAAACGTAGGATATGCGGCGACGTATAAACGCCCACGCGCGCTCCTGTGGAAGAAGCTAAGGCATTAATCAGAGCCACAGTAGAGCCTTTGCCATTAGTGCCTGCCACAGTGATCACGGGCACGTTAGCACTAATACCTAGCCGCTTGGCAACGTCTTGGATGCGTGCTAACCCCATATCAATTTCGGTGGGGTGTAGTGCCAAAATCCTTTCTAGCCATTGCTCAAGACTAGGTTTCATGGAGTATCTCTATTCTGCGCTAGGTTCAAGGTTGGGCTCTTCGATGATTTGTGGTACACGCAACAGGCTAGAAAGCAGGCGATGCAAGGTATCTTTCATCTCGTGTCGGTGCACAATCATATCGATGGCGCCATGCTCTAATAAAAACTCACTGCGCTGGAACCCTTCTGGCAACTTTTGGCGCACCGTTTGCTCAATAACGCGAGGGCCAGCAAAACCGATCAGGGCATTGGGTTCAGCCACGTTAACGTCGCCAAGCATGGCTAAGGAAGCTGAAACGCCACCATAAACAGGGTCTGTTAGCACAGAAATAAATGGTAACCCTGCTTCACGCATGCGCTGTAAAGCGGCACTGGTCTTTGCCATTTGCATGAGAGAAAATAGCGCTTCTTGCATGCGCGCCCCACCACTAGCTGAAAAACAAACCAAGGGGATCTGCTTTTCCAAGCATGTGTTAGCTGCTTCAACAAAACGCGCCCCCACAACGGAGCCCATGGAGCCACCCATAAAGCTAAACTCAAACGCAACGGCCACCAGTGGCAACCCTTTGAGCTCGCCTTTGATAGCTACGAGGGCATCGGTTTCGCCTGTGTCTTTTTGCGCTGCGTGAAGGCGATCTTTATATTTTTTGGAATCTTTAAATTTAAGCTTATCTACTGGCTTAATGTTGGCGCCGACCTCTGTTTGAGGCGTTTCATCCAAAAATAACGTTAAACGCCTGCGGGCGTTAATGCGTAAATGATGGTCACACTTAGGACAAACGTCCTGATTGCGCTCAAGTTCTGGAATAAACAGCGCGCTACTACAACGCGGACACTTACGCCACAAGCCTTCCGGGATTTCATTACGCGGCTCATCCGCTGCTGGCCTGCGGATCGCAGGCATTATCTTCTCTAGCCAGTTATTGCTCATGCTAAATACCTTCATCCATAGCAGCGCGCATTTCCGCCAAGACAGCTGCTACTTTTGCTGGAATTTGTTCAGGCTGCTCAAGGTTTTCTGCCACACGGCGCACCAAGGCACTACCAACCACAACACCATCCGCTACGGCAGCAACCGCTTTGGCCGATGCTGCATCGCTTATGCCAAATCCTACACCAATAGGCAGCTTGGCATGCTGACGAATCATTTCTAACTGTTTCGCCACTGCATCGGTATCTAACGTGGCTGAACCCGTCACACCCTTTAAAGACACATAATAAAGATAACCACTCCCAGCACTGGCAATTAATGCTGTGCGTTCTGGCGTGGTAGTGGGCGCAAGTAGGAAAATATGCTTGATGTTTTTATCTGCCAATAACCGAGTGGCCTCTTTCGACTCTTCTGGCGGTAAATCCACCAGCAAGACACCATCAACTCCGGCCACATTGGCATTGTGGGCAAACGTCTCATAACCCATGGCTTCTACTGGGTTAAGGTACCCCATTAATACCACTGGCGTAGTATTATCTTGCTCGCGAAATCTCGCTACCGTATCTAATACCACTTGAGTTGTGGTACCTGCTGCTAATGCTCGCTCACTTGCCAATTGAATCACGGGGCCGTCGGCCATAGGGTCAGAGAAAGGCACACCCAACTCAATAATATCCGCGCCAGCCTCTACCATAGCGTGCATTAAGGCTAAGGTAATATCAGGGCTTGGATCCCCCGCTGTAATAAAGGGAATAAGGGCTTTTTTGCCTGCTTTAGCTAGCCTATCAAAACAACTATCAATACGATTCATGCTTTTTCCCCTTATACATCAATGCCATCAATGGCAGCCACTGTGTGAATATCTTTATCACCACGGCCAGAGAGATTCACAATAATGCTTTGTTCTTTACTCATGGTGGGCGCCAGTTTTTTCACATAGGCAAGTGCATGGGAAGATTCAAGCGCAGGCATTATGCCCTCAACCAAAGTGAGTTCACGGAAAGCCGCCAGTGCTTCTTCATCAGTAATGGAATCATAATTCACTCGTCCTACCTCCTTGAGCCATGCATGCTCAGGGCCAACACCTGGGTAATCAAGCCCTGCAGAAATAGAATGAGTGGGAATAATTTGTCCGTCTTCATCTTCAATCAAATAGGTGCGATTGCCGTGCAACACACCAGGGCGTCCTGCGCTTAGAGCAGCGGCATGTTTGCCTGTGGCTAGTCCTTTGCCGCCCGCCTCGATGCCATAAATTGCCACATCATCTTCTAAAAACGGGTGGAACAACCCAATAGCATTAGAACCACCACCTACGCAGGCCACTAACGCATCCGGTAATTTACCTGTTTGCGCTAAAATTTGTTCACGTGCTTCGCGGCCAATAATGCTTTGAAAATCGCGCACTAACAAAGGGTAAGGGTGCGGGCCAGCCACAGTACCAATAATATAAAAAGTGTCGTCCACATTAGTGACCCAATCACGCATGGCCTCGTTCATGGCATCTTTCAAAGTAGCGGAACCTGAGTGCACAGGGATCACCTCTGCGCCAAGCAGTTTCATGCGATAAACGTTGATCTTTTGGCGCTCCACATCTTCAGCACCCATATACACTTGGCATTTTAATCCTAAGCGCGCCGCCACCGTGGCCGTGGCCACACCATGTTGACCTGCGCCTGTTTCGGCAATTACCCGCGGTTTGCCTGTATGCTTTGCTAATAATGCTTGGCCAATAGTGTTGTTAACTTTGTGAGCACCTGTGTGGTTTAAGTCTTCACGCTTTAAATAAACTTGTGCACCACCCAGTTCCTTCGACCAACGCTCTGCATGGTATAAGGGCGTTGGCCGCCCAACATACTGGGCGAGATCGTGAAAAAATTCGTCTTGGAAGGCTTTGTCATCGCGAAACCGCATGTAAACCTGCTCAAGTTCTTGCAGAGCTGCCATTAACGTTTCCGACACAAAGCGGCCGCCAAATTTTTCAAAATGGCCACTTTCATCGGGATATTGAGAAAAAGTAATGTCTTTAGACACCTGTAGCTCCTATATAGGTTTGCGATACAAGTTTTTGTATCGCTTGATGACTCTTTATACCGTGCTCAAGCTCCACGCCGCTACTGAGATCTACGGCCCAAGGGCGAGTTTGCGTTATGGCTTCACGAACATTTTCGGGAGTTAAGCCGCCAGCCAAGATGTAAGGAATTTCTTGGGATTTGGGAAATCGTGCCCAATCAAATGCCATGCCGGTACCACCGCGCACGCCTTTCACGTAGGCATCTAACAAGATACCTTGAGCACCGGCTTGCATATAAGCTCTAGCCGTTTTTTCTACCTCTAAATCAGCTTGCATAGCCAAGGCTTTAATCCATGGCTTTGGGCTTTTGCTTGCACAAAATGCTGGCGTTTCATCACCATGAAACTGAATCATATCTAGATTCACCTGAGCGTTAATTCCTGCAAGCTCAGACGCGCTCGCATTAACAAAAAGCCCCACGACCGAAACAAAAGGCGGTAATGCCGCAACAATTTCTTGAGCTTTTTCGACCGACACATTTCTTGGGCTAGGTTGATAAAACACTAAACCAATGGCATCAACCCCCGCTTGAGCACAGGCTAAAGCGTCCTCAATCCGTGTGATGCCGCAAATCTTTACTCGCGCTCTTGGCCGCATTGGTGTACCTATTTTATGAAAACATGGCGCATAATAACAAAATTGGCAGTTAAGGGTTAGCACCTGGCTTTTTTTACAAGAACACACTGGTAGCAGAGCTAGAAGCTTGAGGTAATTTAAATACAGCATCGTATTCCACCGATGTCATATACAACCCCTGAGGCGGCATAGCGATTCCTGCGTGGCGTCTATCACCACGTTGCAACACTTGTTGCGCCCATTCTGGCGGATAGTCTCCTCGCCCCACAGCCACTAACACCCCGACTAAATTACGCACCATGTGCATCAAGAATCCATCTGCTTGAGCTTCGAAAATCAATACATTATTTTGTTGATGTATGGCTAATCGCTCTAAGGTTTTTACAGGGCTTTTGGCTTGGCAATCTGCTGCACGAAAAGCACTAAAATCATGACGCCCTAGCAGATATTCGGCAGCTCGCTGCATGGGTGCTAGCGCCAGTTCACCATATACCCAAGCTGCTCTGTTCACTAACAAAGCAGGCTTAACAATACCGCAGGACAAAAAATAGCGATAAACCCGCCGCTGTGCAGAAAAACGCGCGTGAAACTCCTGACTTACAGGTTGAACCCAACTTACACTAATATCTTCGGGGGTTAACGCATTAATGCCTCGTAACCAATTATAGGGGGCACGAACTGTTTCTGTGTCAAAATGCGCCACCTGTTCAACTGCATGCACTCCTTTATCGGTTCTGCCTGCGGCCACCAATTCCACATTAGCATTTGCAACTTTGCTGATTGCAGTTTCAAGAGCCTGCTGCAGCGTAGGTATACCACTATTCTGACGCTGCCAGCCATGATAAGCCGTACCTAGATACTGGATGCCTAACGCATAACGCTGCACATTTTATCCTTGGTGTTTATTTATACTCAACAAAAAGAAAAGGCGAACCGATAAAGGCTCGCCTTTTCTTAAAACCATGTAGCACTCAGGCATCTAGTTCATCAAGCATAGCTTGAGCTGATGCTTTTTGCGTCTCGTCTCCCTCAGACATTACTTCGAGCAATGTTTCACGTGCAATGTCTTCATCACCCATATCAAGGAAGGCACGAGCTAGATTCAAGCGCGTATCCACTGGATCACTTTCTGCTTCAGGATCAAGATACTGCTCTTCTTCTACCACAGAAGTAGCAGGGGTTACATCTTCTGCTACAGGCTCTGCAACGGTTTGTGTGCTACCTTTGTTCAGCTGCTCAAGTTCGTGCTCAAGCTCAGAAGACAAATCATCACTTTTCAGCGTTTCATCAAATCCTTCTAATTCCGCCAACAAAGAATCCACCGAATCATCATCAGATTCTAGCGAAGCCACTTCGCTGTCTGCGTTCTCTTCAAGAGCAGTGCCTTCTAGCGCCTGAGATTCAACATCAAGCTCAAATGTTGAGTCTTCTGTAGCTAACTCTGACAAATCAAAAGGGTCGGTTTCGTCGTCTAGTTGAGCATCCTCTAACTCAATATCGTCGAGGCTAAATGTCTCCTCTTCCGTATCGAGCAAGGGTTCTTCAGCAGAACCAGAAAGCTCACTTAAATCAAGCTCATCTAAGGGTAGATCAGCTTCCTCTTCCGCCACAGTTGGGGCTGTAACTTGCGAGTCATCCTCTTCACCAAATCCTTCTAGCGACAATTCGTCAAGAGAAAACTCTTCTTCATCTAGGTCTAGTGTTGGTAGCTCTTCGGTGTCATCTAAAAGGGTTGAACCTTCTAGTTCTAATGTTGGCTCGCTTTCTAACTCTACGTCACTATCGGCGTCGAGTTCTAAAGTCCCTAAGCCTGTATCATCAGAAAGTGACAATGAAAAATCATCGCTTGCATCTTCAGAGGTTGTGTCATCTTCATCAAAAGAAAAATCAAAATCGTCTAAAAAACCTTCGTCCTGATCGTTTTCTTCTGCTTCTAAAGGTGTTTCTAGGTCAAAGCTAAAGTCATCATCACTTAACGTCTCGCTAGCTTCTTCCGTAGCACCAAAGTCAAAATCTAGCTCGTCATCCACTTCACTGGATTCTTCTTCGCCTAGCACTGGTGCCGCACTATCAAACTTTAAGTCATCTTCGAGATCGTCCAAAGACAAGGTGTTATCTTCAACTGTCGCATCCGCTTCATGCTCTAACTCGGCGATATAAGCATCTAACTCATCATTAGTCCCACGCACAGCTACTACTTCCTGCTGATACGCACTTTCATTCGTTTTGTACAAGGCAAATAGCAAATTCTTTCTCAGCGTTGTACGGCTCGGGTCTTGATTAATTGCATTGCGCAAAACAGGGATTGCAGCGTCGTATTGCTCACTATCAATGAGCTGTTGTGCCTCGGCTGCTAGCTCTTCCGCGTCAGGCGCTTCCGTCTCATCAAAGTGGAAGGGGTCATCGCCAAAATCATCGGCACTTTCTTCGTCTTCAGATACAGCTAAAGCCGCTTCCTCTTTACGCCCTTTGAAAGCACGAACAACAATTAACGCTAACGCTAGCAGTAAGAGAGCCAAAGCCCCAAACACTAGCGCCGTGTTCTCAAGTAAAGTGCCTAGAAAGCTTGGCTCTTCATAAGGTTCAGGTGCCACCACTGGCGCAACAGGTTTTGTTGTAGCCTCTTCTTTATCTTTAATCTCTTGAGCCTCAGCTTCTTCACCAGCACCTTCGTCCACTTCAGGTTCACTATCAGCCGCTGCTGCTTGATCATCAGCTGACAAATCTTGCCCTTCAGTTATTTCTTCTTCAGTGACAGCTTCAACGTCATCGGAGCTTTCATCCACCGTTTGCAAATTGGCGACTTGCGCCTCTTCAGCTAGCGCTTGCTGCTCTTGCTCAAGCTTTTCTACGGCTGCAAGAAACTCATCGTCTAGCTCATCAGCGGACGACTCATTAAGCTCTTTGAGTTTACTTTCTAGTTCTGCAATTTGTTGGCTACGCAAAGTCAACAGTTCTTCAGAAAGGCTAAGTTGTTCTTCCAAGTCCTTAAGACGATCAGCTAGCTCTGAGTTTTCGCGCTGTAAACGCGATACATCTTCACTTGCAGCTACCGAATCATTGCCTGTAGCGCTTTCATCTTCACTGCTATTTAAGCTATCGTCAGCAGCAACTAAAGTAACACGACCAGAATCTGCACCCCCTTCTGAAGCCTGCGCCTCACCCTCTGTATCGGCGACCTCTTTGCCATCCAGAGGCTTAGCGGTACCTTCTGGCACAATGCCTTTGCTCTCAAGCATTTGTTGCCATTGGCGATTTTGCGTTGCTACCTCTGCCATTGCTTCCCGAGTGGTAACTTGGCGCACATCCTCAGCATTAGGAAGGCGAAGCACAGCCCCTTCTTTCACTAAGTTAATGTTGTTATCGATGAAGGCGCTGGGATTGAGCTCCTGAATAGCTACCATCATTTGCTGCACAGAAATACTGCTGTCAGGGCGGTTTTTAGCAGCTATATCCCATAGGGTATCTGTGGGAGAGACCTTATGCTCTTGCCCAGAGGCTCGTGTTGCGCTCTTAGTAGGAGCTGACGAGGAAGGCTTTGGCTGTGAGCTAGGAGCTTGGGTCGATTTTGGTGCTGTGGCGGTGGGCTGGGTTGTAGCTGGAGTCGTTACATTAGCGGGCTCTGTTGCACGATAGGTGGGTGGATCTAGTAACAGGTTGTATTCGCGCATCAAGCGCCCAGAAGGCCACTTATATTCCACTAAAAAGCTTATAAAGGGCTCGCTTAAAGGCTGCTTAGTAGTAACACGAACTGTACCTGTTCCATCAGCTGCAACGTCAATATCAAAATTGAGGTTGTTATGAAGCGCATCATACTCAATGCCTGCGGCTTCAAACTCTTCCGGGGTTGCTAAACTAATGCGGATATCACTCTCATTCAGCCCTTTCAGGTCTGCTAGCTTAATTTGCAGATCAAGTGGTTGGCTTAGATAGGAGTTGAGTGAATAATCTTCAACACTTAACGCTGAAACCGCACTCGGTACAATAATTGCCAATGAGGCAACACCACAACCCAGTTTTCGCAACATGCTCAAACCCTTATTTTTATATTGACTATCTGTAAGAATATTTACTTGGTTACCCTTCACTATGCGCCCCAGCAACAAAAATAGTAAAACTCAGCTCGCTAATTATGCCGACTATTGTGAGAAGATACCTAGAAACTAGGTCACATAACAACCGTAAACATTGCTTTTATTAGCTTTTTAGCCAGTTTTGTGCAACTTGTAGCATATTTAACGCCACACCCACTCTTAAACCATCGCTAAGAAGTGTTAAATTTAACCCATTTTTAGCCGACATATCTGGCCGTATACGGCTCACTACTATGTTATTTGCGCCTACTGCATCCACTAAAGCAGTTGCATTACCCTCATGCTTTAACACTAGATCTGCATTACTCAATAAACTTTCGGCTGCTTCCTGCGTCAGGTGCTGCATGGTTGATAAGTGCAGCGTAATGGTTTGCCCATAAAACACAGGAACCTGCAAGGAGGACACGTTAACTTCTAAATGAGTTTGACCTAATAATCGTAATATTTCTAAAGCCGTAAGTAATTCAAAGCGTGTGTGACCACTTGCCTCTGCCGCACCCACTTGGCTTTGTACATTAAATGCGAGTTTTTGCTTAGCCTCATTTTCTTGGCCGCTTAATAATTTTACGGCCTGCTGAGCAAGCGCATTAACGCCTTGATGACCAAAATGGCTTGCCGGTTCACAAACAGTAGCACTAACGCTTATTAGCTGCGCCTCATCATGAAGCGGCTTTAATACTTTTGCTAATGCCATGGCCGCGGACGTAGGCGTAGCAACAAGCATAGCTCCGCTTTCCTTAACAGCTTCCAGCCCCACCCCCTCCATAACCAACGGCACACTAGTATCTGCTGCAAAAGCTGAGCTTGCATCCACTACTCTAACGCCCGCATCTATGGCTTTAGGAACATATTCCACAGCAACATCGGGCGGCACAGCAAAAAAAGCAACATCCACTTGCTCAAAATCAAATTGCTCAAGCAGTTCTACGCGGCGATGCTTACCTAGCACCTCTAAGCGCTCGCCAGCAGAATTAATTGACGCGAGCAAGTGCACATCGGTAGCAGCAAATCGCTCTTCATTGATGAGCTCAATTAAACTTGAGCCCACCAAACCTGTGGCGCCTACAATAGCAATACGCGGCTTAACGTCCATTAAGACTCCAATAAAATACGCAGCATACGGCGCACTGGCTCGGCCGCGCCCCACAGTAGCTGGTCACCCACGGTAAAAGCATTAAGGTACTCAGGCCCCATGGAAAGTTTGCGCAAGCGCCCTACTGGGATAGTCAAAGTCCCCGTTACCGCTGTGGGAGTTAGCTCGCTCATGGTAGCTTCGCGCTCGTTAGGCACTACTTTTACCCACTCATTAGCTGATGCGATCATGTCCTCAATTTCATCTAAGGGCACATCTTTTTTCAATTTAAGCAGTAAAGCCTGGCTGTGAGAGCGCATGGCACCAATACGCACACAAGTGCCATCTAATGGAACCGGGTTGTCTTCACGGCCAAGCAGTTTGTTGGATTCTGCTTGTGCCTTCCACTCTTCACGGCTTTGGCCGCTTTCGAGCTGGGTGTCAATCCATGGCAACAAGCTACCCGCAAGGGCATGACCAAAGTGCGCTTTGGGCAAGGTATCGCTGCGCATGGTATCTGCCACTACGCGGTCAATGTCTAAAATAGCGCTAGCAGGATCATCAAGTAGGCTTTGAGCGTCAGCATGAATTTTGCCCATTTGTGCAATCAATTCACGCATATTTTGCGCGCCCGCACCAGAGGCCGCTTGATAAGTCTGAGCACTGCCCCATTCCACCAAATCTTGATTAAACAAGCCGCCCAAGCCCATTAGCATTAAGCTTACTGTGCAGTTGCCACCGACAAAATCTTTAACGCCATCTTTTAGGGCTTGATCAATCACACTGCGGTTCACAGGGTCTAGCACAATCACAGAGCTTTTTTCCATGCGCAGAGCAGAAGCGGCATCAATCCAATATCCTTTCCAACCCGCTTTACGCAACTCTGGGTAAACCGCCTTGGTATAATCACCACCTTGGCACGTAACAACCACGTCTAAGGTTTTAAGAATTTCGATATCGTCAGCTTTTTGTAAAACTGGCACATCCTTGCCTACATCGGGGGCTTGTTGGCCCGCTTGTGAGGTAGTGAAGAAAATAGGTTCAATGTCGGTGAAATCTGACTCCTGACGCATACGGTCCATTAACACGGAGCCAACCATGCCTCTCCAACCTACAAATCCAACTCTTTTCACCTGTAATCTCCTAGTTTTAGGATGAATGTTGGGCAGCTTGTGGCCGCCCGTTCGATATTTATTAAAACGATGTTACTTGGCTAGCAGCGCTTTGACCACTGCATCGCCCATGGCATCACAGCCCACCTTGGTGGTGCCTTCTGTATAAATATCGCCAGTACGAAGACCTTGTTCTAACACGCTTTCTACAGCATCTTCGATGGCTTGTGCTACATCTGCGCGCTCGAAGCTATAGCGCATTAACATGGCCAAAGATAAAATTGCCGCCAATGGGTTAGCCAAGTTTTGACCTGCAATGTCGGGCGCTGAACCGTGACAAGGCTCGTATAAACCTTTGCGGTTCACATCCAAAGAAGCGGAAGGCAACATGCCAATGGAACCGGTTAACATGGCGGCTTCGTCAGACAAAATATCACCAAACAAGTTGCCTGTTACCACCACATCAAACTGCTTAGGTGCTCGCACCAACTGCATGGCGGCATTATCCACATACATGTGGGAGACTTCTACCTCAGGGTACTCCTTGGCAACATCGTTCACCACTTCTTTCCAAAGTTCGGTGACTTCAAGCACGTTGGCTTTATCCACGGAGCACAGCTTTTT